>QWCE01000287.1_pt1 | contig 98355 bp, 75 predicted proteins | sample 1972531 | NCBI WGS metagenome assembly QWCE01 (sample SAMN09866716, study PRJNA288562) | Human gut metagenome isolate term4_stool, whole genome shotgun sequencing... | reverse complement strand
TTAGTGTTGTTTTTCCGTGGTCTACGTGACCGATTGTTCCTATGTTTACGTGTGGTTTGTTTCTTTCAAAATGCGCTTTTGACATTTTAATCCTCCTTATTTATCTTTTTTCTTGCCGACTACTTCATCAGCAATATTTTTTGGTACTTGTTCATAGTGGTCGAATTGCATTGAATAGTTTGCTCTTCCTTGTGTGTTTGATCTTAGTGCTGTTGCATATCCAAACATTTCTGCTAGTGGTACGTAGCATGTTACTATTTGTGCTCCATTTACTAGTTCCATTCCTTCCATTCTTCCACGTCTTGAATTTATATCTCCTATTACGTCTCCCATGTATTCTTCTGGAGTTGTAATTTCTACTTTCACTATTGGTTCTAGTAGTACTGGATTTCCTTTTGCTAGTGCGTCTCTTAATGCCATTGATCCTGCAATTTTAAATGCCATTTCTGATGAGTCTACATCATGGAATGATCCATCGTATAGTGTCACTTTGATATCTAGTACTTCGTATCCACCTAGTACCCCTGATTGAAGTGCTTCTTCAATTCCTTGTTGGGTTGGTCCTATGAATTCCTTAGGTATTGCTCCTCCAACGATTTTGTTTTCAAATACAAATCCTGAACCTGGTTCTAATGGTTCTACTTGAATCTTTGCGTGTCCGTATTGTCCACGTCCACCTGATTGACGTACGTATTTTCCTTCACCTTCTGATGGCATGGTGATGGATTCTCTGTAAGATACTTGTGGATTACCTATGTTTGCTTCTACTTTGAATTCTCTTAGTAGTCTGTCTACAATTATATCTAGGTGAAGTTCTCCCATTCCTGCGATGATTGTTTGTCCTGTTTCTTCATCGGTGTAGGTCTTGAATGTTGGGTCTTCTTCTGCTAGCTTTTGTAGTGCTATCGCCATTTTGTCTTGTGATGCTTTTGTCTTTGGTTCTATTGCTACAGAGATTACTGGGTCTGGGAATTCCATGTTTTCAAGAATTATTGGATTCTTTTCATCACATAGGGTATCTCCTGTACCTGTATCTTTTAGACCTACAGCTGCAGCTATTTCTCCTGCGAATACTTCTTCTATTTCTTCTCTCTTGTTTGCGTGCATTAATAGGATTCTTCCTATTCTTTCTCTCTTGTTCTTTGATGAGTTTAGCACGTATGATCCTGCTTTTAGTGATCCTGAGTATACTCTGAAGTATGCTAGTTTTCCTACGTATGGGTCTGTTACTATTTTAAATGCTAATGCTGATAGTGGTTCGTCATCTGATGCGTGACGATCTTCTTCTTCGTCAGTTCCAGGTGCTGTTCCTACTATTGCAGGTATATCTGTTGGTGCTGGCATGTAATCAACGATTGCATCTAGTAGTAATTGAACTCCTTTGTTCTTGTAAGAAGATCCACATGTTACTGGGAATATTTTTACGCCTATTGTTCCCTTTCTGATCGCTTTTTTGATCATTTCGTTTGTGATTTCTTCTTCTTCAAGATAAGCCATCATTAGTTCTTCGTCGAACTCTGATACGGCTTCTATCATTGCCTCTCTATATTCTAAAGCTTTTTCTTTATATTCTTCTGGAACGTCTGTTATTTCTATTTCTGTTCCGTCTTCATTTTTATAAATTTCAGCTTTCATTTCTACAAGGTCTATCATTCCAATGAAGTTTTCTTCTGCTCCCATTGGGATTTGTATTGGAACTGGATTTGCATGTAGTTTGTTTTTGATGGTTTCAATTGATCTATAGAAGTCTGCTCCTGTTACGTCCATTTTGTTTATATGGCATATTCTAGGTACTCCGTATTTATCTGCTTGTCTCCATACTGTTTCTGATTGTGGCTCTACTCCTGATTTCGCATCAAATAGTGCTACCGCACTGTCTAGTACACGTAGTGATCTTTCTACTTCTACTGTAAAGTCCACGTGTCCTGGTGTGTCTATGATGTTTAATCTGTATCCCTTCCACATTGCTGTTGTCGCTGCGGATGTGATGGTTATCCCTCTTTCTTGTTCTTGGGCCATCCAGTCCATTTGCGCCGCTCCTTCGTGAGTTTCTCCTATTTTGTGGATCTTACCTGTGTAATAAAGGATACGCTCTGTTGTGGTTGTTTTACCTGCGTCTATATGAGCCATAATACCTATATTTCTAACTTTATTTAATGGTATTTCTCTTGGCATATTTCCCCCTTACCATCTGTAGTGAGCAAATGCCTTGTTGGCTTCTGCTGTTCTGTGCATTTCTTCTTTTCTCTTCACAGAGCCGCCTAATCCGTTTGATGCGTCTAGGATTTCTTTTGCTAGTCTGTCTGCCATGGTTCTTTCTCCACGTTTTCTAGCAAAACCTACAAGCCATCTAAGTCCTAGTGTTTGACGTCTTTCTGGTCTAACTTCCATAGGTACTTGGTATGTTGCTCCACCAATTCTTCTTGCTTTTACTTCTAGTACAGGCATTACATTATTAAGTGCTTTGTAGAATACTTCTATTGATTCTTCGCCTGTTGCTTCAGCTACTTTGTCTAGTGCTGTATATACGATTTTTTGTGCTGTTCCCTTTTTTCCGTCTAACATTACGTTGTTGATTAGTTTTGTGATTACAACGTCATCGTACTTAGGATCAGCCATAACAATTCTCTTTGGTATATGTCCTTTTCTTGGCATAACTTCCCTCCTTAACCATTATTAGTTGATTCATCGGTACTCGGTATATCCGCTTGCCTAAGCAATCTATATAATGAGTCTAATTTCGATTTTATTTAGTCTTTGGCTTCTTTGTACCGTATTTTGATCTTGATTGTCTTCTTGTGTCCACTCCTGCTGTATCTAGTGTACCTCTTACAATGTGGTATCTTACCCCTGGAAGGTCTTTTACTCTTCCTCCTCTTATAAGAACTACGGAGTGTTCTTGCAAGTTATGTCCAATTCCTGGTATATAAGCCATGACTTCATATCCATTTGTTAAACGAACTCTTGCTACCTTTCTAAGTGCTGAGTTAGGTTTCTTAGGTGTTACTGTTCTAACTGCTACGCATACTCCACGCTTTTGTGGTGATTGTGCTTTAGTTTCAACTTTTCTTAGTGAGTCATAGTTTACTCCTAGTGCTGGTGATTTAGATTTGTGTTCTACCTTTTTTCTTCCGCTTCTAACTAGCTGATTAATTGTTGGCATTCTGCACCTCCTTCTTTATTTTACATAGTGGAAAGACTACCCTTAAGAGTAGTCTTTCACACTAAACTATTTTATCATTCTATTTCTGTTAAGTCAACCATCTTTTTGGAGACTTTTTCAGTATTTTCAAGGAGTTCAAAGTTTTCTTTCAGCTTTTCTGAAAGTCCTAGTTGCACTTTTGAATTCATCCTTGTTCCTGTTCCTGCTGGGATTAATTGTCCTATTATGATATTTTCTTTTAATCCTTGTAGTTGGTCTTCTTTTCCTTTTATTGCTGCATCGGTTAGTACTCTTGTTGTTTCTTGGAATGATGCTGCTGATAGGAAGCTTTCTGTTGCAAGTGATGCTTTTGTAATTCCTAGTAGTGCTACTTCTCCTGTTGCTTCTTGTCTGTTTTCTTGTCTTGCTAATTCGTTTTCTCTCTTGAAGTCTACTGTGTCTACTAGTGATCCCGGTAGTAGTTCTGTGGAGCCTGCATCTATGACCTTTGTTTTACTCATCATTTGACGAACGATTATTTCTATGTGTTTGTCGTTGATGTCTACCCCTTGAAGTCTGTATACTCTTTGTACTTCTTTGATGATGTACTGTTCTACTCCTTCTCTTCCTTTTACTTTTAGTAAGTCTTGTGGATAAACTGATCCTTGAGTTAGCTCTGCTCCCTTTTCTACATAGTCTCCGTTTTTAACTTTGATTCTTGCTCCGTAGACGATGTTGTTGCTTGCTGCTTCTCCATCTTTTGAAGTTACTACGATTTCTCGTTTCTTGTCTTCTTCTTTTATTTCTACGGTTCCTTCTATTTCTGTTATGACTGCTAGTCCTTTTGGTTTTCTTGCTTCGAAAAGTTCCTCTACTCTTGGAAGACCTTGGGTGATGTCTGCTGCTGCTGCTACTCCTCCTGTGTGGAAGGTTCTCATTGTTAGCTGTGTTCCTGGTTCTCCTATGGATTGTGCTGCTATTACTCCGACTGCTTCTCCTGTCCCTACTTGACTTCCTGTTGCCAAGTTCCTTCCGTAACAATGAGCGCATACGCCATTTTTACATTTACATCCCAGTACTGATCTTACCTTTACTTCTGTGATGCCCAGCTTTTCTATTAGTTCTGCATCGTCATCTGAGATTTCGGTATTCTTTTCTACTATTATTTCTTTGGTTTCTGGATTTATTATATCTTCTGCTGCATATCTACCTTCGATTCTGTCTTTTAGGCTTTCGATTAGTTCTTTTCCGTCGGTAAATGCTTTTGCTACGATATATTCTTCTGTTCCGCAGTCTTCTTTTTCTACTATTACTTGTTGTGATACGTCTACTAGTCTTCTTGTTAAATATCCTGAGTCTGCTGTTCTTAGTGCTGTATCTGCAAGTCCTTTTCTGGATCCATGGGCTGACATGTAGAACTCTAGCACTGATAGTCCTTCACGGAAGTTGGACTTGATTGGTACTTCTATGGTTCTTCCTGATGGTGATGCCATTAATCCACGCATACCTGCTAGCTGTCTGATTTGGTTCTTGGAACCTCTGGCTCCTGAGTCTGCCATGATGTAGATGTTGTTTAGCGGATCAAATCCACTCATTACTTCATCTGTTAGTTCGTCTGTGGCGTTGTTCCAAATTTCTATTACTTTCTCATATCTTTCTTCGTCAGATATTAATCCCATTGCAAATGTTTCTTCGTATACGTCTACTTCTTCATCTGCTTTCTTTAGGATTTCTGGTTTAATTTCTGGTACTTCTACGTCGCCCATTGAGATTGATATTGCTCCTATGGTTGAGTAGTGATATCCAGTTTCTTTGATATGGTCAAGTAGGACTGCTGTTTCTATATTTCCATGTTTCTTATATGTTTTTTCTATTATCTTTCCTAGTAGTTTTTTATCTACTACTCTGTCTATTTCTAGTCCATATGGATCTTCTTCTCTATTTACGAAGCCTAGGTCTTGTGGAATAAATCTATTTACTAAGAATCTTCCTACTGAAGAGTAAACTATCTTTCCTCTCTTGTCTTCTTCGTCTTTGTATATTCTTACTCCTACTTTTGCTTGTAGGTGTAGGTATCCACTTTCATATGCATGCATCATTTCATCGAAATCTCTAAAGATCATGCCGTTTCCTTTTACTTCATCCTTTCTATCTAAGGTTAGGTAGTACATTCCAAGTACCATGTCCTGTGTTGGTGTGGTGATTGGTTTACCATCTTTTAGAGCTAGGATGTTGTTTGTGGATAGCATAAGAAGTCTTGCTTCTGTCTGTGCTTCTATGGATAGTGGTAGATGGACTGCCATTTGGTCCCCGTCGAAGTCAGCGTTATATGCTGTACATACTAGTGGGTGAAGTTTGATTGCCTTTCCTTCTACTAGTACTGGTTCAAATGCTTGAATTCCTAGTCTGTGAAGGGTCGGTGCTCTGTTTAGTAGTACTGGATGGTCTTTTATTACTTCATCTAGCACGTCCCAAACTTCTTCTGTCTGTCTTTCCACTTTTCTTTTTGCTGCTTTTATATTATGAGCATGTCCATTTGCTACTAGTTCTCTCATTACAAATGGCTTGAATAGTTCTAGCGCCATGTTCTTTGGAAGTCCACATTGATAGAATTTTAGTTCTGGTCCTACTACTATTACGGATCTTCCTGAATAGTCGACACGTTTACCTAGTAGGTTTTGTCTAAATCTACCTTGCTTTCCTTTTAGCATTTCGGAAAGTGATTTAAGTGGTCTGTTTCCTGGTCCTGTTACTGGACGTCCTCTTCTTCCGTTGTCAATAAGAGCATCCACAGCTTCTTGTAACATTCTCTTTTCGTTTCTAACTATTATTTCTGGTGCATTTATATCGAGTAGTTTCTTTAGTCTGTTATTTCTATTTATTATTCTTCTATATAGATCATTTAAATCTGAAGTTGCAAATCTACCACCGTCTAGTTGTACCATCGGTCTTAGATCTGGTGGGATTACTGGTATTGCATCGAGGATCATCCATTCAGGTTTGTTGCCTGATTGGATAAAGGCTTCGATTACTTCAAGTCTTCTTGAAACTCTGATTGCCTTTTGTCCTGTTGCGCCTTCCATCTCTGTTTTTAGGATTTCAGATTCTTTTTCTAGATCTATCTGTTTTAAAAGTTTCTTTACGGCTTCTGCGCCCATTCCAGCTTCGAATTGATCGCCGTATTCACTCTTTAGTTCTCTATATTCAACTTCTGATAGAATTTGTTTTACAAAAACAGCGTTACAATCTGGTTCTACCTTTGTAACTATATATGAAGCAAAATATAGAACTTTTTCTAGGGCTCTTGGGCTCATGTCAAGGGCAAGTCCCATTCTTGATGGAATTCCTTTGAAGTACCAAATGTGTGAAACTGGTGCTGCAAGTTCTATGTGACCCATTCTTTCACGACGCACTTTTGCCTTTGTTACTTCGACGCCACATTTTTCACATACTACGCCCTTGTATCTTATTCTTTTATATTTTCCACAGGAACATTCCCAGTCCTTTGTAGGTCCGAATATTTTTTCGCAAAATAGACCTTCTTTTTCTGGTTTCAATGTTCTGTAGTTTATTGTTTCTGGTTTTTTCACTTCGCCATAGGACCATTCCCTAATTTTTTCTGGGCTTGCTAGTCCTATTTTGATAGAGTGCAATAAATCATGCCTACTCAAATGAATCTCCTTTCTTAAAGAACTATTCTTCCTCTTCCGTATCGTCTCCGGTTATTACCCTTATGAATGATGGTTCATCGTCATCATCATCGTCTTCTTCGATAGACATATTTTCGATTTCTTTCGATGAAATTTTAGAAAGATGAGAAGTTCCTTCTATAAGTTCCTTAATTTCTTCTTCTGTTTCTGCTGCACCTTGATCTATCTTAGCTAGATCGTCTTCATCTATTTCTAGGTCAACTAAGTTTTTATCTTCGTCTAATACTTGTATTTCTAATGCTAGTGCTTCAAGTTCTTTTATAAGCACCTTGAAACTTTCTGGTACGCCAGGCTTTTGAATATTTTCGCCCTTTACTATTGCTTCGTAAGTTTTTACACGTCCTACAATGTCGTCAGATTTAACCGTTAACATTTCTTGTAGTGTGTAAGATGCGCCATATGCTTCAAGTGCCCAAACTTCCATTTCTCCGAATCTTTGTCCACCGAATTGAGCCTTACCTCCTAGTGGTTGTTGAGTTACTAGTGAGTATGGTCCTGTACTTCTTGCGTGGATCTTTTCATCTACAAGGTGGTGAAGTTTTAGCATGTACATTATTCCTACTGTTACTGGATGGTCGAATTCTTCTCCTGTTCTTCCGTCTCTTAGTTGAATCTTACCATCTGCTGGAAGTCCAGCTTTTTCTAATGAATCTATAATGTCCTGCTCGTTGGCACCGTCAAATACTGGTGTCGCAACTTTCCAACCAAGTTTTCTAGCAGCGAGTCCCAAGTGAACTTCAAGTACTTGTCCAAGGTTCATACGTGAAGGTACCCCTAGTGGGTTAAGCACGATTTGAATTGGAGTTCCATCTGGCATGTATGGCATGTCTTCTGCAGGCATTACTCTTGAGATAACCCCTTTGTTACCGTGACGACCACACATCTTATCTCCCACTTGAACTTTTCTCTTAGTGGCGATAAATACTCTTACCATTTCTTGAACTCCTGGTTGAAGTTCGTCTCCTGTGGATCTTCTAAATGTCTTAACGTCTACAACTATTCCGTGCTCTCCGTGAGGAAGTCTTAGAGATGTATCTCTTACTTCACGAGATTTTTCTCCAAAGATTGCACGAAGCAGTCTTTCTTCAGGGCTTTGATCCCCTTCTCCCTTAGGAGTTACTTTTCCTACTAGTATGTCTCCTGGTTTTACTTCTGCTCCGACCCTTATAACTCCACGTTCATCTAGATCTTTAAGCATATCGTCGCCGACATTCGGAATATCTCTTGTGATTTCTTCTGGTCCAAGTTTAGTGTCACGAGCTTCGGATTCGTACTCTTCTATATGAAGAGAAGTCAAGACGTCGTTTATAACTAGATCTTTATTTACTAGCATAGCGTCTTCGTAGTTGTATCCTTCCCAGTTCATAAATGCGATTAGGATGTTTTTACCAAGTGCCATTTCTCCCATATCTGTAGAAGGTCCGTCTGCTATAACTTCGCCAGCTTTAACCTTTTGATCTACATTTACGATTGGTCTTTGGTTTATTGTGGTTCCTTGGTTACCACCTACGAATTTATGAAGTCTATAATTTATTACTTTTCCATCTAAATCTCTCTTTAGAGAAATAGATTTAGAGTCAACTTTTTCAATTACACCATCGTCAGTTGCTACTACCACGACTCCCGAGTCCTTGGCAGTGCGGTATTCTATACCTGTACCTATGATTGGTGCTTCTGTCTTTAGAAGTGGTACTGCTTGACGTTGCATGTTTGCACCCATTAGAGCACGGTTTGCGTCGTCGTTTTCTAGGAAAGGAATCATCGCCGTACCTACTGCTACTATTTGCTTAGGGCTTACGTCCATGTAGGTAACTTTGTCTGAATCGAAGAAGTCAACCAGTCCTTCTGGTCCTCTCGCAACGATTCTAGAATTTACGAATTTTCCATTTTCATCTAGGATTTCGTTTGATTGGGCAATTATTTGTTCGTATTCAACATCTGCTGTTAGATATTCAATTTCATTTGTTACAATTCCTTCTCCAAGTTTTACCTTTCTATATGGAGCTTCGATAAATCCATATTCATTGATTCTCGCATATGTGGTTAGAGAAGTGATAAGACCGATGTTTGGTCCTTCTGGGGTCTCAATAGGACACATTCTTCCGTAGTGGGAGTTGTGTACGTCACGCACTTCAAAGCCTGCTCTATCACGAGAGAGCCCTCCCGGTCCTAGTGCTGAAAGTCTTCTCTTGTGAGTAAGTTCAGAAAGTGGGTTGTTTTGATCCATGAATTGTGAAAGCTGTGAAGAACCGAAAAATTCTTTGATCGCAGCTGTAACTGGTCTTATATTGATAAGAGATTGTGGTGTTGTAGTGTCCGCATCTTGTACAGTCATTCTCTCTTTTATAACTCTTTCCATTCTAGAAATACCAATTCTAAATTGGTTTTGTAGAAGCTCTCCAACGGATCTTATTCTTCTGTTTCCTAGATGGTCTATATCATCTGTAGTTCCAACGCCTTCTGAAAGTCCAAATTCATATGAAATAGACGCTAACATATCATCTACTAATATATGTTTTGGAGAAAGCTCATATTTTCTTTTGATGAGTTCCGCTTTGAAAGCTTCTTCATCTTCATGAAATTCGTTGTAAATTTCTTCAAATACTGGAAGATATATCTTTTCCTTAAATCCTAAATCTTTTAGATCAAATGAAAGATTATAGTTTTCTGGAATAGAGAAGTTGTTTCCGTGAACGATTACTCTTCTGTCTTCTTCTCCAGCACGGTTCGCCTTCATAAGAACTGTAACAATATTTACTCCAGAGTTTTCTATTCTAAATGCGTCTTCTCTTGTAAGTTTATCTCCAGCCTTAGCTAGGATTTCTCCTGTAAGTGTATCAATAATATCATCTGCAACAAATTGACCTTCTATTCTTGATGCGATAGAAAGTTTCTTATTGAACTTATATCTACCTACATGAGCAAGGTCGTATCTCTTGTAATCGAAAAACATATTTTCGAAAAGACTTTGTGCAGAATCGAGAGTAGGCGGTTCTCCAGGTCTTAATTTTTTATAAATTTCAATTAAAGCCTCTTCTTTATTAGTGGTCAAATCTTTTTCAAATGTTCTAAGAAGTAGTTCGGATTCACCTAAAAATTCTGTAATTTCTTCATTTGATTCTACACCAATTGCACGTAGAAGTACTGTAATTGGTATCTTTCTAGTTCTATCTATTCTTACGTTAATTACGCTTTGAGAGTCTGTTTCGTATTCAAGCCAAGCTCCTCTATTTGGAATAAGAGTAGCTGAAATAAGCTTTCTACCTACCTTGTCAGTTTCTTGTTTGTAGTAAGCTCCCGGACTTCTAACAAGCTGAGAAACGACTACACGTTCCGCTCCGTTTATGATAAATGTTCCTGTCGGTGTCATAAGAGGAAGATCTCCCATAAACACTTCTTGTTCTTTAACTTCTCCAGTCTTAGTGTTTATAAGTCTAACCATCACCTTAAGTGGTGCAGCGTAGTTAGTATCCCTTGCCTTTGACTCATCTATATCGTACTTTGCTTGTTCGTCGTGAAGTTTATAATCTACAAACTCCAAGATTAAATTGCCGGCATAGTCTTCAATAGGACTTACATCTTCAAAAACTTCTCTAAGTCCTTCTTCAAGAAGCCATTTGTATGAACTTGTTTGAACTTCGATTAAGTTAGGTAGACTTAAAACCTCCTCAATCCTTGAAAAACTCATTCTTTCGCGTTTCCCGTATTTAACAGGATGTACCATCAAATCACCCCTACTTTTGGTATCTAAACGATTAATTTAGAGCCTATGAGTCCACTCTAAATTATTATTATGCAATTTATTATTATAACACTAACTGTCAATGTTTCCAATAGATATGTAGAAAAAATTCTATTATTTCAAGAAATTTTCACTGTTTTAGAATTTTTATTAAAATTTTTCGATTTTTAAATGTTTTTAATTGTTTTTTTAATTTTCTTTCTATTATATACGTATATATTTATTATATATATATTATTTATGTAATATTTTATATTAATAAAAAAGAACCTCGTTTCCAAGGTTCTTAATTAAAATTTTAATTATTCTTTTCTATTAACTCTGCAAGTTTAACTAAAACTTTTGCAAGTTTTTCTCTAGTTAAAACTTCTCTACTATTTTCAAAGTCTTCTTCTGATAAAATTTTAGATGCTATTAGCTTTTCATATGAGCTTTGTGCCCATTCTGAAATATTTCTACCAGTTTTTTCTCTGCTTATCAGTTCTAGATTTCCTTTTTCTAAAAATTTATCAAGTATTACTGCAAGTTCTTCAATATTTATATCTTTGTCTGGTTTAAAAGTGTTGTCGCCGTATCCCGCCACTATTTTCTTTGTCTTTGCCCAACTTATTGAATTGTAATACCATAAATCTTTTCTAACGTCTTTAAAGTCTGAAGAATAGTTTGAATCGTCTTCAACAAGTCTCTTTAGAGATTCTACAACCATTGCTCTCGTTATTTTAAAGTCTGGAGCAAATCTATCTTCTGAAACTCCTACTAATAGTCCTCTTCTTATTGCTTCATCTACATATGGCTTGTATTTAGAGTCCTTGGTATCTTTAAATTCTATTAATTCCTTCTTCGCATCTAAGTTTTCCTTAAACTTTAGTAGAGGTCCATCTACCTCTATTAGTTTATCTTCCTTCTTTGGTTCATTTCTAACAATATCAAAGATTGGGTTTACAAATATAGGACTAATTGGAATAATAGTGCCTTCTTCATACATTGGTGGCTTTGTTGGATCTACTGGATCTGGTATTATTGGATCCGTTGGTTTTGGCTCAACTGTAGATTTTGGTTTTAATCCATCTAGGGCAAATTTTACCATTTGAATGTAAGTCTTTAGTTTTTCTATATCCTTTGAATCCTTATCTATTTTTGTAAGTGTTTCATCCAATAGTTTTAAAGATTTTTCGGTATATTTATCTCTTTCTACTCCATTTGCTTTTTCTAGAAGTTCATCTAATTCTTTAGATAGGTTTTCTAGCTCTTTATCATCTTCAATTGGTGGGTTCTGTGGAGACTCTCCTTCAGTTATGCCTATCATAGTATTGTTGGTCATCGCAAAGTATCTAGGATATACAAGTCCATCATCATCTTCTATGATAATTTCGTAGACTCCTTCATTTCCTGCGAATAAATAACTAATAGTTCCATTTTCTTCTTCGGAATCCATTAAATAAGGTAGAAAATCTCCAGTTTTTACATTCTTTACCTTTATATTTATTCTTCTTGGAGAATATATAAATGCTACCCCTTCTTCGCTTGCCGTTTTATCTTCAAACACAAAATCTAGAGTAGATTTTTCATTTGCATTTACCTTTACTATCTTTAAATTATCTTGACTAGTGTTAACAGAGTTTTCATCCATTTCAGGAGTTACTACATAGTAGCCTTCTGGAATATTATTTAGATCAGTGTACACCTTATTATTTAGGCCTTTGTAACCTCTTATATCTCTTATTATATATTTTTGAGTGTATCCTAGGTCATTGGAATTGTCATTTATTTCTAAACTTCCAAATCCTTCTGATTTTTTGATATCCACTTGTATATTAGCATCTTCACCATCTTCTATTTTAGAAATAGATTTATTAGGAAACTTTGTTATCTTTCCTGATTCTAATTCTAAATAGACAAGTGCCGGTTCTGCATAATATCCCTCTTCCGGAATAGGAAGTAGAAGATAATTCTTAGGATCAAGCTCTACTCCTGATTCTACTTCTTTTGATCCTGCTAAGTTTATAAATGATGCTTTATCATCTGTTCCTTCTAGGTTTAGGTCATATTTTACCTTATCTTGATTTTCTCCAAAGATATTTAAGGTTGTACTCTTCTTTTCCACATCTATATCGAAGGAAATATTTCCAGCCTTATTTAGTTTTGAGTTGTCATCAACAACTAAATTATTTAAAGATTTATTGTCATCTATCTTTGAATCTTTCCCACTTTCATCTTTGATGGTTCTCTTCAGATTTATTTTGTAATTCTCTGTATCACCATTTATTATTACTTTATAATCTCCATATGGTATCAACTTGGCAAAAGCCTTTGCTCCTATTCCACTGTCGTCATTCTTACCTACTTCTAGGTTTAACTCTATTCTTTCTTTTGTATTTTTATTTTCAAGAGTTATACCTGAGAACTTGTCAGTGTAACTATACATCCAGAAGTATACGTAGTGGGCATCTAGTTTGTTTACTTTGACAGTTATATCAGTTTTTTCGCCAGGTTTTACCTCGAAATCGTAGATATAGATATCTTTTACTATCTTTTTACCATTGTCATCCAGCTCTTCGGTTTCAAGTTTTTCAACTTTTAAATCATTTAGAGCTTTGTCATTTACCTTTTCAATCTTATAAATTTCTGATGGATTTTCGATTTTAAGAGAGTATTTACCTGGTGCAAGGCTATCTTCAAAGAATTCTCTTCCCTTGTCATCTATAATTTTGTAATTTAATTTGAAGTCAGGATCATCCTTGTTGAGTTCTACTTTGATATTTGCGCCGGAAGTTTCATTTTTAAGTGCCATCTTCGCTGTAGTTTTAAGAGTGTTGTATCCGAGGTCCTTTACTTCTATAGTTACATCATCTAGGTCTGTGCCTTCTGGAATACTGTATCTATCCTCAGTCTTTTCTACTACTTCATCTCCGATTTTTACTATTACTTCTCTTATTCCATTTTCATCTTTTGGTGCAAAGCTAAGCATATTATTTTCAAACTTTATATCCTCGATGGTTGGTTTTGTAATATCTATGGTGAAGTACATATTTACATCTTTTGCTGGATTGTTTTCGTCCCTATATGCCTTTATGGTTACTACATAATCTCCTTCTTCCACTTGTTTGCTATTATTAGGAAATGGAATATCGATGTAGTAGGAGCTACCCATCATAGGTGAACCGAAATTCTTTACAATCTCTTCTTTCTTCAAGAAATTTTGTATCGAATCTAGAATTATATTTCCACCTTCATCTAATTTATAGATATCCACGTCTACAAACCCACTTCTAAGCATGGTGTATCTTGTGAAGACATAGTCTGCGTATCCATCTCTATTTGGAGATAGTACGTGTTTATCATAGAACTGAGGATTCTTTGTTGTGTAGTCTTTAGTTTGTCCCAAGATTTCTGTGCGGTTTCCTATATTTGTATAGAGATGAGTAAAGTCGAAGTTACTTATTTCTCCCTCTTTGGACATATCTGCTATATGGGTGTTTCCCTCTTCATTCCAGTAGAATGGAATTTTATTTTCCTTTGTTAAGTCATAAATAGATGGTTCTACATAGTCAAGTCTATCTAAATCTCCCACAAATGTTATAAATGGAATCGAAATTGTAGGCTCTTCTTGATTTTCAAATACTACAAATCCATCTATAAAGTATCCATTCGGCATCTCACTTCTAAGTTGGTTTGAGAAATTCCTTGTATCTATATTTACACTTATTTCCTTTGTCTCTTTTGCACCAATAGTTATCTCTCCATTGTAGTCATCTCTTAAAGATCTAGTCATGAGGTTTAGATAACCGTCTTTAGTTACTCTATCTGCTACGATTACTGTCTTGTAGTTGTAGGTCAGTGTTTCATAAGATAGGTTTTGAATTTTAAAATTTAGAGTTTCGTTATCTGTTGCTGCCTTTTTAAATAGTTTTGTCTCTCCATTGTCTCCTATTAATATAGCTTTTGTGTGTAGTGCTTTTTGAAGCTTCATAACTCCAGCTCCTTGACTTCTTGGACTGGTTGCAGCTTTGTAGTGGTTGTAGTGAATTTCTGCAGTACTCATCAGAAGATTTCTAATTCTCTGCCATTTCTCTTCTGTTTTAAGCTCTGGGAATCTTTCATCCACCATTGATCTTGTAAGTGCCAATGCTCCTGCAGCGTGTGGAGTAGCCATAGATGTACCACTTTGCACATTGTAAGTGTTGTTATTACCTAGAGAAAATATATTTCCACCAGGAGCAGTAATCTCCGGTTTGAAAATTCCATCACTGGTTAGACCAAAACTTGAAAATTCTGAAATTTGTCCTTTAAGTGGGTTCGCAAATTCTTTTCTTCCGTTCTTAAATACAATCTTTCCACCATTTTCTCTAAGCTTAAGTCCAGTTGAATAGTAAAGGCAAGCTACTGGTATACCTTGGTTACCAGCATCCTTCATGCCTATAAATTCATCTCCACCTTCCATGTGGTTATGAATAAATATAGCCTTAGCTCCCTTTTCTTTAGCTATCTTAACTTTTTCTGCAAATGGAATTACTCCTCTTTCTAAAAGAACAACTTTGCCATTCACATCTTTTCCTACATAGTCTTCTTCTTTCCCAAGGCCTAAAAATTCCAGGTCAAATTCTTTATCGACTTCAAGCTTGGGCTCTTTGTTGTTATCATCCTTTGCCCATTCTAGGAAGAAACTTTCCGTGTTTCCATCCTTAGTGATATTGTTAAAATATTTTTGAACCGTAAATCCATTTTCAATAGATGCCACAGCAAATGATTTTTCTGCTGCAGCTGGGTTAGCAAGTATTCCATAGTCAGGATTTTCTGCTTTTGGTGAGAATCCAAGTCCCTTACCATAAGATGTATTATTTCCTGCTGCTATTGCTACTACACATCCCGCTTCTTCAAGTCTATCTATTGCATCTGTAATTTCTTTATCTATATTGGTACTGTCTCCAGCAGGTGCACCGATACTCATATTTACTGCTGTTACCTTTAATTTTGCGCAGTCTTCAAGTGCTTTTAGGTAGATTGCTGGAGCAGTTCCCGCATTTTCATCAGAGAAAACTCTCATTAGTGCAAGTTGTGCTTCTGGTGCTACACCTATTAGTTCTCTTTCTGATTCACCAAGCTTTACCGTAACCCTATTTCCTGCTACTGTCCCTGCCACGTGTTGTCCGTGGGAGTTTTCTTTCTTTTCTTTTACTAAATCGAAATTAGAGGTTGTATAGTAGTTGTACACATATGGAATCTTTTCACTTTTGTAAAAACCGTGATCAAGTATTCCATCCGTCTTTAACTTTTCTATTTCTTCCTTAGAATACATCGCATTTTCTTTACCTATATCAGTAAGATAAAAAGCTTCGTGTTCAGTATCAAATCCCGAATCTATAACCGCAACTAGAGTTCCTTGTCCCTTGTACTTAGAATATACTTCTTCATTTCCGATAATATCCCTTGATTGAGCAGTTCTAAATGATACAGAACCTTTTCTATTAAACAGATCTTCCGTTGTAGATATAGGTTTGCTTATATTGTTTTGGATACTCACAGATTTTACAAAGTCAATCTTTGCAATTTCTTTTGCATCTTTAAAAGAAATCTCTGTATCAAATCCTAAAAGTAAAACATTAAACTCATTTAGCGAATTAATGTTTATACCTAATTTTCTAATTTGTATTAAAGCTTCATTTACAGCTGATTTACCAAAATTAATTTGACTTTTAATTCCGTTGTCACTATAAAGCTTGTCAGATTCTACCATCTTTCCAAGGTAACTAAAAGATTCTGGATTCAAGGTTACTATTACCTTTATCCTATCTTCATCTTTTATCTTGCCTTTTGATTGAAAAATCAAATCTTTTACTTTTTGATTTTCGTCTGCTTCAATAGCTTTCGTATCAAGTCTGTCGAATTTTTCATTGTCAACTTCCGCAAAAGCTACCACATTTGGCACTAACATTAAGAGTGCTAAAATTAATGAAAGTAATCTTTTTTTCATTGTGTCCTCCTCTATAAATTACTTCTAAATAATAACATAATTTTATGTTAAAATTCAACACAAGGAAGTGATAAATCAATCTTTGAATAAACCGCCAAAGTACAATTTAAGCCATTCTTACTAATAGATAAATTTTAAAAAAAATTATTTTACATATAAAGAATAGTTTTAAATCTTCTCATTTCTTTTCAATAATATCTATCTTTTTAAATACGCCTAACTATGATAAAATAAAGGTCTATAGGAGGTAACTATGTCAAAAGAAAGTATTTCACTTATTAAAAGTATAGTTATTGCAGTTATCTTAGGACTGCTTATTAGAAATTATGTATTTAATATTGCAGCTGTAAACGGGGAGAGTATGGAGAATACTCTTCATCACAAGGATCTTTTGTTCTGCCTGTCTTACAAGAAGTTTCAAGAGGTAGAGAGAGATTCAATCGTTGTTATTAAACCTCCAATCCCTGGAGAAAAAAGAAAATTTATTAAGAGAGTTATCGGTCTTCCTGGTGAGACTGTAACTATAAAAGACGGACAGGTTTACATAGATGGAGAGCTCCTTGATGAGCCTTATGTAAAAGATTTTACTCCTGCCCATCTATTTGGAGATGCAGATGATGAATTTGTACTAGGTGATGGCGAATACTTCGTAATGGGAGACAATCGTCTAAACTCAGAGGACTCGAGAGCTTTTGGACCTATTACCAAGAAGAATATCTACTCCTTTGCAGTTTATAGATTCTTCCCTTTCAAATCAGCCACATCTATTGTTTATAAAGATAAGGAGAATTAATGGACAGACAAAAAAATATTCGAAACTTTTCTATTATTGCCCATATTGACCACGGTAAAAGCACCCTTGCCGACAGGCTTATCGAAATGACAGGGATGCTTACAGAGAGGGAAATGAACTCTCAAGTTCTGGATTCTATGGATCTGGAACGCGAACGTGGAATCACTATTAAATTAAAAGCCGTTAGGCTTGTATATAAAGCTAAGGACGGACAGGAATATCTACTAAATTTAATCGACACTCCTGGTCACGTTGACTTCAACTACGAAGTTTCAAGATCACTTCAAGCCTGCGAAGGCGCTCTTGTGGTTGTGGACGCGTCCCAAGGTGTTGAAGCTCAAACCCTTGCCAATGTCTATCTTGCCATTGACCAAGATTTGGAACTTGTACCGATTATAAATAAGATCGACCTACCTGCTGCAAGACCTGATGAGGTTAAGCAAGAAATTGAAGATATCATAGGAATAGAAGCCCATGATGCTCCACTTATCTCTGCAAAGACAGGCCTTGGAATGGAAGCTGTATTTGACAAAATTATCGAAGCTGTGCCACACCCAACTGGAGATCCAAAGGCTCCTCTAAAGGCTCTGATCTTCGACTCTTACTACGACTCTTACAAGGGAGTTATCTGCTATATAAGAGTATTTGACGGAGTTATAAAGCCTGGCATGGAAATCGAAATGATGTCTAACGGTGCCACTTTTGAAGTTGTGGAAGTTGGTGTAACCACTTCCGGACTTCTAAGCCTTAACGAACTTTCTGCAGGAGACGTTGGGTACTTCACCGCGTCTATCAAAGAAGTAAAAGAAGCTCGTGTCGGCGATACTGTTACTGAGAAATCCCGTCCAACCAAAGAAGCACTTCCCGGTTATAAACAAGTTCAACCGATGGTCTTCTGTGGAATCTATCCTGGCGAAGGCGAAGAATATACAGAAGTTAGAGAAGCATTGGAAAAATTACAAGTTAACGACGCTGCCCTTTCCTTTGAAGCAGAAACTTCTGTTGCTTTAGGTTTCGGTTTTAGATGCGGCTTCCTAGGTCTTCTTCATATGGAGATCATCCAAGAGAGACTTGAAAGAGAGTTTGATCTAAATATCGTCACCACTGCTCCTTCAGTTATCTACAAGGTCCACACCGTGAATCAACAAGTATTTGAAATTCAAAACCCATCGAACCTACCTGACCCAACTGAAATAGACTTTATGGAAGAGCCTATAGTTCGTGCAGAGATCATGACTCCAACAGAATATGTAGGAGCTGTTATGGAACTTTGCCAAAATAGACGTGGAGTGTTCCTAGATATGCAGTACTTGGAAGAAACTAGAACTCTAATAAGCTACAACCTTCCACTTAACGAAGTTATCTACGACTTCTTCGACGCTCTAAAGTCAAAGACTCGTGGATACGCAAGCTACGACTATGAACTGATTGGATACAAACGCTCCGAACTTGTGAAGATGGATATACTTATAAATTCGGAACTTGTAGACGCATTCTCAATGATAGTGCACAAAGATACAGCCTATGCAAGAGGTAGAAGAATCTGTGAAAAGCTAACTGAAGTTATACCAAGACATCAATTTGCAATTCCAATCCAAGCTGCAATCGGTGCGAAGATCATTGCTCGTGAAACAATTAGGGCTCTTAGAAAAGACGTCCTTGCTAAATGCTACGGTGGAGATATCTCAAGAAAGAGAAAACTTCTTGAAAAGCAAAAAGAAGGTAAGAAGAGAATGAGATCTATAGGATCTGTAGAAGTGCCACAAGAAGCATTCTTAACCGTGCTTAAATACGACGAAGACAAATGACATCAATCTACATTCACATTCCCTTCTGCATAAGAAAATGCAACTATTGTGACTTCACGTCCTACAGCTGCGTTTCAGAAGAAGGTATAGAAAAATATTTTAAATATTTAGTAAAAGAGATAGGGATGAATCCTCCTAAAGATGAAATCGAGTCCATATTTATAGGAGGAGGAACTCCCTCTTTTGTTGATTCAAAGTATATAGAAGAAATTTTTAAAGTTTTGAAGAATTATCCTTGGAGAGAAGATATTGAAATAACCTTGGAGGCAAATCCAAACTCAATTACGCCTGAAAAGTTAAAAGTTTATAAAAATTTGGGCATAAATAGAATCTCACTGGGAGTTCAGTCCTTTAACGAAGAAATTTTAAAAAAGATCGGCAGAGTTCATAAAAACTCAGACACCTTTGCCGCAGTTAAAAATGCAAGAGCAGAAGGATTTAAAAATCTAAACCTGGATCTTATGCTTGCACTTCCAGACCAAAAGATGGAGGACGTGGAAGATTCTCTAAAGGAAATTGAAAAATTAAATCCAGAGCATATCTCCTACTACAGTCTAATAATAGAGCCTGGCACTCCAATGGAGAAGTTCTTCGAAGAAGAAAGGTTCACCTTCCCAGGCGAAGAGCTCGATAGAAAGATGTATAGAAAAGTTGTAGAAGGACTTAAGAAACTTGGCTATTATCAGTATGAAATTTCAAACTTTGCTAAAGTTGGATTTGAATCGATGCATAATTTAAGGTATTGGAAGATAGAAGAATATATTGGCTACGGTCTTTCAGCGTCGTCAAGTGTTGGAGAATGCAGGTACACAAACGTCGATAATTTCAAAGAATATTTTGAAATGATAGATGAAGGAAGACTTCCTCAAAACTTCAAAGAAAAGCTCACAAATATAGATAGATTTCACGAATACATGATAATGGGTCTTAGGCTCAACGAAGGAATCGACGTAGAAGAAGCAGAGAAGAGATTTCAAATCGATCTGAAAAAATATTATAGAGATGAAATAGAAAAAAATTTAAAATATAAGACCATAAAATTTGAACATGACAGGATATTTTTAACTGAATATGGAAGAGATATTTCTAACATGGTGGAGCTTGATTTCATGAAATAACTCTTGCAAACTAGTAGCTCACGTGGTAAAATACAAAGAGCGTAATAATTAATGGAGGTGAAATAAGTGGCAAATATAAAATCTGCAAAGAAAAGAATCGAAATTGGAAATAGAAATAGACTAAGAAATAAGGCTAGAAAAACTGAATTTAAAACAGTTATAAAGAAATTTGAAAAGACATTAGCTGAAGGAAACATCGATGAAGCTAGAGAAATTCTAAAAGATGTAGATAAGAAACTTAAAAAAGCTTCCGTTAAAAATGTAATTCACAAGAACGAAGCTTCAAGAAAGATTTCTAGACTTACAAAGAAACTTAATAATGCAAACTAGCATTTTAATAGGAAGGTTTACCTTCCTTTTTTAATGCCCTTTTATTAAAATAAAGATATGGATAAAAAATTATCGAAAGAACAGCTTCTTGCCACTGAATTTCGAGATGGACCAGCGATGGTTTTGGCAGTGCCAGGAGCAGGAAAAACGACTATGCTCATGCATAGAACATACAAATTAATAAAAAGCGGAGTTGCCCCACAGAGAATACTTACCATCACGTTTTCAAAAGCATCGAGTATGGATATGAAGAGAAAATACTTTGAGCTCTTCGGCAAAAATGATGCGGAGTTCTCCACCATACATGCCTTTTGCTACAGAATCTTAAACTATCACAAAAGACTAAGAGGAGTAAACTACAATCTCCTAGAAGGCAAAAGACCAGGCAAACATGAAATTTTAAAAAATATTTACAGAGAAATAAATAGAAAAAATCCTACAGATGAAATCTTAGAATCTCTTCTTTCTGACATATCCTATGTAAAAAACATGTGCATAAGCCCAGAGGAACTCGTTGAGAACCGCGGAACAGAGATAAGCGGATTTAAAGAAATCTTCCATAGCTACGAAAATTACAAAACATCCAAGAATTTAATCGACTTTGACGACATGATTACCAAGGCTTACGAAGTTCTCTTAAATGATAGATTTGTACTGCAAAAAGTAAGAAGCACCTTCGAATACTACCAACTGGATGAAGGACAGGACACATCATTTGCCCAATTTAGAATTATGGAGCTACTCTCCCACCCAAAGAACAATCTCTTCGTCGTGCTAGACGATGACCAAGCAATATACGGATTTCGTGGAGCAAATGTGGCGGAGGTCAAGAAGTTTGAAGAGCGAATCCATCCAACCATCTTCAAGATGCAGAGAAATTACCGTTCACAAAAACATATTATCGACTGTGCAAACACGTTTATAGTTGGAAATAGGGAGAGGTTTGACAAGACCATTGAAGCTACCCATAGAGAAAAAGAACCAGTGTACCTTGTGAAGCTACCGACAAGAATAGATCAGTTTAAATTTATAAAAAATAAGCTAGACGACAAGACCACGGCGGTGATTTACAGAAACAATGCTCAGGTCCTAGGTCTTGTGGAATATTTTGAAAGAAATAATATTCCATTTAATATAAGAGATACGAAGCTTAGGTTCTACAACAATTATATCTTTAAGGACATATTAAACATCATAGACTTTTCGATAGATCCTTCGAATTACAACCTTTTTTACAGCTTTTATTACAAGATCAAAGGCTATATAAGTAAGAGACAGATGGAATATATAAAAAATATAAAGACGGACAACTACTTGGAAGCGCTACTAAAATATCCAGAACTTCCGTCCTATTATAAAGACAATTTCTATGAATTGATCCTGGACTTTAAATCCCTAAAAAATAAGACCATGTACCAAAAGATTCACTTCATACTCTACGAATTAAATTACAATGAGTACATTAAAAATTCCTGTAAAAGAATGGGACAAAACATAGAAGAATCTCAGGAGTTTGCATATACACTTATGCAAATAGCAAAGAACGTCGACTCCTATGAAGAATTTATAGGTAGACTAAAATATTTGGATGAATTACTAAGAGCACCAACAAGATCCACATCGAACCTTACATTTTCTACCATGCACTCAGCAAAGGGACTGGAGTTTGACAGAGTCTTTATAATCGATTTAACCTCTGGAATCCTACCAAGTTCAAGGTCAATAGAAAGACTCGACAGAGGGATATATAATGACTATGAAGAAGAGAGACGGCTCTTCTACGTGGCACTTACAAGAGCGAAGGAAGAACTATATTTAATCGAACCAGGGAAATTCTTAGACGCAAGGACCAAGGAATCAGAATTCATGACAGAAGTAAGGAAGAAACAAGGAAAAAAGAGTGAGAAAAGTAAATAAGTAAAATTTAAAGCGGCATCACCGCTTTTTTTATTTTTTGAGAGTAGTTATTAAGTTGTTAGGTTAATTTAAATGTTATACGGGTAGCATCTACGTTAATATTATTATTCATGCTCTAGGTAAAGCATCCATCTTCAGTTATCCTGAGCGAAGGCTGCAACACCGTCATAGTCGAAGGATCTCTTCACAGACAATCTTTCATTAGCCATCAGGCATAGAACAACATAAACTCCTATTCATCCCCGTAGCGGAAGCAACCTGCTTCCATGCCGATAGGCTCTACACGGAAAAACTCTATGAATTATACAAACTTGTAATGGTCCATACCCCAAAATTGGCATCCTGAGCGGAAAAGGCGGTAGCCTTTGTAGTCGAAGGATTTCTCCCTAATGCTGTCAATGAAGAATAATTAATTTAAATGCTATACGTATAGCATAGAATTTTATTATTGTTTTAAATGCTATACGTATAGCATCCAACACCAGTTATCCTGATCGAAAAAGGCTTTAACGTTTGTAGTCGGCAGTCGAGTTCTGCAAATCAGCCTTCGCATCTTGGCTTCTTTGGAACTATGCACGAGACCTGCAGCAAAATCAAAGATTTCGGCTAGGGATTCGAAGGATCTCTCAATAATTAGGTCCACTAAGAATAATTAATTTAAATGCTATACGTATAGCATCTGCGTTAATTTTATTTTTAATGCTTCACGTAAAGCGTGATAATTATTATTAATTTCATTTGTAAAGATTGCTCTACAGAGGTTAGACCCGTTCGACTTCAGAGCCTTGCGGCTCTTTCGCTCAAGGTGATTGCAGTTGGGATGGTTGTCTGTGATGAGATCCTTCGACTCGGAAATAAATTTCCTCGCTCAGGATGACTAGTTGTGAGTTATAGACCTCACCAAAGTTATACCCGTTCGACTCCGACGAATTCGTCGTCTCCGCTCAGGGTGACTGTAGTTGGCATAATTATTGTAGCTTTCGGATGAGTGAGAGAATGTAGTGTCAGAGTTAATGGAAGCAGGTTGCTTCCGCTACAGTGATGAATAGAATTTTATATTGTCGTACGGCTACGCCTGAGTAAGATTATTCGTTCACTTAAGATAAATGGATCTGATTGCTTTTGCTAAGGATAAATCCAAAAAAAGAACAGCCTAACTGTTCTAGTCAAAACTGTTCTTAATTCTTTAATTCTACGAAAAATTTAAAACCTATCTTTTAAATCTCTTAATTTTCTAAACTCTTCTAAATCCTTTGCTACAAGAAATGGATTTATTTCTTTTTCCTTTCCTATTGTAGTTGGGAGTGTACATCCACCTTTTGCCACAACTTCTCTTGCCCATTTTAGTTCTTCTTCAACTCTTTTATTTTCTCCAAGACTTTGTACAAACTCTAAATTTGATACTGTATATTCGTGGGCTGGATAGATTTTCGTTTCTTCTGGCAGTTTTCTAAATCTCTCCATGGTTTTATAGGCAGATTTGTAGTCCCCTGTGAAGACTCTTCCCACTCCTGCTGAAAATAGTGAGTCGCCACAGAATAAATTTCCATCTACTAAATAAGAAACGTGATCTTCTGTGTGTCCGTTTGATTTTATGACTTCTATCCTCATTTCCATGATTTCGATAGAGTCTCCATCTCCTACTACTTCGTCTTCTGTACAGAGATTTTTAACTTCTGAAGGCCCATAGACCACCGGATTATATTTTTCTTTTAAAGTTTTTACTCCACCGGTGTGGTCTGCGTGTTTATGGGTCAATAGTATAGCTTTTAATTTTAAATTTTCTTTATCGATCTTTTCAATGACTTCATCTAGCGTCGATGGATCCACAACTATTAATGATCCTTCTCTTTCGATGATCCAGATGTAGTTGTCGTTTAGTGCTTTTAGATATTCTATCATTTAAATATCCTAAGTCTTTCTTCTACATTATCTTTTTCTTTTGGTTCTGGTTCTTCCATTATTTTTCCAAATGGCATCTGTCCTACCAAGATCCAATCTTCCGGCACGTCAAACATTTCTTTAACCACATCGTCAATAACTGGATTGTAATGTTGGATACTCGCGCCGATTCCTAAATTTCTAAGCTCTGTCCAAATATTTATTTGAAGCATTCCATTTGCAACGTGGCTCCATTCGTCGAACCTATCGCTGTATGCTGGGAACTCTTCCTTCAAGTTTTCAACTTTCTTCTTATCTATGAAGTATAGTACTGTTCCATATCCACTTTTAAATGAATCGATCTTTTCTCTTGCAACTTTGCCACCGAATGCGTCGTATATCGCATCCCAAAGCTTGTCTTGGTACTTTCCTAGTGCAAGCACTACTGATTGTGATTTATTGTTAAATGCATCTGGAACTAATTCCACTACTTTCTTTACTAGTTCGATTACTTCTTCTTGTGATACTGGTATTTCTTTTCCAATATTATAATAACTTCTTCTCTTTTTAAGCCCTTCGTACATTTTTTCCTTCCTTTCTTAATCCAAATTTTCTTTACAGTTGCTATTTACCCTTAATTTTTTTCTTGAAACTATGGAGACCTTGCCGTTAAGTCTATCTCAAGCTTTAATTTCTTCTAAACTTTATTCCAAATCATTGCATTAAAAAAAGTCGCCGAAGCGACTTAAATAATTTTATTTTAGAATCTCTTTACTTTCTTTTTATATCTTAAGTATTTCTTTCCATACCTCTTTTGCAGTGCATTTTCTTCTTTTATGGTTTGAGAGATAACAAGGAGCACTGTCACTATAAATAGAAACACAAATGACAATCTGGTCGTGGTTACAAGATGACCCGCTGTTATAAGCATCAGTGATTTGTAAAGTGGATTCCTATTTATTGTGTATGCGTCCTCTTTGTCAAAATCTTTCATCTTGTCCGCGTTTGGTCCTCTCATGCTGTCCTTTATCGTTGCCACCACATAGAGGGTAAGTAATAGTCCATAAACATATAGGAATAGTCCGGGATACTTCATTATATCTCTATTTAAAAATCCTGGCACCGGGTGTACTATGTCAACTATCAAGAGATTTATATTGGCTATGAATATTAGGATGAAGTAGAGTTTGTTTCTTCTTATATCCACTAGCTGTTCTGTCCTCTTGAAGTCTTCTTTTATTTCTTTTCTTATTATAAATAACATTATGCAGTATATTGCAAATGTTATTATCGGTACGTACTTCATATATTTTTCCTATATATTCTATATGTTATATCTTTTGTTGCTCCGAATTTTTCTATGTCATTTTGCATCTTTGTATTGTAGTCCCAAATGGTTGATCCTTCTAAATATCTGTAGCCCTTCTTCGCTGCGTTCTTAAATGTTTTAAAATACATGGCTGAGGTTACTCCCTTGTCTCTATATTCTGGTATTACAAATAGGACGAATACCCTCACCCTCTCGATGGATTTTTTCTTTTTTAGGAATTTAAGTCCTTCAATCACTCCTAGTTTACCTTTAAAATCTTTTAGTATTTCATTGTAGTCTGGAAGTGCTAATGAGAATCCTATCGGTTCTCCTTCATTGCTCCTAGCTATCATTATTAGATCTTCGTCTGCATAGGGCTTTATGGCGTTTACTATATTTGTAATTTCTTCTTTGGTAACTGGTCTGAAGTCTTCCCACTCTTCTGGCAATCCTTTATCAAGGACGTGGTAGACTGATTCCGCTTCTCTATCAAGATTATTTCTCATATCTGCAGAATCCACTCTGTATCCATATCTCTCTTCGATCTTAGGAAGAAGCTTTTCTAATTTTTCAATTTTCTCTTCTAGTTCATTTATCTCTGCTCTGTATGCGTATACATCGTGATACTTTTCAAATCCGTATGCGACAAAATGGTCGTTGTAATATGGTGGATTGTACTTATTCATTATGGAAGGGACTCTGTCGAAATTATCTATGATAAATCCTCTGTTGTCATCTCCTCCTGGCAGTGATACAGGTCCTTTCACTGTATCCATTCCTTGCTCTTTTAAGTATTCACATGCTCCGTCTAGTAGTTTCTTTGAAACTTCTAAATCCTCTATAGCTTCATACTCTGCAATATATCCTACATTTAATCCATTTGACTTATTTAGTTCGGTGTCAATAAATGAAACTAATCTTCCTAAGCAACTTCCATTTTCATCTATTGCCATGATTGTCTTGTGAGGAAAATCTGCTAAGTCGTTGTTTTCCCCTTGGATATATTTTAAATAATCTTTTTTAATAGGATATACGAAGTACTTGCTGTCACTATATACTTTATCGTAAATTCCGTAGAACTTTTCTAAATCTTCTTTAGTCTTAACTTCTATTATCTTAATCATTTAATTCCCTCTAAAAAATATTGGAGCTACTGAAGGGGCTCGAACCCTTGACCTGTGCGTTACGAGTGCACTGCTCTGCCAGCTGAGCTACAGTAGCAAAAGGGGAATTACCCCTATAATTTTTAATATTATCATATTGTATCTTAGAATATCAAGAATCTAAATCTTAATATTCTTCTAAGAATCAAGTGTTTAACCTATGACTTCTATATTTTCAATCACTACATCTTCTACAGGCTTGTCCATAAATCCTGTTTCTGTTGTGGCAATCGCATCAACGATGTCCATTCCTTCAACTACTTGTCCGAAGACTGTGTGCTTTCCATCTAGCCAATAAGCTCCGCCTAGCTCACTATAAGCGTCTACCACATCTTTTCCAAATCCACCTTCTTCTCCCAATTCTTTCATCTGTCCTATTATATCTTCTGTGATCTTCGGTCCTTGAACTATGAAGAACTGGCTGCCGTTTGTAGATGGACCTGCATTCGCCATTGAAAGAGCTCCTCTAATATTTCTATAGTCGATATGGAATTCATCTTTAAATGGTTCTCCCCAGATGGATTCTCCTCCTCTACCTGTGCCCTCTGGATCTCCACCTTGAATCATAAAATCTTTTATAACTCTGTGAAAGATGGTTCCATCATAGTAACCGTTCTTACCATGGGTTAGGAAGTTTTCCACTGCAAGTGGAGCTGCTTCTTCTAGCATCTTAACTTTTATATCTCCTAGGTTTGTGTGAATTATCGCTAGTTTATCTTCTTTATTATTTTCTAATTGTTTTAACATTTTTACTCCTTATTTAATTTTCAGTTATATAGTTTGACATATTTTCTGTAAATCCATTGGTCTTTCTATTGTATACTTCATATCCTATTAAAAGGAATATTCCTTTTAGTATAGAACTTAGACTCATCGCCGCCCAGATTCCATTTACCATGTAAATAGGCATTAGAAGTTTTGCCATTGGAATTCTAAAAGCATTGAACACAAGTCCAACAAGGGCAGGATATCTTGTAAGTCCAAGTCCACTCATCATGCCTGTCGTTCCAATCTCCAAGGTCATAAATAGTTCCGATGGAGCGATTACCATAAGGTACATTGCTCCAATCCTTACGGCTTCTTTGTCTATCGGTATGAAGAATGTAAATAGTTCTTCCGCCTTTGTAAATAATAGTATTGTCGCAAAACCACCGATTAGACATATAATTACTATACCCTTTTTCCGTGCTTCTTTTAATCTATCGAACTTCTTGGCTCCGTAGTTTTGTCCGAAGAACGCTGCAAATGCGCTGGCGAATCCTTCACTACTCATCCAAGCTATACTTTCTATCTGTGAACCGATTGAATATGCTGCTATTGCTGCTGCTCCATAACTTGCAATGTAGATATTTAAATATAGACTAACAAGTGCATGGATTATGGATTGAGCACATGCTGGCACTCCAAGCTTCAAGACTCCTTTTACATAGTTAAATGAGACTTTTGAAAAGTACTTTATTCTTACAAATACTTCCTGTCCTTTTATTCCTGCTAAAAGGGTAAGGAAAAATCCAATTGCTTGAGCAAGTACCGTTGCTAAAGCTGCACCTTTTACTCCCATTTGGGGAAATGGTCCTATTCCAAAGATTAAGATTGGATCTAAGACTATATTTGTAATAAGAGACACTATAGATATTATAAATGGAGTGAATGAGTTGCCCTTTGCCAAAAATGATGCATGTAGCACCGGATTTGCAAAGAGAAAGATCAGTCCAATTGTAACAATTACAAAGTAATCTATTGCAAGAGTCTTTACACTTTCATCTAAATGAAATATATCTACGAGATTTTCTTTAAATATTAAATAAAGCGTCGTAACTACGATACATATTATTAAATTTACAGTTGCCGAAGCTTTGAATACTTCTTTGGCTTCTCTTTCATTTCCCCTGCCATAGGCTTGACTAAGCCCAACTGACACTCCTGTTTTACCAATTAGCATAAGGCTATTTGCAATCCAAACAAAAAAACCACAGGTTCCAACTGCTGCCACAGCATCTGTGGAAAGTTTACCTAGCCAAATCAAATCGATAAATGAATATGCCATCTGAATAAATGCCGTACCCATAAGTGGCAAGGACATCTTGACAAGAGTTTTATATATCGGTCCATTTAGTAGGTCTACTTTTTCTCTCATCTATTCACCTTCAAATGGATTGGTATCTCCTTGGTCGGTTATAATTATCGGACCATCCTTTGTAATTGCAAGTTGATGTTCGTATTGGGCGGAGAGTTTTCCATCTCTAGTTCTAGCTGTCCAGCCGTTTTTATCTATTTTTAAATTGAATGTGCCTTCGTTGATCATAGGCTCAATGGTAAACACCATTCCTTCTTGGATTCTAAGTCCACGTCCAGCTTCTCCATAGTGAAGAACTTGTGGGTCTTCGTGCATAGTCTTGCCTATACCATGACCTACAAACTCTCTTACAACAGAGAATCCTTCACTTTCTGCATAGGTTTGAATTGCGTTTCCTATGTCTCCAAGTCTATTTCCCACTTTTGCCTGTTCTATTCCAAGGTACAAGCATTTTAGAGTTGTGTCCATTAAATGTCTAACTTCTTTGCTTATATCTCCAACTGCATAGGTCCAAGCAGAGTCAGCTAAAGATCCATTTAAATTTACAACCATGTCAATGGTTACAATGTCTCCATCCTTTAATCTGTACTCAGTTGGAAAACCGTGGCAGATTTCATCGTTTACTGAAGCACATGTTGCATAAGGAAAGCCTTCGTATCCTTTTTGTTCAGCGGTAGCTCCGTATTCTTTTAAAATACTTTCAACATATTCATCTATTTCTAAAGTTGAGACTCCTTCTTTTATAAAAGTTCTAAGTCTTCTGTGAACTTCTGCAAGGACTTTGCCTGCTTCTACCATTCCTAAAATATCATTTTCTGTGTATATATTAACCAATTAAATCCTCCTCTTCTAAAATTTTCTTCATATCTATATCATTTTTTGCAAATTTTAAAATATCTCCATTTAGTTCAATGGATTTTTTAATAGATGCTACAGCTTCTGTTCTTTTGCCGATCTTTTCGTAAGAGCATCCTAAATTGTAGTATAAATTTTCTGAATCGGGATTTTCTTCTATCCCTTCCAAAAGTATTTCTATCGCACTCTTATAATCCTTAAGAGAAATATATATTGCAGACATATTTAGATAGATGTCCTCTTCTGTGGATTCGTCAAGTGCCTTTTTATATTCTTTAAGAGCATCCATTGGTCTATCCATTTTGTATAGGACAACCCCTCTGTTGTAGAGCGCTCTAAAGTAGCATGGACAAATTTTAAGTGACCTGTCTATATATTCTATGGCAGTTTCAAATTCACTTCTCTCTTCATAAAAAGATCCTAAGTCGTTGTAGGATACATAGTCGTATGGATCTAGCTCAATGCATTTAAATAGACATTCCATAGCTTCATCTTTTCTACCCATTCTATCTAAAATATGAGCTAGATAGTAGTAAGCCCTGTCATAGGTTTCGTCCTTTGAGATTGCAAGCTCATAGTATTTCTTCGCAAGATCAAGGTCGCTTTTCAAATCGTAGTAGACTGCAATCCCATAGTATGATCCTGGAAGGTTCTCGTCAATTTCTATAATCTTCCTAAAAGTTTGAAGAGCCTTTTCGTATTCTCCTTCTATTAAATAGATATCTGCAATTTCAAAATATGAATCTGTCAGTTCCTTATTTGTCATTGCAAATTCCAAGGATTTTATATAAGCTTCCTGCGCTTTTATATATTCAGATTTAAGTAAAAATTCATTGGCCATGATTATATAATTGTTGTACTTTCGTTTCATATTGTCACCAAAACTATTATAACACAAAGCCCCATATATATAATAAATACTCTCATAAAGATTGTTAAATTTTTTTCTAAGATTTGTTGTAAAGACTTAAAACGATACCGCATCTATGGTACAATAAAAGTGGTGAGAAAATGAGTAGGTACCTAAGTGCAGATATTTATTATAAAAGAAATTATCATGAAAAGGTGATGAGGCTCTCTCTAAGTTCCGGACTTAGTTGTCCAAATAGAGACGGCACTCTCGGAAGTACAGGATGTATCTTCTGCTCAATTAAAGGTGCCGGTGAATTTGCAGCAAACTCTAATCTGTCTATCAAAGATCAAATAGAATCTCAAATAGATTTTTTAAAGAAAAAATGGGATGCGAGAAAATATATAGCATATTTTCAAAGTTTCACAAACACCTACGGAGACGTCTCCTATCTTCGAAAGATTTTTTACGAAGCTATAGACTATCCTGGTGTAGTTGGACTTACCATTGCTACAAGAGCCGACTGTTTATCAGATGAAGTCTTAGAACTTCTAGTTGAGTTAAACGAAGTTACGGATTTAAATATTGAACTTGGACTTCAAACTGTAAACGAGAAGACCATCGAATATATAAGAAGAGGCTATTCTCATAAAACTTTTGATGAAAATGTAAGAAAATTAATAAATTTGGGTATAGGTGTTACAACTCACGTTATCTTCGGACTTCCAGGTGAAGATGAGATTGATTTTATGAAGACTGTTGACTACGTAAATGATCTCCATCCTCTGGGAATTAAGATCCACTCTTTCTACATAGAAAGAAATTCAAATATCTACGAAGATTACTTGAAAGGCGAAATATCTACAATAGATATGGATACTTATGTAAGATCTGTAGTCAATGCTATCTGCAGATTAAAAAGGGATATTGTACTATTTAGAATAACGGGAGATCCAGTTAAATCTCTCCTCGTAGAACCTAAATGGTGTCTCGACAAACTAAAAGTTATCGCCACAATTAACAAAACCCTAAAAGATTTAGGTGTACCACTTTTGAAATTGGAGGAAAAATGAAAATCAAAAAGGTAATCTTATCACTAGCACTACTACTTGTGCTAACTGCCTGTGGAAAGACAGACAACGCTAATAAAGGCACAAGCGAAGTAGAAAACGACACAGTAAGAGTTGCAATGTCAACTGAACTAGACGGACTAAACCCTACAAAGATAACTGCTGGGGACACAGAAACAGTTTTAGATCAAATCTTCGACGGACTATTTGACACAGACACAGATGGTAAACTAGTTGGAGATTTAGCAGAATCATACGAAGTTTCTGACGATGGTCTTGTCTACACATTTAAACTAAAACAAGGTGTGAAGTTTCACAACGGAAAAGAATTCAAAGCAGAAGATGTAGCATATACTTATGATTTACAAGCTGGTCTTACTTCAAAGGAACCTCTTTCAAGTAAATTTGAAATTATTGAAAGCGTAGAAAGCGACAATGACTACACAGTTAAAGTAACTTTAAAAGAAAGACAAAATTCTTTTATATACCTTACTTTAAAGGCTATACTTCCTAAAGGATACGAAGATCAAGATACAAACCCTGTGGGAACTGGACCATACAAATTTGTATCCTACGTACCTGGAGAAATCTTAAAGCTAGAAAGATTTGATGACTACCACAACAAAGACCACATAGCTAAGATCAAAAACTTAGAAGTAATCAGAATGAAAGATTCTCAAACAATGCTAATGGCTCTTCAAAATGGAGAAATCGATGTAACTCCTGGTCTATCATCTGAAGAAGCAGACCAAGTTATGGACTATGCAGATATAATAGAAGGACCACAAAACTTAGTTCAAACATTTGCATTAAATAACGACTTCGGTCCATTAAAAGATCCAAAGGTAAGAGAAGCGCTTAACATGGCTATTGATAGAGATGAACTTATAAAAACTGTAGCAGGAGGCAGAGCAGCAAAAGTATTCTCTAACTTCTCCCCTGCACTTCCAAAATACTACAACGACTTAGGAGAATATTACAAATCAGACAAAGAAGCAGCAAAAGCACTTCTAAAAGAAGCAGGATACGAAAACGGATTTGACCTAGTATGTAAAGTTCCATCAGATTATAAATTCCACGTTGATACAGCAGAATTTATAGAGTCAGAACTTAAGCAAGTAGGAGTAAATATGAGTATCGAACCTATCGAATTTTCAACTTGGATCGACAAAGTTTATAAAGGAAGAGAATTCGAAGCAACTATCATCGGATTTGTCGGATATCTTGACCCAGATCAAATTCTAGGAAGATACGTTTCAGATAATAAATCCAACTTCATCAACTTCAACTCAGCTATGTTTGATGAAGAAATGAGCCTTGCAAACACTGCAAAAGACGAAAACGAAGTAATAGAACACTACAAAAATGCTCAAAAAGCACTAGTAGAAGATCATGCTTCAGTATTTTTACAAGACCCTAACATAATGTTAGCAATGAGAAAAGGAGTTAGTGGACTTAAACTATATCCTATTCAAAAGAGAAACTTTGAAGATCTAGTTTTCACTAAATAAAAACATGAAAATTTTCATAAATAAGCTCATCTCTGTATTTTTGACACTATTCTTGGTAAGCATAATGATATTTTTGGTATTTCAAGTGCTACCTGGAAATCCAGCGGAAATTATACTTGGAGTTGAAGCTGATGAAGCACAAATTGAAAAACTTGAAAAAGAGCTAGGTTTAGATAAACCTATGCCTACTAGATATGTAGAATGGATAAAAGGACTTGCCCGTTTAGATATGGGCAAGTCTATTAAATATGGAGTAAATGTTAAGGATCTCTTCGCAAAGAGATTTCCCGTTACACTCTTTCTTACTCTCTATTCTCTAGCTCTAACTGTCATAATAGGGATTCCACTGGGAATTTGGATAGCCTCGAAGGATAGTACCTGGTACGGACAATTTGCAAGTTGGATAACCCAGCTTGGTATCTCAATACCTAGCTTTTGGCTGGCTTTTATGCTTATAAACATATTTGCCTTAAAGCTAAATTGGTTTCCAACCTTTGGATACAATGCCATGGGAGGAAGTTTCTTAGACAAACTTCACAAATTTTTCCTTCCATCCCTTGCAATATCTTTTTCAAATATTGCAACGGTAGTTAGATATTTAAAGAGCTCCATTCTAGACCAAATTAGACGTGACTATGTGAGAACCGCAAGAGTAAAGGGACTTAAAATAAACAAGATTTTATATAGACATGTCCTTAGAAATGCACTTATACCTGTAATTACAATTCTTGGAATCATCCTTACATCAAGTATCGGTGGCTCTATCGTAATAGAAAATGTATTTGCACTTCCAGGACTTGGATCTCTAATTGTAGAAAGTGTCTCCAGTAGAGATTTCCCACTTATTCAATCGGTAGTACTTGCAATTGCATCTATGGTAATAATGATAAATTTCTTTATCGATATTCTCTATAGAGTAATAGACCCTAGGATTAGAGGTGAATGATGAAGGCAGATAAATTTGGAATCAAACTCGGTAAAATCATCATAGTATTCTTTACTATAGTATTTATAGTTAGCTTCTTTTGGACACCACATGATCCTTACGAAATAAATTCTAGCATCAAGTTTACTCCACCGAATAAAACATACCTTTGTGGCACAGATAATTTCGGCAGAGATATTCTCTCAAGGCTAATGGTGGGCACTCAATCTGCATTTTTACTATCAGTAGGAGCAGTTGGTGTCGCATTTATAATCGGGCTATTTATAGGAGGATTCAGTGGATACCTAGGCGGACATGTGGACGAAGTCTTAATGAGAATAATAGACGCACTTATGGCATTTCCAGGAATACTTTTTGCAATCATGCTCGTGTCAGTATTTGGACCGGGAATCGAAAACACCATCATCGCTCTTGGAATCATGGGTGTACCGTATTTTTCGAGGGTAACAAGATCAGGATTTCTACAAGTTAAGAAGATGGATTATGTCCGTGGTGCCAAAGCAAAAGGAGCAAATGGCTTCCATATTGCAATTCACCATATTATTTTAAACATAAAGAACCAACTGAGTGTAGCGATAACACTGGCAATAAGCTCCACCATCATATCAGAGGCTGGACTAAGTTACTTGGGACTTGGAATCAAACCTCCAACTCCTTCCTGGGGCAGAATGCTAAAGGAAGCCCAAAGTTATTTCAACAAAGCTCCATGGTACTTCTATTCAACTGGGATCGTACTATCTCTAATGGTGTTTGGATTTACCCTACTTGGAGATGCACTTCGTGACAAGAGATTTAAGGAAAAGAAAAAATGAAGAACAAACTATTAGAAATAAATGACTTAACCGTAGGTTTTCAGTTTCAGGATGAAATTAAAAATGCAGTTAACCATATATCTTTTGACATATACGAAGATGACTTCGTAGGCCTGGTTGGAGAAAGTGGCTGTGGCAAATCAGTAACAGCACAGACAATACTTGGAATTCAGCATCCAAATGCCAAGATCGTCTCAGGAACAATAAACTTAAGAGATCAAAATATACTAAACTTCACAGAGGACGAATGGATTAAGTACAGAGGCAGAAGCATCTCGATGATTTTCCAAGAACCGATGACAGCACTAAACCCTCTTATGAGGGTAGGACGTCAAATAGAAGAAGTCTTAAAGATTCACTACGACTTTGATAAAGAGAAAAGGTTGGAACTAGTCTACAAAACAATGGAAAATGCAGGATTAAAAGATGTAAAGAAGCTCTACAATATGTATCCTCACGAACTCTCTGGAGGGATGCAACAGAGAATTATGATCTGTGTGGCATTAATAGCAAACCCTAGAATATTAATAGCAGACGAACCGACTACAGCACTAGATGCAACGATACAGATGCAAATACTAAGCCTATTTAAAGAAATAGAACAGATCTACCACGGTGGAATACTATTTATCACCCACGACCTAACCTTGGTCTCAAGAATCTGTAAAAGAGTACTTGTAATGTATGCAGGCAGAATCGTAGAATCTGGCCCAGTGGATATAGTCATAAACGATCCGAAGCATCCATACACAAAGGGACTTTTAAAAGCAATTCCATCCTACAAGAAGAGAAGTGAAAAACTCTACAATATCCCGGGACAAGTACCAGCACTAAGAGAAAGAAAGAACGAATGCTGTCCATTCTGCGATAGATGCGAACACACAATGGAGATCTGCAAAGAAAAATTCCCACAAGCAACAGAAGACTCAGAAAGAATCGTCTATTGTCACCTATATGGAGGTAGCAATGACTGAACTTTTAAGAATAGAAAATCTAACAAAAGAATATAAAGTAAAAAAAGATAGTCTTTTTGAAAAAACTAGATATTTCAAAGCACTTGACGACGTCAGTTTAACAGTAAATAGAAATGAAATATTTGGACTCGTAGGAGAAAGTGGATCAGGCAAAAGCACTTTGGGAAAAGCAATCTTAAAACTGATAAAGCCAACCTCAGGCAAGATCTACTTCGAAGGAAAAGACATCGAAACCTTTAGCAAAAAAGAACTCTTCGATTATAGAAGAAAAGTGCAAATGGTATTCCAAGATCCATACTCATCCTTAAATCCACAGAAGAAGGTTGGCTGGTCACTGATGGAAATCCTAGACGTACAAAACATCGGCACCAAAGCCGAAAGAATTAAGATGGCAGAAAAAATCTTAAAAGACGTCGAGATGAGACCATCAGTAATGGATCAGTATCCAAACGAACTCTCAGGAGGACAGAGACAGAGAATATCCATAGCATCAGCGCTAATAGTAGAGCCAGAGCTAGTGGTAATAGACGAAGGAGTAAGTGCCCTGGACGTATCAGTCCAAGCACAAGTCTTAAACTTATTAAATGAACTACAAGAAAAATATAATTTTACAAGCATCTTCATCTCTCACGATTTAAACGTAATCGAATACCTCTGCGACAGAATCGCAGTACTTCATAACGGAGTACTTCAGGAAGTCTTTAAGGCAGAAGAACTCTTCGAAGAAGGACGAGCAGAATATACAAAGAAGTTGTTTGAGTCAGTGAAGATGAAACTTAGATAAGTAAATAAAATATAAAAAAAGCAACCTAGATAATTTCTTTGGTTGCTTCATTAATTTATGCTCACTAAGTTTATCAGTAAAACGAGAATAGGCATTTGCTAATCGATAAGCATTAAATATATTTATTAAGTTAAATTATCTTATACTATTATCAAATCTATTTATAAACATTATACATATAGTAGTTGCGCAAATAATATTATTAAACTAATGCTAAATCTTTAGAATAATCTAATACCAATATATCTTACAATCTCTTGTTCTAGATAATATTTTATAATCTACCATGTATCTTCTTAATAACGCATAATCAATATAGAAATTTTTTAATTTCTCATTAATTTCTTTTTCAGTATATTGTCCGTTTTTTTCAAAGGTTAAATTAGCTATATAATTAAATAATTCTATCTTGTCTTTTTCTTTCTTCGGAATTTTTTTGAATTTTATTATTTTTTATCCATTTGTTTATGTTTTGTGTATTCAAGCCTTATCTCCTTTCATGCCTTTTTTGTTATAAATATAGTACCACTAGTAATAAATTTATACAAATAATTTTAAAATCGTTTAAATATTTACAATGTGATAGAAGTTATAAAATACTTATTTATTATAACCTTCTGTATTATTTAACAAAAAGGTATAGTTTTGTTGTTACTTATTTGTGTGTATTTCTTCTATTTAAAAAAGTTTCAATCTATTATACTCATGAGTTAAACTATAATTCATATAATTTTTGAAAGTAACGTTTTCTATAAGGTGAACCTTTCTATCTTTACCATTTTAGACATTCCATCATCTTTGGAACTACGCATAAGACCTGCGACGAAACGGGAGCTTTCGGCTAGGGCTTTGAAGGATCCTACCTATATTTAACCAGTCTATGCAATTATTTTTTTACAAAAATCTCCCAACTGAGTCACCCTGAGCGAAAGAGCCGAAGGCTCTTTAGTCGAACGGGTATAAGCTGTATTTAACCTGGTCTGACCAACTAGTCATCCTGAACGAAGACGGTTTACCGTCGAAGTCGAAGGATCTAACATGCTTCCGAGAAATCTAAACTTTTATAAATAAATATCTTTTACATAACCTAAACCAATTCTTGCTTCTTCAACTTTTCTTTTACGAGGGAGTATGGCAGTCGAGTTCTGCAAATCAGTCTTTATTTCATTCATTCTTTGGAAATGCACAAGACCTGCTAGGAAATTGAAGATTTCGGCTAGGGCTTTGAAGGATCCTACCTATATTTAACCAGTCTATGCAATTATTTTTTTACAAAAATCTCCCAACTGCAGTCACTCCGAGCGAAGTCGAGGAGTATAACTCTCGAGGATTTAGTTTAAGCAAATAAAATAATTTTAACATTTCTAATTAATAATTATTATCTCTCGCGCTATCCGGATAGCATTTAAATATCCTGCAAAGAAATAATTAAATTACATATAAAAAAGATGCTCTACGTAGAGCATCTAAAAATATTATGTTTTAAATAAAGCGTTTAAAATTAATAATCCAAACTAAACCTCATTCATGGAAAGATCCTTCGACTCCAAAGGCTAACGCCTTTTTCGCTCAGGATGACTCGGTGGGTGGTTATCCTAAAAAATGCTTTTTCGCTTCTGTCATATCTTGGACAAATTCCAATGTGCCAAGATATTCTCCCTTTTCATCTCTTACTGCAAAGTAATTTACGAGTAGAGTTCTTCCTGCTTTTTCCATCCATACTGGGACGATGTCCTTTCTTCCATTTCTAAAGTCATTGATAATCGCATTTACCAGTGCTTGCACCTTTGGAGGATGACAGGTCATTACATTTCTATCTATCGCCATCTTAGGTCTCTTCATAAGTTTTTCTCCGTCGTTGAAATATTTATTTATATTTTCTTTGTCGACAAAAGTTATTTCTCCTGGGATTGTGTTTAACATGGCGTTTAGCTCATTTATGTTTAGATGTCCACCTGTTAAGTAAACCTCTTTCCCAACTTTTAATTCGAACTCTTCCTTAGCATTTTCGCCTTCTGCCCAATTTTCTTCCACACCAAATGCGATGTCGTAGTCCTTCATATCCTTGTAAATTCCTATCCAATCTTCTTTTGTAAAGTTCACTGCACAGTTAGGAAATAGAATTCTATCTTCTTTGTAGATCATCTCTTCGACCCTAGTTAAAAGCTCTTTAAATCTTTCTAGGTTTTCGCCTGCTTTATCTTTATTTTTTAGAAGTCTTCTAAGTTCATCTCTTATTTCATCGTCGGTAGTCCACATTACATTTGATGGTCCAATTACGCCGTATTCTGCAAGTAGATGTGGATATAGAATATCGCCTTTTTTCGCATAGTGTATGCTTAGATCTCTCATTTCTAAAAATGCATCATAGTAGCCTTCTTCTTTTTCAAGTGCTACCTTTGCATCTTCAATCTTTGCCTTCAAAACTTCGTTTTCTTTGTGGAATACATTTAGTGGATGGCCCTTCTCATTTAGAAGTTTTTCTGTTACTTCCATCTTATTTTCGTTTAGGCTTTTGTCAAACTTGTATTCCTTAGCTCTAAGTAGGTCGATATTTTCGCTTGGATCTTCTCCTTCCTTATGGAATAAAGCTGAGTGAAGGTCGCATAGCTTTTGAATTTCTTCTACTGGAGTACCTTCTTTAATAAGTCTTTCTTCTGCAGCCAAGATTTCCGTTGGATCTACTCTGTCGAAATTTTCCACAAACTCTTCCCTCACTGAGTTCAAATCTTCCCCTGCGCCAAGTCTTTTCAAGTAAGATTTAATTAAATTTATTCTATCTTCTCTATTCATTTTTTCTCCTTTCGACATTTTTATTTTTTTATCTTTCTTAATGATAATAATACCCAATTTTCAAATTATTTTCTGTTGTTTTTACAACGAATTAAAAATTTAAATTTTCTTCATCGAGAATTTCAAAATTATTTTTTCTGAATTTTAAAATTCCTTCCCTTTGCATCTTTGAAAGCTCATTTGACATTGCAGATCTGTCTACAGATAGAAAATCTGCTAATTGTTGACGGTTATAAGGTATCGAAAATGATAGAGAATTCTCTTTTTTTACCCACTCGGAGAAGAAAGACAAGAGCTTGCCTCTTATGGTCTTAGGCCCTGTGTGGAGAATCTTTCTTGATAGATTTAAATTCTTCATTGCAGAAATTCTCATTAAATTCATGATAAGTTGGTTGTGAAAGCTGCAGGCTTTTTCGCAACTTGTAAGCATGTCCTTAGTTTTTAAAAATAAAATTTCCGAATCTTCATTTGAAATTACATTTATCATCATTTTCTCGTCTTCTAAGATCGAATAGGTTTCCGCAAAGATTTCTCCTAGTAGTACCACAGTTAAAATCGTGTTGTTCCCCCAAAGATCCGACCTTTCCACAAGAACGCTTCCACTAAGAACTATTCCCAGGTACTCGGTGCTATCACCTTCGCTTAGGATAATTTCTCCTTTTTTATAGGACTTTCTATAATTGTCTATACAGTGAAGGAGGATTTCCAATTGATTTCTTTCTATATTTTTAAAAATTTTAGACTTTAAAATTAAATCTTCCATTTTTCACCTCATTTGTTGTTTTAACAACGGAACTATCTCTAAAACTATTATATTCTATAAATAAGTTATTGAAAAGATAAATTTTAGGAGGTAAATATGAACAATCAAATGTTTTGTTTTCAATGTGAACAGACTTCTCGTTCACAAGCTTGTACCGGACGTGCTGGTGTGTGTGGAAAATCAGCGAGCGTTGCGAACCTACAAGATGAACTTACTGGAGCGCTAATCGGTCTTGCTCAAAGCGCAAAAAACACTGGTCTTCCAAGAAAAGAAACCTACAAAATTATTTTGAAAGGGCTTTTCACAACTGTTACCAATGTAAACTTCAACGATAAGACGGTTGACGAAATGACAAAGAAAGTTATTGATGAAAGAAAGAATATAATTCCACATTGTTCTAAGTGCGATAAGACTTTTGGAGAGTACGATGACTATGATCTTAATAAGCTTTGGTCTACTGACGAAGACATCCGCTCTTTGAAATCTTTAATTCTTTTTGGAATTCGTGGCATGGCTGCCTATGCTTATCATGCGATGATCTTAGGATATAGTAATGACGAGGTGGACGAATTCTTTGTAAAGGCTCTTGATGCCATTGGCGATGACGATTTAACAATGGATGAACTTCTTCCAATAGTTTTAGAGGTTGGTAAGGTCAATTTAAAATGTATGGAACTTCTTGACAAGGCAAATACTGAATCATTTGGAAATCCTACTCCAACTGAGGTGAGCTTAGAAGTGGAAAAGGGACCTTTTATTGTAATAACCGGTCACGACCTATACGATTTGAAGCTATTACTTGAACAAACAGAAGGTAAGGGAATAAATATCTACACCCACGGAGAGATGCTTCCTGCTCATGGATATCCAGAACTTAAGAAGTACTCCCATTTAAAGGGCAACTTTGGAACTGCATGGCAAAATCAACAAAAAGAATTCGATAATATTCCTGCACCAATTCTTTTCACTACAAATTGTCTAATGCCTCCAAAAGATTCTTACAAAGATAGAGTCTTCACAACAGAAGTTGTATCTTTCCCTGAGCTTACTCACATAGGTGAAGAAAAAGATTTTACACCTGTAATAGAAAAGGCTCTCGAACTTGGTGGATATTCTGAAAATCAAAAGTTCACAGGAATAAACGGCGGCGCTACCGTAACTACAGGATTTGGTCACAATACAGTTATAAGTATTGCAGACAAGGTAGTTGACGCTGTTAAAAATGGACACATCTCTCATTTCTTACTTGTTGGTGGTTGCGATGGAGCTCGTCCTGGCAGAAATTACTACACTGAATTTGTTGAGAAAGCTCCTAAGGATTCTGTAATTTTAACCCTTGCTTGTGGAAAGTATCGTTTCAATGATTTAAATCTTGGGGACATTGATGGAATTCCAAGACTACTTGATGTAGGACAATGTAACGATGCCTTTGGCGCAATAAAGATTGCTCTAGCTCTTGCAGATGCATTTGATTGTGGTGTTAATGAACTTCCACTTTCAATGATTCTTTCTTGGTATGAACAAAAAGCCGTGTGTGTACTTCTTACACTTCTATACCTAGGAATTAAAAATATAAAGCTCGGACCTACTCTTCCAGCATTTCTATCTGAAAATGTTCTAAACTACTTGGTGGAAAACTATAATATTTCTCCAATTGGAAATGTGGATGAAGATCTAGCTTCATGCTTAAACTAAAATTTAAAGATAAAATTTTTAAGATAAAACTGCCTCGAAAGAGGCTTTTTTATTGCAATTTTATTTATCTTTTTTAAATATTTATGAATTTACTATGTCTTTAAGATAATTTGTAAAATTTATGGCACAAAAAAAGAACCTTCCGGTTCTTAATTTTACTCTAATTTTTTTAAATTATATTCCTAAGAATGCTTCTGCCATTAGGAAGTATACCATCAGTGCTAATGAGTCTATGATGGTTGTAATAAGTGCTGATGCCATGATTGCAGGGTCTAGGTTTACTTTCTTTGCAAGTATTGGAAGCAGTGCTCCAAGTAGTTTTGAAAATAGTACTGTAAATAGTATTGTCACTGATACCATGCCTGCTAGAAGTGGACCGTTTGATGTAAAAAGCCAAATCCTAAAAAAGTTTGCCAATGCAAGGGTCGATCCTGCTATCATTCCAACTCTTATCTCTTTCCAAATAACTTTTAATCCGTCTCCAAATCCGATTTCTCCTGTTGCCATTGCACGGATAACCACTGTTGATGCTTGTGATCCTGCGTTACCTCCCGTGTCTGTTATCATCGGTATAAATGATGATAGAACTACGTATTGTGCGATTAGCGCGTCGAATCTTCCTATGATTGCAGTAGTTGCTGTTGCTGAAATCATAAGTATCAAAAGCCAAGGAATTCTATTTTTTGCAAGTTGCCAAGCACTTTGGTCCAGATATTCATCATCAGATGGTGCTACCGCTGCCATCTTGTGAAAGTCTTCTGTAGCTTCCGCTTCAACTATGTCCAAAATATCGTCAAATGTTATAATTCCGCATAATCTATGTTCATTATCTACTACTGGAAGTGCTAAGTAACCATATCTTGTGAAGATGTCTGCAACTTCTTCTTGGTCGTCTTGAGTGCTTACAAAGATTACATCTTCTTCCATTATATTTTTAATAAGTTGTGATTCGTCTGATGTTACGATTGTTCTTAGAGAAACGAATCCTATTAGCATCTTGTATTCATTTTCAACGTAACATGTATAGATGGTTTCCTTATCTATTCCAACTTTTTTAATATAGTCTAGCGCTTCTTTAACTGTCATCTCTGGCTTTAAGGAAACATACTCTATAGTCATTATAGAGCCGGCTGAATCCTCAGGATACCTTAAAAAATCATTTATCAGCTTTCTTCTATCCGCCGGTGCGTTTTTTAGAACTTTGGTAACTACATTGGCTGGCATCTCTTCGATTACGTCTACCATATCATCAAAATATAGTTCATCCAATATAGAATGGAGTTCTTCATCAGTAATAGAATTTATGATTCTCTTCTTGTTGTACATTTCCATATAGGAAAATACATCAGAGCCCATATCTTTTGGAAGCATTCTAAAAACAAGCAACATCTGCTTATCTTCTAAGTCCTCTATTACTTCTGCAACGTCAACTACGTTCATCTCAGATACTACTTGTTTAAGTTCCTTTAAGTTTTTTTCTTCTATGAGTTTTACAAAATATTCTCTCAACTCAACATATTCTTGATAATCCATATTTCACCCGACCTTTCTATTCTATTCTAACAGAGTTTATAAATTAATAAAAGGCTTGATATAAACCAAGCCTTTTGTTAGTAATTTATTTTTTATTTTTTATTTGATTTTAGCAAGTGCTTGATCAAGGTCAGCGATTAGATCGTCAACATTTTCAAGTCCTACTGAAAGTCTTACCATACCATCTGTAATACCAGCTTTTTCTCTTTCTTCAGCTGTGTATGGGCTGTGAGTCATAGTTGCTGGATGTTGAATTAGAGTTTCACAGTCACCTAGTGAAACAGCTAATGTACAAAGTTTTACAGAGTTCATAAGAGTTCTACCTGCTTCGATTCCACCCTTAAGTTCGAATGAAATCATAGCGCCTGGAAGTCTCATTTGTTTCTTAGCAAGATCATAGTATTTAAATGATTTAAGTCCTGGATATTGGATTGAAGCAACTTGTTCATGTTTTTCTAAGAATTCAGCAATCTTCATTGCGTTTTCGCAGTGTCTTTCCATTCTTAGGTGAAGAGTTTTAAGTCCTCTGTTGATTAGGTATGCTTCAAATGGGCTTAGTACAGCACCAGTCATGTCTTTTAGACCAACAAGTCTTGCTTGTGCTACTAGTTCAGCAGATCCTACAACAAATCCGGCAATAACGTCTCCATGTCCATTTAGATACTTAGTTGCTGAGTGAACTACTAAGTCTGCTCCTAGTGAAAGTGGTTTTTGGATGTATGGAGTACAGTAAGTATTATCTACTATAACCATTCTTCCTTCTTTTTCATGAGCAATCTTAGAGATTGCTTCTATATCGCAAATGTCCATGTTAGGGTTAGCAGGAGTTTCTAGATAAACTATTCTAGTGTTGTCTCTTATTTTAGCTCTAACTTCGTCAAGGTCAGCCATGTTGATAAATTCAACATCGATTCCCATTCTTGTAAGTCCATGTTCTAAGAATGCGAATGTACATCCGTAAAGAGTCTTAGAAGCTAGTACGTGATCTCCAGCTTTTATAAATGGCCAGATTGCAGAAGTTATAGCACCCATTCCAGATGCAGTAGATAGAGCAGCTTCTCCACCTTCAAGTAGAGCAACTTTGTTTTCTACCATTGAGTTGGTTGGGTTACCAAGTCTTGAATAGATATATCCGTCTTCTTCAAGTGCGAATCTTCTTCCACCTTGTTCTGCTGAGTCAAATATAAATGTAGATGTAGCATAGATTGGTGTAGCAAGTGCTCCGTATTGATCGTGCACAACACCGCCGTGAATTGTTTGTGTTTCTACTCCCATCTTCATTAGTTCTTCTTTTGTGTTCATTATTTCCTCCTAATTTTTTAAAAAATTTTAAGCTACTGTTACGTCTTCAGGGTTTATTCCCTTGTTAATAAATTCTTTTGCTTTTGATTCTGGCATATCATATTCATAGTTCCATGGATCTTTAGGTTCTGTAAATGGAACATAGATAGAAATTATAGCAACTATTGCAAGTATAAATTGATACCATAAGAATGGCATAATTTGGAATGTACTAACTGCGCCTTCAGTTAATTTTGCTGCTATTAGAAGTTGAGCTCCATAAGGGATGAATCCTTGCATTACGCAAGAGAATGAGTCAAGTAATGAAGCAGATCTTCTAGGGTCCATCTTGTATTCTTGAGAGAATTCTTTAGCAACTGGTCCAGCTATGATTATTGCAACTGTGTTATTTGCAACTGCTGCATCAAGAGCACTTATAAGAACTGCAGTACCAACTTCTGCTGATTTAGGTCCCTTAAGGAATTTCTTAGTCTTTTGAATTATCCATTCAATACCGCCTTCGTTTCTAACCATGTAAGCTAGACCACCAGTTAGCATAGAAAGTAGGAATATTTCAAATACACCAGAGAATCCATTGTAAATGTGTCCAGGGTATTCAAGTAGTGTGAATGAATTAGTAGCGATACCTATGATACCTGAAAGTACTATACCTGATGTAAGTACTAAGAATACGTTAAATCCAAGTAAAGCTGAAACAAGTACAACTATATATGGAACTACTTTGATAAATGAGTATTCATAAGGTCCACCTTGTGTAACTACTTCAGGCTTACCAAAGATAAGAAGTAACACAAATGTAATTATTGCTGCTGGAAGAGCTAATTTAAAGTTCATCTTAAATTTGTCTCTCATTTCAACGTTTTGAGTACGAGTTGCAGCGATAGTTGTATCAGAAATAACTGATAAGTTGTCCCCAAACATAGAACCTCCAACTAGAGCTCCTATAGTAAGTGGCATGTTAAGTCCTGCTTGAGTTGCAAGTCCAACTGCGATTGGACACATAGTAGTGATGGTACCTACTGATGTTCCTGTTGCAGTTGAAATAAGTGCAGCCATAAGGAATATACCAGCTGTTAAAAGTTGTGGTGGTATTATACTCATACCAAGGTTTACAGTACTTTCAACTCCGCCCATTGCTCCAGATACGGTAGCAAAAGCTCCAGCAAGTATGTAGATGATACACATAATTATAATGTTTTCGTCCCCACATCCTTTTACGAAGTCAGAGAATTTAGAATCGATAGATCCTTTAAACATTATAAATGCAAATATTATACCAACTAGCACAGAAATAGGTGCGGGTACTACATAGAAAGCCATCGGAACTTCTTTAGCATTTAAGTAAAGTCCTACGCCAAGGTAGAATAATACGAAAATTAGAAAAGGTATCAGGGCTTTCCCATTAGGTTTTACTCTTTTGTTTTCCATTTTTTCCTCCTTAAAATAAAAGATATTATTGTCCATCTAGTTTCATTATACAACTAAGAAATAGTTTTCACAACCATTTTTGCAAATTCATTATCTGAATATTCTATTACTTATCTTTTATATTAGAAGATTACTAATTATTTTTCAGTATTTCTTTATTATATTAAATTGTATAAATTTTTAACTTTATTCTCTAGTTAAATACTGCTTTTTAGTTATTTAAAGTTCTATAATTATTTTCTTTGATAAATAAATCGTATGTTATTTATTGGTATTTGTTTATAATTATTAGCTCATTTTAGCATGGATTTACTATTGACATCTTGGGCTTATAAAAATTTATAAAGCATGAAAGGATATCCTTTTCATAGTGCAATTGAAAAGCTTATTATTAAAAACGGCCCATAAATAATTATAATTTTGGAAATCTATAGAGAACACTTTTAATTTTTCACTATGTTGCACAGATTAAAATTTTTTATTATGATTATATAAAGATTTACTTAATTAAAATTTTCGAGGTGATATTTTGAATCCTTCTTTACTCGTTTTACTTTGTTACATATCCTGGGGACTTCTATCAATTTATTGGTCTTTATTTTCTAATATCGATCCTATCGCTGTCCTCTGTTTTAGAATTACTTGGTCTCTTGTATTTTGTTTTATCTTGCTTTTGATCAAAGGTCAGTTGAAGGACATTAAAAATATTTTTAAAGACAAAAGACAGATGTTTTTTCTTTTACTATCTAGCATAACTGTGACTATTAACTGGGGAATGTATATCTTTGCCATTTCTGTCGGAAAATTATTGGACGCTTCTCTTGCGTACTACATGCACCCTATTTTTTCTATTGTGCTAGGCTACTTTGTCTATAAAGAGAGACTTACGAAGCTTCAATGGATTGCTTTTTACCTGGCTTTAGTCGGAGTTTCCATTCCAATTTTCGCATATGGAGTCTTTCCTTATTTTGCAATTATTATAGGAACGAGCTTTGCAGTCTACGGGGCTCTTAAAAAGCAGGTCAAGGCTTCTGGAGTACTTAGTATTTTTATGGAGACTCTTCTTATAAGTCCTCTTGCATTTTTATATCTATTTTTAAATTTAAAGAATTCGACTATTTCTTCTATGCAGTGGGCACTTCTACCCACTACAGGAATCGTCACGAGTCTGCCTCTAATTCTATTTGCAATCGGTATTAAGAATACGAGCCTCTCACTTGCTGGGATTTTGATGTATATAAATCCAACCATTCAGCTCCTTATTGCAATATTTTTCTACAACGAAGCTTTCACAAGGATACACGTCTTTATGTTCTTCTTTGTACTTTTAAGCGTCTGTCTATTCTTATTTGACAGTTTAAAAAATATGAACAAGGAAAATTTAAATAAAAAAAGACAAGCCTAGATTATTTTCTAGCTTGTCTTATCTTAAATGTTTCTATTTTTTGAAGCAGTTTTTTTATTTTTAATTAAAATGATTTTCTTAGGATTTCATGAACTGCTTCTTCGTCTAGTTCTATAAATCCTCTTATATTTCTCTTCTTGTGTTCGATGGTCATCTTTGCCATTTCTTCTAGTTTATCTTCTGTTACTCCTGTATCTTTTAGATGCATCGGAATATCTAGTGATTCGAAGAATTTATAAAGTGCTAGGATTCCCATTTCAGCAGCTTTCTTGTCGTCTCTTTCTTCTACTTCAAATACTTCTCTTGCAAATCTTGCGATCTTTGGAGTTGTCTTTTCGTTCATACAATATTCTAACCATCTTGGAGTTATTATTGCAAGTCCAACTCCATGGGTGATGTCAAAGTATGCAGATACTTCGTGTTCTATTGGATGCACTGACCAATCTGCAGCCTTACCTGTTGAAAGTAGACCATTTATTGCCCATGTTGATGCCCACATAAGATTTGCTCTGGCTTCGTAATTTTCTGGTTCATCCATAGCACGTCTTCCATACTTAACGCATGTCTTTAAAATTGCTTCTGCAACTCCGTTTTGGAAGTAGCAGTCATCTAGTGTAAAGTAGTTTTCCATGGTATGGCTCATTATGTCTGCAGTTCCCGCTGCTGTATGATACTTAGGAACTGTGAATGTATATTTTGGATTCATTAGGGAAAACTTTGGAAGCACATATCCGCTTGCAAAGGCAAGTTTTTCCTGAGTTTCTAGGTTAGTTATTACTGCACTGTCATCCATTTCAGAACCTGTTGCTGATAGTGTAAGCACTACTCCTATTGGTAGAGCTTCTTCTATCTTTGCTTCGCCTGTCAATATTTTCCACGGATCTTCTTTTAATTTATATCCTCCTGCAATCAGTTTTGCACAGTCAATGGTAGATCCTCCTCCAACTGCTAGGATAAAGTCGATATCGTGTTCTCTTACAAGTCTTATTCCTTCTCTTGCTGAGTCAACTCTTGGGTTTGGTTCAATTCCAGCAAGTTCGAAGTATTCTATGCCGTCTTTCTTTAGTTCACCTATGATATCGTCATAGATGCCATTCTTCTTAATAGAGCCAGTTCCATAACAAAGTAGAACTTTGTCTCCATATTTTTTAATTTCTCTTCCTAGGTTTTCAAGTTGATCTTCGCCAAATAAAATTTTGGTCTTTACATCGAAAATAAAATCTCTCATTTAAGCCTCCTTATTGCTCTTTTAATCTTTTGTATCTTTCTATGTTTTCATCGCTTAAAAATTCATAAGCATTATTTATCTTTTGAAACATTTCCTTTGCTCCCTCTTCCTTGTTTAGGTCGGGATGGTACTTCTTTGCAAGCTGTCTGTACTTTAACTTGATTTCGTACTTATCTGCATCTGTGGTAAGTCCAAGGATCCTTATGGCTTCTTCATAAGAATTTTTAAATCCTATGCCTGCATAATTTTGACCCTGGCTATTGTAATTTCCCTGTTGGTTGAAACTACCTTGATTGTAGTAATATCCTCCTTGGTTAAATGCATCGAAGAAGCCTCCTTCACCGAAGAGATCTTCGAAATTTATATCTTCGCCAAATGTGTAGTAGGTTCCTCCAAAGGCAGAGTTAAATCTTTCTTCAAATGCCTTTTCGCGTTCTTCTTGTTCTTTCTGTTTTTTAAGTCTTTCCAATTCTTCTATATGGGCTTTGTACTTCTTGCCATAATCGGAAATCTTGTCAAAAGTTCTCTTCTTGCCATGTAGGTAGAAATCTGCCTTGTCGTAAAAATATTCAGTTGCCATGTACTGGATATATTTTAAGTAGCTTACGCCTTTTACTCCAAGTATAGGAACCACCACGGATAGGAATAGAATCGTCATTATATATTTGTTTTTAGTTATCGAGTAAAGAACTACTGGGTTTAGAATAAAAAATACAAGTAAACATCCTCCACCTACAAATAGTGCTGCAATCATCTGTTTAATTCCATCGAAGATGGATGTTGCAAGCTGAACTAAAAATATAATTATATTTAAAAATACTTCTATAAATTTGCCTACTCCGTTTAATATATGTCCTAAAAACTTTTTCATTTTCACCTCATTTCATCCTTCAAAAACTTTTCGATTTCTCTTCTGTCTTCTTCTACTAAGTCGTAGTTGCCAGCTAAGAATTCCAAATGGTGTGTAAGTTCGTGATAGAGTGTCTTCCTAAGTTCCTCTTTCAAAGCTTCCCTCGGTAAGAATCCAAACATCTGCATGAATGAACCGTAAAATATCGTAATCTGTCTCCCGGTTACATCGATTCTATAATTTCCTAGAACTACCATGGTTTTATTTATATCTTGAGGATGATACATTATGTCTTCTTCTAAAACTATTCCACCATTCAAATGTATAAAATACTTCTCGGGGATATCTTCTACTATTTCTTCTAGTAACTCCTCAACTTCATCTATTCTACTTAGATCCAACTTTTATACCTCCATTTTCAAGACCGACTACTTTTATATCTAGTTCTAAGTATCTCTCCAAGATTTTTATTATTTCATCGGTTACCTCTTCCCCAGGAACCAGGATTGGCGTGCCTGGAGGATAAGGAATTACAAAAGACGTGGACACCATACCTTCTGTATTCTTTAATTTTACCCATTTTGATTCTTTTCTAAATACTTCACTGGGCTTGTAGATGATTTTTTCTCTGTAGGAAAAATTCATAGCCTTTGGATGGTCTTCTATATATGAAGCATTTTTAAGAGCATACTCAAGTTTTGCAATAGATTCTTCATCATCTGCAGCAGTTATTATAAATACGGTGCAGAAAGGAGTCGCCATCTCTGCACGAATTCCAAACACTTTTATGGCCCTTTCAATTTCATATCCTGAGATATTTTCTTTTGAGACCACAAGCCTCGTCGGATCGAGACTATCTCCTTCCAAAAAATAAAAACCTTCCTTCTTTAGGTTTTCTTTTAAAATCTTAAGCCTATCTATGTTTTTATTAAGATTTTCTCTTCCAGAGTTCTCCATAAATTGAAGAGCTTCTTCCATTGAGATGAGCATAAGGTATGATGGTGAGGTCGATTGAAAAAGTCTAAGTGTCTTCTCCAAAAGCTCTCTGTTAATTCTATCTGAATAGATGTGCATAAATGCTGAGCCTGTTATTGCAGGCAAAGTCTTGTGAGCTGACTGGACCGCTATATCGCATCTATTATATGAAGAAAGTTTTGAAAGTTCAGGCAAGAAATTTAGATGGGCTCCATGAGCTTCATCCACTATTAAAATCGTGTCATTATCTTTACAAACTTCATAAATTTCTTCTAACGGAAGTGTCTGTCCAAAATAGTTAGGACTAGTTACTACGACAGCTCTATATCCTCCAGTCCTGATTTTGTTCTTTAAATCTTCTAAATCTAATCCTATCGGCACACTTAATCTATCGTCGATGATTGGATGTATATATGTAGGGTCAAGCTCTGATAGGATTACTCCATTGTAGACAGATTTGTGGCACGTTCTTTCCACAAGAATCTTGTCGCCTTTTTCTAAATTTGCAACTATTGCAGTAACTATTCCAAGACTTGAACCTTGTGTTAAATAATAAGACGCTCTACTCTTGTATATTTTCTTAAGTTCTTCCATGGATTTTAATATTGCAGATGTAGGCTCAAGTAAGTTGTCAGTTTCATCTAACTCAGTCACATCGTATTTAAATTTTAAATAATCAAATTCCCTTCCCTTGTGTCCAGGAGTGGAAAAAGATACATCGTCTGAAACGGATTTTACGCTATTTAATATATATTTTTTCATAATTCCTCCGATACTATTATAACAGGAATTGTTGTGGTAAAATACATCTTAGGAGGTAATTATGGCGTCAATATATACACATGATCGATTCGGAAGACAAGTCGTTAAGATCATGCCAGAAATAACTTGTGGACTGACAAACAGAATACTTTTTCAGTTTGGGAATCAAGGTCCAGACCTGTTCTTTTTCAATTTAAATTTAAAAGTTGATGGAGTAAATCCTGGAACTGCTATCCACGATAGACCTTTCAAGGATTACTTGGATAGAAATAAGGAATATGTAAAATCTTTGGGCAGATGCTCCGATGAGTTCTATTATTTTGCAGGCACAATATGTCATTTTATTCTCGATAGTTACATACATCCAACCGTTGAAGCAAATGTCACAAAAGACTATTCTCATATGGATATTGAAATCGAGCTAGATAGATACTACATGCTCAAAGATGGTAAAAACCCGCACAAGTTCAAAATGGAAAACATTATTCCAGAGCCTACCATCGCACCAAAGGTCATACATTTTTATGATTCCTACGGTGTTAAATTAAAAGATGTCTTTAAAAGCATCGAAGACTTTAAGAAATTTAGAAAACTATTCCACACAGGAACTGTAGCAAAGGAAATTTTCTTGAAGTCAGTTATGACGGCTTCAGGTAAAAAAGAATTTACAGGGCAGCTCATTACTCACAAGGTTCGTCCACAGGCAGAAGAAGTGAACAAAGTCCTTGTAGAAAAATTCGATGAAGCTTTGGAAAATGCACCTAGACTTTTAAAGAATGCCCTAGATTATATTTATAATGATGGCGAACTCGACTCACAATTTTTAAAAGATTATATGGGAGAAATCAAATGAAACTTACGAAAAGCGAACGAAATTGGGTCTTGTATGATGTGGGTAACTCTGCTTATATCTTACTATTTACTACAATAATTCCAATCATGTTTAATTCCCTAGCAAAGGACCATCTTGAAGATGCGACATATCTTGCCTATTGGGGCTATGCAGTCACAGTAAGCACAATTTTAACAGCATTGGTAGGACCATCTTTTGGTGCTATAGCTGATAAACTTTCACTGAGAAAGAGATTTTTTGTAATATTTATGTTCCTTGGAGCCTTGGGTTGTTTTTTGTTCCCATTTACAAATTCATGGATGGTATTTTTAATCCTTGTTGTCGTTTCAAAATTGGGATTTAACGGCTCACTTGTGTTTTACGATTCCATGCTCATAGATATTACTTCAGAAGATCGAATGGACAATGTGTCCTCTCTTGGATTTGCCTATGGATATATTGGCTCTGTAATTCCATTTATAATTTCAATACTACTTTCTGTAAAACATGAGGCTCTTGGAATATCTATGACCCTTGCTATGAAGCTTGTCTTTACAATAAATGCCCTTTGGTGGATATTATTCACCTTACCTCTATTAAAAGTATATAAACAAAAATATGTAAGAACTGAAGAAGATTTAGAAAAGACGCATCTACTACAAACCTTCCAAAAGATAAAAGGCGACAAAAAAGTATATATGTTTCTATTTTCATTCTTATTCTATATAGATGGAGTCTACACGATAATTTCAATGGCTACAGCATACGGAACTTCCCTCGGACTTAGTTCAAACGGGCTTATCCTTGCACTTCTTGTTACACAACTAGTTGCATTTCCATGCGCCATCTACTTTGGCAAGATTTCGAAGAAATATGAAACAGGCCTTTTAATAAAAATATGTATCTTTGCCTACCTATTGATTGCGATTTATGCAATATTCTTAAGTAATATTGTGCAGTTCTGGATCTTGGCAGTAAGTGTAGGTATGTTCCAAGGAGCTATCCAAGCTCTATCTCGTTCCTACTATGCAAAGATAATTCCAAAGGAAAACTCTGGAGAGTATTTTGGAATCTACGATGTGTTTGGAAAAGGAGCTGCAATAATAGGCACGCTAACTGTTTCACTCGTAACTCAACTTACTGGCAACCAACACGTTTCAATCTCAACTCTATCAATTATGTTTTTAATTGGAATAATATTATTCTTTAAAACAGATAAATTAAAAGGCAATAATGAAATATAATAATAATTTAAATAACAAAAAAGTATAAAAGGGACCTATCGTGGTCCCTTTTATGTATCTGGAAAGAAAAAAGATGATTGGGTTTATTACTAAACCCAAATTTATTCTATCATCTTAAAAAATAGTTTTCAAGACTTATTGAAATTTTTAGGCTAAAATTAGTTTATTTTTCTTAAAACCTTTGAAAATATTGAATTTTAGTATTTTTCCATGTGGATTTTAGATTTAATATCTATCTCCTCTCTTCTTCTTACTCTTTCATCACCAGTTCCAATTGGAATAATAGTTAGCACCTTGTGATCCTTTGGCACTCCAAACTCTTCTTTGAAGAATTCTTGGTAGTCTCTTCCATCTTGAGTTTCCCCTTCTCTCACATTTACCCAACAGGTTGAAAGACCTTTATCCACTGCGCAAAGTCCAATATATGAAGAAACTATTGCACATTCTTCCACCCAATTTCTAACTGTATCTGCATTTGTCATAACAAGTATACACATTGGAGCGTCCTTTAGATATTGAGTTCCAAACATTTCCATATCGGCTAATTTTTTTAAATTTTCTTTTTCAGTCACCACTAAAAACTCAACAGGACGAGAAGATGCATAGGATGGTCCTAATACTGAAAGAGAAAGTATCTCTTCAATAGTTTCCATACTAGGAACTTCTGGTTTATATTTTCTAATACTTCTTCTTGATTTTATAATTTCTTCTATCATATTTCCTCCTTATAATTTCTCTTTATACCTATAATATACCCAAACAAATATATTACTTTAATTTATAAGACTAAAAAAATAATTCCATTTAATCAATACTTAAATGCTATAGCATATTTTTAAATTAAGGTGATATTTTATTTATCCATTATAAAAAATACTTGTTAAAAAATTAAAAATGCTATAGAATTGAAATAGAAAAGCTTTTCAAACTTGTATTTTGCTAAGTTTGTTTAAAGCACTACTATTAACATGTGAGGTGATAAATTGCAAGATTTAAGACCAAAAGGCAATAGAATAAAAATTATTACTGGTCATTTTGGTTCTGGTAAAACTGAATTTTCTATCAACTACTGTCTATTTTTAAAAAAATATTACGAAAAAGTGGCAGCTATAGATTTAGACATAATCAACATGTATTTTAGAATTAGAGAGAAGACTGAGTTCCTAGAAAAAAATGGCGTAGAAGTCTACGGATCAATTATGAAGAAGATGCAGGCGTTAGACATACCTGCTGTAGATCCACAGATTTTAATGCCTCTTGAAAGAGAAGATTATCAGGTCGTAATGGATATTGGAGGAAACCCAAAAGGCTCCTTATCCCTAGGTAGGTACAGAGAGCTTCTACATAGGTCAGGCTACGATAACTACTTCGTTATAAATAGACATAGACCTGAGACTTCAGAAGTTTCAGATATCATTGCATTTATAAAAAGTACAGAAGCTCATTCTCAAACGAGAATAAATGGACTAATAAATACGACTCATATGCTAAAAGACACTACCGCAGAAGATGTAATCTACGGTCAAGAAATAGTCGAAGAAGTTTCAAAACTTTTAAATATTCCAGTTATCTACACAGCTTGCTTAAGACCTGTTGCAGAACAATTGGAAAAAGAAAATTCGATTAAAAATGAAATTTTTCCAATAGATCTTTACTTTAGAGACGATTGGATGATTTGAGGAGGAAAAAATGGCAAAAGGTAGAGTAGAATTCAATGAATCAAGATGCAAAGGCTGTGGTCTTTGCGTAATTGCGTGCCCAAAAAACGTAATAGAAATTGATCCACACAAGATTAATGGTAAGGGTTATAGCCCTGCAACAGCTGCAAGACCAGAGGACTGTATTGCTTGTCAAAACTGCGCAATAACTTGTCCTGATTCAGTTATTTCAGTAATTAAAATAGGATAGGAATGGTGATAAAATGACAAAGGTATTAATGAAAGGTAATGAAGCTGTAGGCGCAGCAGCTATTAAGGCTGGTTGCAAATACTTCTTTGGATATCCAATAACACCACAATCAGAAGTTCCAGAGTACTTATCAAGAGAACTTCCAAAAATTGGAGGTTGTTTCTTACAAGCAGAATCAGAAGTTGCTGCTATAAACATGCTTTACGGAGCATCAGGAGCAGGTGCAAGAGTTATGACTTCATCTTCATCTCCTGGAATCGCACTTAAACAAGAAGGAATTTCTTACATGTGTGGAGCTGAACTTCCAGCACTTATCGTAAATATGATGAGAGGTGGTCCAGGACTTGGATCTATCCAACCATCACAAACAGACTATTTCCAATCTACTAGAGGTGGAGGAAATGGTGACTACAGAACTATAGTACTTAGCCCTTCTACTGTTCAAGAAATGGTAGATTTAGTTATGCTTGGATTTGACCTAGCTGACAAGTACAGAAACCCAGTAGTTTTAATGGGTGACGGTGTAATAGGACAAATGATGGAACCTGTTGAATTCAAAGAAAGAACAGAAGAAATCCCAGCAAAACCATGGGCTGCAACTGGTAGAGGAACTAGAACTGAAAACAATATTATTAACTCTATATATCTATCTGCAGACGAACTAGAAGTACACAACCATCATCTAATTGAAAAATATAAAGCTATCGAAGAAAACGAAACAAGAGTAGAAGAAATCGGTCTTGAAGAAGGCGTAGAACTTGTAATTTCTGCTTACGGTACTTCTGCTAGAATTTGTAAATCTGCAATGGGAATCCTAGAAAAGAAAGGCTACAAAGTTGGAATGATTAGACCAATAACTTGCTGGCCATATCCATACAGCTCATTTGAAAAGATTCCAGAATCTTGTAAAGATATTCTAGTTGTAGAAATGAACCACGGACAAATGACTGACGATGTTAAGATAGCTACAAAAGGACGTCAAAACATCCACTTCTTCTGTAGATTAGGTGGAAATATTCCAACAGCTGAAGAAGTAGCAGAAGCTGCACTTAAAGTATTGGAGGCTAAATAAATGAAGAAACCAGTATTAAAAGAAAACGAAACTTGTCTATACACATATTCAGAAGGCTTAACTGACGAAGTATTCCACTACTGCCCTGGATGTACTCATGGTATCATCCACAAATTAGTAGCAGAATGCTTAGTAGAAATGGACCTTCAAGATAAAGCTATAGGCGTATGCCCTGTAGGTTGTTCTGTACTTGCATACAAGTACTTCAACTGCGATATGTACGAAGCTGCTCACGGTAGAGCTCCAGCAGTAGCAACAGGCGCAAAGAGAGTTCATCCAGATAAATTTGTGTTCACTTACCAAGGTGATGGAGACTTAGCTTCTATCGGTACAGCTGAAATAGTACACGCTGCACATAGAGGAGAAAAAATCTCAACTATATTTGTAAACAACGCAATCTACGGTATGACCGGAGGCCAAATGGCACCTACTACCCTAATCGGTCAAGTAACTACCACTTCCCCATACGGACGTGACGAAGACTGGTCAGGTAAACCACTTAGAATTTCAGAAATGCTTGCAACTATTGACGGTGCAAAATTTGTAGAAAGAGTATCTGTTGACACTCCAGCAAATATCAGACGTGCAAAACGTGCAATCAAAGAATGTTTCCAACTACAACTTGATAATAAAGGCTTTGGTATTGTCGAAGTCCTATCTACTTGTCCTACTAACTGGGGACTACCTCCAGTAGAATCACTTCAATGGTTAAGAGACAATATGATTCCATATTATCCACTTGGTAATTTTAGAAGAGGTGAATAAAATGACAAGAAAAATAGTAATGGCAGGATTTGGTGGACAAGGTGTAATGGCAATGGGACAACTTATATCCTATGCCGGCATGCTTGAAGGTAAACACGTATCATGGTATCCATCTTACGGACCAGAAATGCGTGGAGGAGCTGCTAACTGTTCAGTAGTAGTATCTGAAGAACTAGTAGGATCACCTATTATAGCAGTTGCAGACGATGTAATAGTAATGAACGAACCATCTCTTTCAATGTTTGAATCACATGTAAGACCTGGTGGAAATATATTTGTAAACTCATCACTAGTAAAGAAAGAAACTACAAGAACAGATATAAATGTAGTTAAGATTCCAGTAAACGACATAGCAATCGATCTTGGTAATGCAAGAGTTGCAAACATGGTTATGCTTGGTGCATATCTAAAGGTAACTGAACTTGTAAAAGTTGAATCAGTAATCCAAGCATTTACAAAAGTTTACGGAGATAAAAAGAAGAAACTTCTTCCAATAAACGAAAAGGCAATTGAATTCGGCGGCGAAGCTGTTGGCAAAGAATACATGGCATCTGTAGCAGAAAATAAAGTTGAATCTAAGACACCTGAACACTACAAACATCTAAAGGGTGGCGAAGAAGAAATGAAGATCAACTATCTAAACGACATTAGACAAATGGATAAAGAACAAGAAGATAAGATCTTCTCATCTGAACTTAACATCGTTAAACAAGCAATCCTTAACGAAATTGAAAGTATAAACTACTTCAAAATGTCTTCTGAACAACTAGGTGGCGAAGCTAAAGAAGTATTCTTATCACTTGCTCATCAATCAGAAGAACACGTAGATTATCTAAATAAATTAAAATCTAACATAGAAAAGGATGAATCAACTGTAATAGAAAAGATAAAATCTTCATTAGAAGGCAAGACCTTTGAATGGGGCAAGGTTGATCCAGAAAATGCAACCATGGTTCTATCAGTATTCAACCTAGGAATGAACATCAAGAAAGTAAACATCAAATTCTATGAAAAAGCAGCAGCAAGATCAGAAGTACCTGAAGCAAAAGGACTTTATAAAGAACTTGCATATTGGGAAAACTTCCAACTAACTCAAATAGCAAAACAATACGAAGAACTTAAGAGTGAATGGTGGTCTGACCAATCATACGCTCCTTTCTAAAAGAGAAAATAAATATTTAGGGAATGAAGTACTCCCTTTAAACGCGAAAGCTGATGACTTCTACTTAAATGTAGAGCATCAGCTTTTTTGTAATCTAATCTTTTCATTCTTAATATAATAAACTTAATTATTAAATAAATATCTCCAAGTTGGTATTACAACTTTCTCATTACAAAACTCTATAATATCTGCCATTAATTTATCTTACAAAACATATTATAAATACAAGAAAAGAGCAACTAGTAGTTGCTCTAAAAAATCTTTATTTACGCTGTTTTACATCGTTATAATTACTCTTCTATTGAAATTTTTGATGAACCTTGGATGTTTATATTTGTATTGTAGTACTTTGTAAGTGCTTTTATCATATATTCTACATCCATTACTCCTGCTGTTTCATAATTTGAATGCATTGCAAGTTGTGGTAGCCCAATATCTACTGCATGAAGTGATACTTGTGTGTTTGAAAGATTGCCTAGAGTTGACCCACCTTGCATATTGCTTCTGTTTGCAAAGTGTTGGACTGGCACTTCTGCAATTGCACAAATCTTTTTAAATACAGCTTGTGAAAAAGCATCTGAAGTGTATTTTTGGTTTGCTGCTTCTTTTATTACGATTCCTTTGTTCATGAATGCTTTATTTCCATCATCGGTTAGTTCTGGATGGTTTGGATGAACTGCATGTGCATTATCCGCACTTACTAAGAAAGATTTTGCAACTGCCTTTAGGTAGTCTTCTTCAGAGTATCCTAGGGCAGAGTTAATCCTTCTAAGTGTATCTTTTAAAAATGTACTCATGGCACCTTGTTTTGTGTTTGATCCTACTTCTTCGTTGTCAAAACATGCATATACATTTACTGCTACATCGTTTGATGCTGCTGTAAATGCTTTTAATGATGTAAAAGCACATTCCAAGTCATCAAGCTTTGGTGATGACACAAATTCATCTTTATAGCCCCAAACTTTTCCTTCTTGTCTATTTACAAGGAATAAGTCCTTTGAAATAATTTGGCTTTCTTTAACTCCAAGTTCTTCAGCGATCATTTTGTTGTAGTCGCCTTTTTTCATTGCTCCTGCTGTAAAAAGCGGAAGTAAATCAACTTGTCTATTGAATTTATAGCCGCTATTTACTTCTCTATTCATGTGGATTGCAACATCCGGAATAATTAAAATATCTTTGTCAATATATAGAAGTTTTGAAACTATTTCATTATTTTCTTCTACCAATACTCTTCCAGCTAATGTAAGAGGTTTATCAAGCCATGTCCAGTCAATTGGGCCTCCATATACTTCCACATTTAGTTTTATATAGTCTCCAGGTCCTTCAAGTTCTGCTACACTTTTAACTTTGAATGTTGGTGAATCAGAATGTGAAGCCACTAGTTGATAATGGTAGTCTGAAATATTTTTTCCTACTTTGAAAGCTAAGATACTTGAATCATTTCTAGTTGTGTAATAGTTTTTACCTTTTTCAAGATTCCAGCTTTCTCCTTCTTTTAATTCTACAAAATTTTCTCTATCAAGATATGATTTTACAGTATCTACTGTATGAAACATACTTGAGCTTTTTTTAATAAATTCTAATAATTCTTTTGAAGTTTCAATATAGTTCATGCTTCCTCCTTTTAGAATTTAGCTTAGTCTCTTATCTTCCTTTGCTCTTATTATTGGTAGTATAACTCCTAGTCCAAGAAGAACAACTGGTGTACAGATGTTAAGCACTAGTTGGAATGGATCGTCTGAGATGATTCCTAGAGCACAACAGAATGCTGTGACTAAGAAGCACCAGAAACCAAAGAACAATGCAGCTCCATTGTTTTTCATAAACTTAAATTCTCTATCAAACTTATCGTTTTTCTTTCTAAGGGCAATATATGCCAAGAATACCCATAAATAACGAAGTGGCATCGTAACTGAGTTTAATTTAGTTAACTGTCTTAATACTGTCGCTGCTCCTGGTACCAAGATTTGTGCAAGGATAATTGATCCAGAAAGCACAACTACAAGTTTGATACCGTTGATATATGCACCATACTTGTTTTTCTTTAAAAGCTTTCTTGGAATAAATTGGTTGGTTCTTTCATCGTCAAGTAACATTCTAAGCGGAGCGTCGATACTTACAACAAGTACTGCGAATTGTCCAATTAGGTTACATAGTGCATATATAATTAGAAGTAGATTACCAACTCCGTAATATTCTCCAAGCTTTTGGAATGCCCAGTAAGCACCATTAGCTGCGTAAGAGTCAAAGGTTGCTTGGTCAGCATTTATAATGCTAGGATCAAACATCATTCCCATTGCAATTGTTCCGAAAATTGCGGAAATAACTACCATTATAGCTGCAAATATCATTGCTTTAGGGAATTCTTTTGCTGGGTTACCATCTACTTTGTTTACATAAGGACTTAGCTTTTCAATTCCACCTACAGCAAATACAAGTATTGATAAACTTGTGAAATATTTCATATCAAATGTTGGAATTAAATTACTTAAAGACCAATCCAGCTTTAGATATCCACCGTTAGGGTTAAGAGTTGGCGCTGCTAGCATAAGAAGTATATATAAAATACCCATTACAAACATACTAGAGCCAGCAATAGCTGCTAAATTTTTAAGCGGATTAAGTCCTCTACTTGCTACCCAGCAGAAGAATAAAAATACGCAAAGTGTTGCTAACTGAATATAAAGTGTTGGTATTGAATCATATGCTTCTGCGCTTTGGAAGAACATCCAACCCATTGCCTTTAATCCACCTGAACCTTTAGAGGCTATATAAGTAATATGTACAGCCCAATATGTCCAACCTGCATAGTATGCGATTTTGTCTGTGGTAGTTTCTCTCATCCATGAAGTAACTCCTCCACCTTCGTTTTTAAAAGCGGAACCAAGTTCTCCAACCATAAGTGCGTATGGTATAAAATAAAACGCGAACATTAGGATCCATGAAAATATTACTTGAATTCCGTTAAAGAATACGAAACCATTTACAACATTTCCAAATCCCCATAAAGTAGAAAATACCATGAAACATAGTATCTGCCACTTGATTTTCTTTTGTGAATCTTGCATCTTGTGCATCCTCCTAAATTTATTTTGTTAATTTTATTTTATCTAAAATATGATTTAATGTCTATGAGTTTTGTAAAAAAATGAAAATGTTTTGATAATTTTTTTTATTTATATTTAGTTGATCTCTTGAATAAAAAAAGATTTATATAATTTGAAATTATGATTATTTAGCTATATAACTAATATTTGCCATCACCACATATTCAAAGTCTAAAAATTTTTAAAAATAAAAAAATGGATGCAGCCTTTCGAGAAAAGGTTGTCATCCATTTAAAGCTATATTTAGATAAACTAATTTGAATTTTAAATAGCTATTTTTTTAAATCCATGACCTTGTATTTCTGTAGTTTCTGTAACGGCCATAAAGGCATTTGGATCTATAAGTTTTACATAATTTTTTATTTTTACAAGTTCCATTGGAGTGCAGATGCAGTAGATGATTTTAAGTTTTTTAAATTGATAAGCTCCTTCTCCATCGATAAGTGTAACTCCTCTTACGAGTTTCGCTTGAATCATCTCTGTAACTTCGTCCCATTTCGAACTTATTATAAGTACTTGTTTCTGTTTACCTACTCCTAGGTGAATCTTGTCTACCAATGTGTATCCTATTATAAATGCGATTAGAGTATATAGTGCTTTGTCGATTGAGAATACAAATGCAGATATAGCTATTACTATTCCGTTAAGTGCAAGTAGTCCTGATCCTATGTTTACATTCCAGTACTTCTTTGCTATCGCTCCTAATATGTCAAATCCTCCTGTTGAGGTTCCATATCTAAATGTGATTCCATTTCCTATTCCTGAGAAGATTCCTCCAAAGATACTTGCTAGGATTAAATCGTGGGTTACTGCAAATCCTTCTGGAAGTATAGCTGTCCAAAGTGCTATATATCCAGAGGTAAATACTGTGGATAGAATGGTAAAGAATATAAATTCTTTTGATAGTAAGAACACCCCGACTATTAATAGTGGAAGATTCAGTGCAAATACCAATATTGAAAGTGGTATCCCTGTTGCGTGTTCAAGTAGGATACTCATACCGTTGACTCCAGCTGCTATCATCTGGTTCGGTCTGATAAACATAACTATGGATACAGTTATGAAAAAACATCCTATTAATACCGCCATAAACTTTTCAAAAAATGTTTGTTTAAAAATTAATTTTTCAATCGATTTAAAATTTATATGTTTGTCCATGCTAACCTCTTGTTATCTCATTCTCCATTGCAAATTTTAGATTGTTTGACAGTGAAGCAATCTCTATACCTTCTTTTACAAATCTCTTAACTATTTCTTTTCTAAGCCTTGAAACTGTTTCAAAGTTAAGATCTACATTGGCTGTCCATATTGTCACTCTAAGATTAACTCCATATTGAGACAGTTCATTTATAAATACTGTGGTGAAGTGGCTTCCCACCCTCTCGTTTATAGGTCTTATATCCAGTACATTTTCATCGCTTTCTACGCACTCAACTATGATGTCCATTGCCTTATCTATATCTGCTGTGTATGCGATGGTTATATCTAAAAATCCACCTGCTACTGGATCTATTATGTGAGAATTTTCCAAGACTTCTCTATTCATAACAGAGTTTGGTACGATGAGTCTTGAGTTTGTAAATGTCCTTATAGTTGTATGTCTTAAAGAGATATCTTCTATATAACCAACTATACTCATATTTACAAAATTGATTCTATCTCCTACTTCAAATGGTCTGAAGACCGATATCATAAGTCCTGCTATCAAATCTTCCAAGCTCTTTTGAAATGCAAATGCAAGCACCGCCACTATTAGAGACGAACTCATAAGTATTGAGCCTGCCATGCTTTGGAATGTCTGTGAAAGATTACCAATCTTAAAGACCATAACAAGGATTATAAACCCTTTTATTAATGTGTTTAAAAAGTTATAGCCAATTTTTCCTGTTTTTCTAAATTTTTTAAATAGATAATCGGTTATTTTTATAGCGATTATTCCTATTATTAAGGTCGCTGCTATTACTACAAGCGCCTTCATGGTAGGATTCATCTTAGATGAAATTGGCTCTGCCGCTTTCTCTATTGGCTCTATTATCTTGTCTATTTTATCATTCATTTTTTCACCAACTTATAAAAATTGTACATCGTTATCTTTAAACTTTCAATATATCCACATCACCATGTTATTAAGAAAATAGGATTACTTGCTAAATTTCGCAATGATTTCTTCTAGGGATAGGTCTTCTTGTTCTCCGGTATCCATATTTTTAAGCCCATAGACATTGGATTTTATTTCGTTTTCTCCAATTACAAGGGCGTACTTTATATCCAATGCGTCTGCATATTTGAATTTCTTACCCATCTTGCCAGATTCAGCATAGATCGTTGCACTTATGCCTTCTTTTTGAAGTCTGGATAGGATTTCTATGGATTCTACCACTGTTTCTTCCATAGGAATTATTATTATGTCTGATACTTCGCTCTTAGTTTCTTTTATAAGACCAAGCTCTTGCATCTTTGAAAATAGTCTTGTAAGACCTATTGACATTCCAACTCCTGGCATTAAATTTGTGGTGTAGTATCCTGCCAAGTTGTCATATCTTCCACCTGAGGATACTGATCCAAGTTCTCTGTGGTCGTCAAGGAATGTTTCATAGACTGTACCTGTGTAATAATCAAGACCTCTTGCTATCTTTAAATTGATCTTAAAGTAGTCGTCTTCTACTCCATAGGCTCTCATATATTTAACGACTGTTTCTAATTCTTCTACTCCTTGGATGAAGTCTTCGTTATCGCAGTATAAGTTTTTAAGTGCTTCTATGATTTCTTCCTTTGTGCCGTCTATTTCTATAAATGAGATTAGTTTATCTATGTTTTCTGCACTCATTCCGACCTTAGCAAGCTCTTCTTTTACATTGTCCACTCCGATTTTGTCGATCTTATCGATTATTCTCATCACTTCTTCTGTAGATTTAACTTCCAAGCTTTTGAAGAATCCATTTAGAATCTTTCTGTTGTTGATGTTAATTGTAAATTTGCCGAAGTTAAATTCTCTAAAGATTGAGTAGATAACTGCTGGACATTCTGCATCATTTACAAGAGATATCTTTCCATTACCGATTATATCAATATCGCATTGGTAAAACTCTCTATATCTTCCCTTTTGAGCTCTTTCTCCTCTGTAGACCTTGCCTATTTGGTACCTCTTAAATGGGAAGTTTAAATCGGAAAAATGTTCCACTGTATATCTTGCTAGTGGCACTGTAAGGTCGAATCTCATTGCTATGTCTGTGGTTCCCTTGGTGAACGCGTAGACTTGTTTTTCAGTTTCTCCTCCACCTTTTGCAAGAAGAACCTCAGCCTTTTCTAAAACTGGTGTATCTATTGGCAAAAATCCATATTTTTCAAAATTCGTTTTAATTATATCTACTAATCGATTAAATACTACTTGGTCCTTTGGTAAAAGTTCCATAAATCCAGGTAGCGTTGATGGTTTTATAATAGTCATCGTTCCTCCTTATATAGTTAACTTTCCTACATTGTAAAGATATGAAGATATTCTTTCTAGTGAAGTTAGATATTTGTCGAATAAAAGTCCACTTTCCGGATCACATTCTCCATTTTTCATTCTATCTATATGAGTGTTTCTATAGCTTGTAACGAAACCGTCCACTCTGTTTGAGAAGAATCTAAGCCTATTAATTCTTTCTGCATAGGATACATCTTCTGAAATAGTATTAAACATAGTGTTTATTGAGTTTTGGATGGATTCCATTTCCTTTACAGCTTTCTCTGTATACGTTAGATGTCCTTCGTCAGATGCCTTCGCTATATCTGCAGAGGATTTAATATGATCACCTATTCTCTCGATATCTCTTACGATTCTCATATATCCTGTGAAATTACCTGCCATGTTCTCATCCATTTGAAGAGATAGACAGTCGATTATGTGCTTTGTTATCTGTGAATTTAAGAAGTTTAATATGTCTTCGTTGTGAAAGATTTGGTCATATTTTTTATGATCAAAGTTTATCAAAAGTTCCATTGACAATTTAAAATTCTCTCTCGCAATATTTAGCATCCTGTTGGTTTCTGCTCTTACATCAGTGATCTCTACAGATGCATCTGTAACTCCTCTTCTAGGATTGATATATTGAAGTGCCATTTCTTCTTGTTCTTTATCAGATCCACTTATTACCATCGTTGCAAGTTTCGCAAGATATTTTGAGAATGGAAGAAGTATTAGTGTTGCCATAATGTTAAAGAATGTGTGCATATTAGCTATTTGAGCAGCAGGCACATTCCTTGATATGCTTTCAATAAATGAATCGATAGGAACTACAAATGATATAAGAACAAATATAATAGTTCCTATAAAGTTAAATAGTACGTGGACAGCTGCGGTTCTTTGAGCGTTTTTAGATGTACCAATTGCAGATAGAACTGATGTAATACAGGTTCCGATGTTAAATCCACAAATGATGTACATCGATCCTGTAAGTCCTATAAGACCTTCATTTGCTATTGCTTGCAAGATACCAAGGCTGGCTGCAGATGACTGGATAAGTCCAGTTACAAGTGTACCAACTAGTATTCCAATTAATGGGTTTGACATGGTAACCATAAGTTGTCTAAAGCCTTCGTACTCTCTAAGAGGTGCCATAGCGTTACTCATAAGTTCCATCCCCATAAAAAGAAATCCTAAGCCTAGGATTACCTGTCCCAAATATCTAACAGAATTTTTACTTGCAAATCTATTTAAAATAAAACCTATGAATGCAAATATTGGAGCAACGGCAGTTATATTTAACGCAACCAGTTGTCCAGTTATAGTGGTACCGATATTGGCACCCATTATAACTCCTACAGCTTGTTCCAGTGTCATAAGACCTGCATTTACAAATCCAACCACCATTACAGTAGTACCAGAAGACGATTGTATAGCCGCAGTTACGACGATACCTACAAGTAGTCCTCTAAATATGGACTTGGTCATTCCTTCTATTATTTTGTGAAGCCTATCTCCTGCTACAAGCTCAAGCCCACTGCTCATCAAATCCATTCCGTATAGAAAGCAGGCAAGCCCTCCTAAAAGGGCGAAAAAATGAGTAATATCCATTTATTCCTCCATTATAAATTTATAAATTGTTTATAAGTTCCTTAACATCTTTTTTATCTATCTTAAATTTTGTCGTAGCCACATCGTAGACAGCCCCATCGCCAAAATCCTTTTTAATTTTCTTTAGATATTCTACATCTTCGTCGCTTAAATTATGGGTAAGTATCCCATCCATAATATTTTTTGCGCACCTGATGTCAATGTCGTACTTATCCATCAAAAATTTAATTCCATTTACAGGACCTAGATCTCTATTTATTCTCTTTAAATATTCTAGATCCTCATCCGACACAGCATTAAGAGCGTCTTCACATTTTTTAAAATTTTTTTCATCTTTCAAATTACCTTCTACAACCATATGTCTTCTAAATAGAATAAGAAGCATCACCACAGAAAGTGAGACGGTTATAAAGAGTAAAGTTAAAATAAAAGTAGTCATTTAATCTCCTCTATCTTGTAAAAATTACCTCACTGTGATACTGTAAATATCTAAGGAGGACCTATGTCAACAAGAGTAAATTTTTATGATCTATTAATAGAACTTTCAGAATATACAGTTCGTGCATCTGATATGCTTAAAAGAAGTCTAGTTGAATTTCAGTACGAAAATATAAAGTATCTCGTAGTGGAAATTCACGAAATTGAAAATGATGCAGACAAAGTCTACCACAAAATTCAAAGAGAAGTTGAAAAACAATATATACTTCCGCTTAATAAGGAAGATATCCTTCAACTTGGTCATACTATCGATTCTGTAATAGACACAATAGAAGACATACTAATGGCAATCTATATGTACGACATCAAGGAGATAACACCATCTATCTATTCTTTTGTAGATATAATAGTCGATGCTTCAAACAGTATAGTTCTATTGGTAAACAGTCTAAAGACCGCAAAAAAATATTCAGACATAGAAGATTTAATTAAACATATAAGAAATCTCGAAGACAGAGCTGACAAAGTGTATATCGAGTCAACTCAAAATATATTTTTAAAACTTGATCCTAAAAATATTTTGAAAAACAATAAGCTTAGTCTAAAACTTGAGTCCTGTGTAGATACATGTCAACATGTAGCAGATACAGTTGCCAATATATTTCTTAAAAATGTTTAAATTTAAAGCAATATCTCAATGTTTATTATATAATATAAATTAGCGTTAGACAATTTATTTTGAGGTGACAATGAAAGCAATAGAAAGATTACTAGATAAGTATAAAAATAACCCTATTCTAGTTTTTTTTGATAAATTATTATTTAGAATAGGGGAAAAAAATCTGCCAGCCATGGCAGGATCTTTAACTTTCTTTTCAATTCTTTCAATATTTCCATTTATCATCGCATTTTTAAATATTATTTCATTTGTGGAGATTTTTAACCAAAGTGAAATAGTTAATTTGATAAAAGTACTACCAGAAGAAATATATTCTATAATAGAAAGTTTTATTACCCAGCTAAACAGAGCTTCCAGTACGGGACTACTTTCTATATCGTTAATACTGGGTATTTTTTCTGCATCAAGCGGAGTTAAACAGCTACTTTTAAATATTAACAAAGCCTATGGAATAAAAGACGATCGAGGTTATTTTTTTAAAAGACTTATTTCTGCAATATTTACACTTCTACTGATGGTTATGTTAATACTAATATCAGTTACCTCTATTGTAGGAGAAATGGTAATAACGAAGACTCTTGACTTTTTCAAAGTAGATGCATCTAATTTTTATAATGTGCTTAGAGCTATGAGAAATCTAATTCCAATAGCTTACATGTTAATTATATATATCGTAATGTATTATTTTACACTTAACAAAAAAATTAGAAGGAATTTGAAAGTCTTAGAAGTTGTTCCAGGCGCAATATTTACAACCATAGGGCAAAATCTTTTCAGTGCCTTGTTTGGCGTATATTTGCAAAATTTTGCCAAGTATTCGGTGACGTATGGATCCCTCGGTTCCATATTTGCGTTCTTAACCTGGAGCTACTTTATGAGTTATACAATGCTAATTGGTGCGGAGATCAACGGAATTTTATATTCGATGAAGTATTTTAAAACTCAGAATCTGCATCCCAGATATGAATCAGTGCTTTATAAAAACTCGAACTAGTGAGGAGACAAGATGAATAACGATTTGGAAAAAATAAAAATTAAAGATAGACAATTGGAAAGAAAGAGAAGAGCAATTAGAAAAAAGAAGAAAGCAAGGAGAAGATTCTACTTTGTAGTTGCCCTTATAGTATTTTTGATCTTTAGTACAGCTATTAGAAAAAAACAATCAAGATCTACTAAAAAATTAGAGAGCAACTCAGATTATGTAGCAACTCTACTAAAGATAAATATGCGAGAAAATCAGGATAATCCGGTGAATTTCAACATCAAAAAAGATGATGTAAAGGGACTTAGCTATATTGCAGAAGTGAGAGCTTCTAGAATTAAAAAGAAGATCGTTCCTGGTGAAAATCATATTACTGCAGTTTCTAAGTATGCCTACGACACCAAGTGGGTAAGAGATATAACCACTGGTAAAATTCCTTATGAAGGAAGTAAAAAGCTTGTGTTCTTAACCTTTGATGATGGACCTAATACAACTATCACACCACAAATTTTAAAAACACTAAAAGACAATGGTGCAAGAGCAACATTCTTCGTTGTAGGAAGAGCTATAAATGACAAGTCAAGCAGTGTCTTAAAAGAAACTCTAGTGGACGGCAACGCAATAGCCATGCACTCATACACCCATGACTATCAACTGCTCTATCCAGGAAGAACTGCCGACTCAGCGCAAATTATAAAAGAGGCAAATCTTTTAAATACAAAGCTTAAAAAGTATCTCGGCGATGATTTCCATTCAAGCGTGTGGAGGTACCCTGGTGGCCATATGTCTTGGGATAATACAGGATCTTCCGACAGTGCCCTAGAAGGTATGGATGTAGTTTGGATCGATTGGAACTGCCTTTCAGGAGATGCAGAGCCTAAATCTGTTAGACCAACTACAGCAGAAGGTATGGTAAACTACTTGGACAAGTCCCTTCATCAAAATGAAGAGACTAGACTTGCAGTGGTTTTAATGCACGATGCTATGAACAAGCAACACACCGCAGATGCTCTACCAAGCATAATAAGTTATTTTAAAGAAAGAGGCTACGAGTTTGCCCTTCTTAAGTAAAGAAAAAATATTCCCTCGGTTTAAACGGGGGATTTTTTACATACAAATATCTGTTAGAGATCTACTTTTCCCCCAACAGATATTTTAAATCTATTTTATATTGCAAAAACAAAAGAGAGGTCGCCCTCTCTTTTTTTGTAAATTTTTAATTTTTTGCTTTTTCATACTGCATCTTAGCAAGAAATGGTGATGCAAATGCAGATATTACTACTCCCATGGTAACTATTGCGGTTGCTCTAGTTCCATAGATTGCTATTTCAGGATTGGTTTCTGCAAGTATTAGTGGAACGCTGGCAGAAAGTCCTGCGATAGTAGATATTCCAAAGGTGGCTATTCCTGACCTCTTCATAATCTTCTTTTCCACAAATAGAAGTGGTAGAGCTGTTAAGACATAGTACAAACACGTCATGACTACTCCTGAAAATCCTGCTTTAAAAGCATCGAGTAGGTTTATCTTAGCTCCTACGCACCAGCCAAGCATAAATATTACAAATGGCATCCCAGTTACCAAGAACTTACCAAACTCATGGTCTACGTTCCCAATTATAATTCCTAGAACTAATGGAACTACCATTGACAGTATCGGCATTAAATCTATTTCTGTAGGTTGGGTAAGTCCAAATATAAATAATGCTACTACTGGAGTTGCAAACAGCGACACGAGACCAAAGGCTGATACGTCCACTTCATCTCCAAAATCTTCCATTATTGCTAAAAATAATGACGGATTTATAGATGTAAGTGTGGCAATAAACGCCACCAAACTTATCCCTAAGAATCCTTCTAAGCCAAAGACTTTGAAAAATATCATTCCTAATCCAGCACATAGAGCCGTTCTAAATACCAATAGGAAGAAGTATCTTTGGAATACGTGCTTAATGGTGGATAGTTTTAAAAGACATCCTGAAATAAATATTGCTGCTCCAAGAATAAAGTTAAGCCCACTTCCTGCGAAGAACGCTTCTGTCACTCCACCTATATGAAATAAGGTTGGATAGATTGTGTTTATTAGAGCAGATATTATCATAGGTATTAAAAGTGTCCCTCCTGGGATCTTTTTCATAAGCTTCATAGTCTGCTCCTTAATCTTCTAAATACTTAAGAGCTGCTGCCCCCATGGACATTGCGGCTATCATCATAGATTCTTCTCTGATATCGAACTTTGGATGATGATGAGGATACGCTTCTCCTTCTGGCTTAGCTCCAATATAGAAGAAACAGCAAGGAACTTTTTCAGTGTAGTAGGAGAAATCTTCTGATGGTGATTGTGGTCCACAATCCTCTACTCCAACTACTCCAGGAATATTCGCTTCTTTTACAGCTTCTACAACTAGGTCCGTCATCTCTTCATCGTTTATCAAAACTGGATAATCGTTCTTGTAATCCAAATCTATCTTACAGCTATACATAGTTTCTAAGCCTTTGCACATTGCGCGGACTTCTCTTTCGATCATTTCCCTTGCTGAGTTGGACATACATCTCACGTCCCCTTCAAGGGTTACTGAATCTTTTATAATATTGAACTGTCCCTTTCCATCAAATGATCCTATGGTTATAACTCCACTTTCCATCGGATTCATTCTCCTAGAAATGATGGTTTGTAGGTTTACTACCAATTGGCTGGCAATAACTATTGAGTCATTTGCTTCGTGAGGTGAAGATCCGTGGCCGCCTTTGCCCATTACTTTTGCGATAAATTTTGCCCTTGCCTGTTGAGTAGGTCCCTTGTGGTAGTAGACCTTTCCAAAATCCATTTGACTCATAACGTGGCAACCGAGTACATTGTCGACACCATCCAAAACTCCAGCTTCAATCATTCCTTTTGCTCCTCCAGGTGGAACTTCTTCCGCTGGTTGGTGAATGATTACAATTCTTCCTTTAAATTCATCCTTCATTTCAATAAGAGCATCTGCTAAATTAAGAAGGTATGCTGTGTGGGCATCGTGACCACAGGCGTGCATAACACCTTTATTCTTAGATGAATATGGAAGTCCAGTGTCCTCCTCTATTGGAAGAGCATCAAAATCTGCACGAAGGGCTATGGTTTTTCCAGGTTTTCCTGAGTCTATAGTAACTCTAAGTCCACAGCTACCCATGTTCTTCTCAACATTTACATCCTTGCCTTCATAAAATTTCTCAATAAACTTACTGGTTTCAGTTTCTTCGAAAGATAATTCCGGATGCATGTGAAGCCATCTTCTATCTTCTATCATCTTTTCTCTTTTCTCTTCTAAAAGAGAAAATAATCTTTTCGTATTCATAGTCCCTCCTTAATAATTTTACTAACCTAATTATATTATAACATTAAAGGACTATATTTTTTTTATTATAAGTTTTTAAAAATGTTTTAATTCGTCCATAAAAAAAGAGACCTCCATGAAGTCTCTTTTAAATATTTATTCTTATTTTGCTTGTTCTAATGCTTTGTTAGCTGCATCCTTGTAGCTTTCAAGTGATGAAGTTGCTCCAGATACTGCTTCTAGTGCATCTACAGATCCTTTTTCTACAAGTTGTTTTGGATATTCAGCAGCTCCTGTTAAAGATTGTTGAGCTTTGTCATACATGTCTTGATCTTTGATTTCTCCGTCAACTTTACCGTAGTCTTCGCCTTTTTCAGTTCCGTCTGCGTTTAAGTTTCTAAGAGTTGCGTCAGTGATCTTTCCACCTTCAACAGTGATGGTAGTTTCCATATATCCGCCGTGTTCGTCTTTTTCAGAAACTCCTGTGTAAGTTCCGTCTTTTAATTCTGCTTGAACTTCAGTTTGTGTTCCAGCGTTTGCTCCTGCATTTTTAGTATTAGTTGTGTTTTTGTTTCCACAAGCTGTAAGTACTAATGTAAATGCTAAAAGTATTGGCAATAATTTTTTCATTTTCATTCCTCCTTATGTTGTTAATAAGATATTACTAGATTATTTTGAAATTTTTATGATAAAAGTGTGAGTATTTATTATTTGAACAATCTTTCAGATTTCTATAAAAGTTTTATTATCATTAAAAAAACTCAACCCCATTGGATTGAGTTTTCTTTGTATATTTTTATTCAGTGATCTTCTTTTCTCTAACTTCTTCTTCCATTTGTGCGATGAAGTCTTCGATTTTTACATCTTTTACTTCTTCTCCAGATCTCTTTCTGATTGAAAGTAGTCCTGATTCTACTTCTTGTTCACCTATTACAAGCATATAGTTTACTTTTCTAAGTTGAGCTTGTCTTATTTTATATCCTACTTTTTCAGCACGAGTATCCATTTCAACTCTAAATCCACTTTCCTTTAGTTTGTTCTTAACTTCTTCTGCATAGTCGTGGAATTTTTCTGATACTGGGATGATTTCAACTTGTACTGGTGCAAGCCATAGTGGGAATTTACCTGCGAAGTGTTCGATTAAGATACCCATAAATCTTTCGATTGATCCTAGAAGTGCTCTGTGAAGCATAACTGGTCTTGCCTTTTCGCCATCTCGGTTAATATAGGAAAGTTCGAAGTTTTCTGGCATTTGGAAGTCAAGTTGAATAGTTCCACATTGCCAAGTTCTTCCTATTGCGTCTTCTAGGTGGAAGTCGATCTTAGGTCCGTAGAATGCTCCGTCGCCTTCGTTTATTGTGTATTTTAGTCCTCTTTCTTCTAGTGCGTCCTTCAAGTTCTTTTCAGCAATATCCCAAGCTTCTATTGTTCCCATGAAGTCTTCTGGTCTAGTTGAAAGTTCGATTTCATACTTAAATCCAAAAGTACTGTATAGAAGTTCTGCAAGGTCTATCATCTTGAATACTTCATCTTTAACTTGTTCTGGTAGACAGTAAACGTGAGCATCGTCTTGAGTAAATGTTCTTACTCTAAATAGTCCGTGAAGTGCTCCTGAAAGTTCGTGTCTGTGAACTTGTCCAAATTCAGATAGTCTTATAGGAAGATCTCTGTATGAGTGAGCATTTTCTTCATAAACTAGTATAGATCCTGGGCAGTTCATAGGTTTAACTGCGTAGTCGTCTCCGTCGATCTTAGTGAAGTACATATTGTCTTTGTAGTGATCCCAGTGGCCTGATCTGTGCCATAGTGCTTCGTTTAAGATGATAGGAGTTTGGATTTCTCCGTAGCCGTTTTCAAGAAGAACATTTCTCCACCAGTTTAGTAGAGTGTTCTTTAAAATCATTCCGTGAGGTAGGAAGAATGGGAATCCAGGTCCTTCTTCTCTCATTGTGAATATATCTAGCTCTCTACCGATCTTTCTGTGGTCACGCTTTTCAGCTTCTTCCATTCTTTCTATATATTCATCAAGTTGTTTCTTCTTTTCAAAAGAAATTCCGTAGATTCTTTGTAGCATCTTGTTGTTTGAGTCACCTCTCCAATAAGCTCCTGCTATTGATAGAAGTTTAAATGCCTTTATAATCTTGACATTTCCAATGTGAGGTCCTCTGCATAGGTCAACGAAGTCGCCCATCTTGTAGATCCCTACATTTTCATCTTCAAGGTCTTCGATAAGTTCAACCTTGTAATCTTGGCCTCTTTCTTTAAAGAATTCTATTGCCTTTTCTCTTGGCATAGTTTCGAAAGTTACATCGTAGCCTTCTTTAACAATCTTTCTCATTTCTTCTTCTATCTTTTCTAAATCTTCTGGAACTATTTTGTGTTCAAGATCGATATCATAGTAGAATCCATTGTCTATTGCAGGTCCTATTGCGAATTTAGTTTCTGACCATAGATTCATAATTGCATGAGCAAGTAGGTGTGCACTTGTGTGCCAGAAAATCTTCTTGCCTTCCTTGTCTTCAAAAGTTAAGATTTTAACTTCTGCATCTTCGTTAATAGGATCGTTGATACCTAAAACTTCGTCATTTACCATTGCTCCAAGAGCATTTCTTGCAAGACCTTCTGAAATAGATTTTGCAACGTCATAAACCTTTACTCCCTTTTCAAATTCTTGGGATGATCCATCTGGAAAACTTATTTTCATTATTTCCTCCTTAAATATAAAAAAAGATCATACATCGAAAGGACGTATGATCGTGGTTCCACCTTGGTTTGCCCTGTTGGGCCTTACATGAATTTAACGCATATCTTACGCTGCATATTACTGCAGAACTCCGGGGTAGTCTTCGCCTCTAGGAATGTGGAGCATTCTCAGCCGGTTTTAGCTCCTCTCTGTAAAATTCTTGTAGAAGTTACTCGTCCCATCTGTCAATATAAATAATCTAGCACTAATTCAAATCTTTGTCAAGCTTATGCTAAATTTTTCTTTCTATTTCTCGACAAATTTATTATACCCATTACCATCATTCCTATAACAGAATTTATAACTATTGATCCGCCTGGTCTAATGTCATAGTAGTAAGAAATAATTATTCCGACCATGGTGTAGAGTACTCCCAAAAGAACTGAAAGTAATACAGTTGTCTTGTAACTTCTGCTTACCATTAGTGTAGTTGCAACAGGAAGTACGATTAGAGAAGCAACTAGTAGTGCACCTACAATCTTGCAAGCAAGGGCTATGGTTATCGCAGTTAGTAGGGTGATGATAGAGTTTATATACCTCACATTTACACCTGCAAGCCTAGCCAAGTTTTCATTTATTGCAATGTCTAAAAGAGCTCCATAGTACCTGATAGAAAGATAAATTACAAGTACGAATACGATTCCTATGAAGATTAAATCTTGTTCTGTAACTGCAGAAATACTTCCAAACAGGTATGATTCAAATGTGTTGCCGCCAGGTGCAAAGTCAGATAGCACCGCTGCAAATCCAAGCCCAGTACTCATGATTACCGCCACAGCCATATCTCCATACTGAGGAAATTTTTTCCTTATTATTTCAATTAAAAATGCTGCTACTATACATATAAATACTGCTCCTATTACAGGATCTAGTCCAAGGATAAGTCCTAGACCAACCCCTGCCAAGGAGGTATGGGAAAGAGCATCTCCAATCATGGAAGTTTTTCTGTTTACCATGACTACTCCGATTAAAGGAATCATGATTGATAGCATTAGTCCTGCTAAAAGCGCCCTTCTCATAAAGTCAAATTCCAACATCTATAAGTGCCCCCTCCCTCATATCTAAAATTCTATCTAAATTTAAGTGATTTTTAATAAATTCGCATTCGTGGCTAACCATTAGAATAGTTATGCCTTTTTCTTTATTTAATTTGCCAATCATTTCCATAAAATTGACCTTGTTTTCCATATCTACTCCAGATGTAGGTTCATCTAAGAGTAATAGTTTAGGATCCTTCACAAGAGCTCTAGCTATCATAACCCTCTGTTTGAGTCCCCCAGAAAGCTCATTAAATGGTGTGTTTTCATACTGCAAGATATCTAAAGCTTCTAGCTTTTTTCTAGTCATCTCCATAAGCTTCTTACTCGGTTTTTTTATAAAACCAAACTCTCTATAAAAGTTTAAGCTCACAAGTTCCTTTACTGTAACTGGAAAACTGATTCCATTGGATCTCTCCACCTGTGGCACGTATCCAACGTCTTTAAAATCTTTTATATTTTTTAAATCTTCCTCGAAAATTTTTACACTTCCCGAATAGCCATTTAATTCCTTTAGCATTATCTTTAGAAGGGTTGATTTACCAGAGCCATTTTCTCCAGTGATAACCGCCACTTCTTTTTCTTTAAGCTTTAAATTTAAATCTTTTAATACATTGGCCATTCCATAGGAAAAAGAAAGATTATCTATTTCTAAAATATTCAATTTCCACCTCATTTCAGAGAATTATATAATTTCTCCAAATTTTCTCTCATTATATCAACGTAGTCCTTACTGTCATCTAAAATATATTCCATCGAAGTCAGATAGTCGGTCTTTCCACCGATTTCACTTGCCAAGGTATCTGCTCCTTTGGTTTCGTTATTGGCTTCGTAGAAAATAGTGTTTATATGTTTTGCATTGCAGAACATAATCGCCTTACGAATAGTCTTAAGGCTTGGCGTTTCTGTAGATACAAGCCCTTGTAGAGGATATTGTATAAGACCAAATTCTCTCGCCAAGTATTCATAGGCATAGTGAGTAACTACAAACTCTTTGTTCTTTAAATCTTTGAACTTGCCCTTGTACTCAACCTCTAAATTGGTTAGATCTTCTATGGCGTCCACCTTGTTCTTGTATAATTTTCTCTTAAGATCTGGATACTTCTTTTCAAGAGCTTCGAAGATTGTATTGTAGTAAGATTTTGCATTTTTTAGACTGAGCCAAGAGTGAGGATCATAAGTCACCCTGTCAAGAGAAGAAGTCGATCCACTTAGATGAACCTCAAGGTCTATCTTTTCACCAGTATTATCCAAAATTTGGTAAGGAAGAATCTTTTCAGAAACCCTATCCGCTATAAACACCCAGTCTCCACCCTCTGGAAGCTTATAGTAAATAGCACCGCTCTCATGACCCATCTCAAGGGAATATACCTTGTCCTCTTCAACATCAATAGTTTCCTTTTGGCGAACGAGCACTCCTTTTTGTTTCATGATCTTCTTGCCCTTCTTGATAAGCTCTTCCTCTTTCATGCCATTCTTCTTTAAAAAAGCAACCCTCATCAAATCTTCGTGGGTATGACCGAACTCAATCTCATACTTCATCTTAGGATCCGAATTAAACTCCGCCATGTAGGCAAAGTCTCCTATGGCAGCCTGACCCTTGTAAGTAATAAGTTCTATATTTTCAGAAAGAGTTACAATTTCCAAGTCAGGAAATGTCTTCTTAACCTGTGGCAAGAACTTCTCCATGTTCGCACCATTGACAAAGAAAATATCAGCCTTTTTAAGCTCCTTCAAATCCTTTGGAGTCGGCTCCCACATATGCGGATCCTTGTCAATCGGCATAAAATATCTAACATCTAAAGCATCTTTAGCAATATTTCTTGTCATTGTGTATATAGGATAAAAAGAGGTATAAACAATAGGTTTCCCTCCTTGTTCTACCTCTTTTCTTTCACATCCAACTAATAAAATGACAAATAAAAAGACTAAAGATAAAACTTTTCTTTTTATTTTCATGTTGTCTCCTATTATTCAGCTATTTCGTCTGCAATTTGTTCTAAGGTTGAGTTAGGTTTTACATAAGTAGGATACCAATTATCCATACCAAGTAATTCATTTTCATCGCTACCATATCTCATATGGAAGTGAATTAATTCTTCTTCACCGTGAACAGGCATCATAAGTAGAATAGGGAATTTTGAATCTGGGTTCTTAGATTTGAAAACAAACCATTCTAGATCGTAGTTGCCGTGTTTAACCTTATGTTCGTTGATAAGTTCGTACTCAGAAGTTTCAATAGCCTTTCCGTCTTTATCTTCGAAATTGTCAAGGAAAGTAACATTGTCACCTTCTATCTTGATACCTAAGAAGTCAGAATGTCTTCTTTCTTTGTAAGCAGCCTTGGCTTCTTCAGCAGACTTGCCATCTTTCTTTCCAAGAGCTTCATAAGCACCTTGTACTTCTTCAGCATCTAGGTAACCTTCGATACTATTCCAAGTACCTTCCCAATCAGCAAGAGTTACGCTGTCTTGAGATTCTTCTTCAGAACCTTGGTTCTTGTTATCATCACTTTCTACATTAGTTTTATTATTTTTTACATCAGCAGTTGTATTATTATCTTTTTTACCACAACCAACAAGTAGGGTTAAGCAAAGTAAAAAAACTGCTAATAATCTAAAATTATTTTTCATTAAAATCCTCCTGGTATAAAATTTTATGGATGTGAATCATCAACAATTGCAATTATAAATTACGAAATTATTGTTGTCAAGTATTTTGATATTAATTATCGTTTTTGTTTTAAAGTAAAGTAATATAATGAAAAAATCTATTTTTGTTGCAAAAAACTATCGGAAAATAAATAAATTTTTTTAAAAATTTTATTACAAGGAGACGAGGTTACATAAACCTTGATACCAAATATCTTTTCTCAGGCGAAGTCGTAAGAAAGTGTAAATTCTGATTTATCCCCGTAGCGGAAGCATTTTGCTTCCACAGCCTAAGGCTCTACGCGGAAAGACTTAATGAATTACTAAAATTTCTATAGGTCCATACTTTTGTATTGTCATCCTTAGCGGAAAAGGCAGTAGCCTTTGAAGTAGGCAGTCGAGTTCTGCAAATCAGCCTTCACTTCGTTTGGCTTCTTTGGAACAATGCACGAGGTGCTACGAAATCAGAGATTTCGGCTATGGCTTCGAAGGATCTAAACTATATTTAAACAAGTATGGCAATTGTTTTTTAAATGTCTCAACTGACGTCACCCTGAGCGAGCGCAGCGAGTCGAATGGGTCTAACCTCTGCAGAGCAATCCTCCCAAATGAAATCATCAATATATAGTCCCACCAGGGTTATACCCATTCGACTACGGGTGTCGGAAAACCTCCACTCTTCACTCAGGGTGACTGCCTTCCTACGAAATTTTAAAAAACACCCTCACCTACAGTCTATCTGAGCGGCTTTCGAATTGTTATAATATATTTTTAGCCAAGTCCATGTAAATAAAAAATAATTAATAATTTTTATGCTCTACGTATAGCATGAGTTTATTTTTGTTTTTCTAATAAAACGTCTGTGATAATATATATCTTTTATATAATCAATTCTATTCTTTCTCTTTCATATTTTTTACAAAAGACTATATATTCGACTGCAAAAGATTCATGCTTTAGTAATATTACTTATTATCACCTCAAAAAATTCCATACAAAAAACCTGTCTTACGACAGGTTAATTTAAAAATTTTTAATTTAATAAATTTCCATAAGAGTTCCAAAATCCTCAAGCTCTCCACTAGATAGAACTATAGGTCTTGCAACCCTTGCAATGGTCTCTCTTGAAGAATGGCTGTTGTAGTCGCCAGTTAAATAATGGTAGTTGAAGACTTTTCCCGAAGCTCCTCCTATGAATCCATATTCATAGTTTTTTAATTTTATCTGACCTGGGTCGATTAAAAAAATACGGACATTGTCCCTTAGTTTTTTAAAAATTCCCATATCTGATGTGATTAAAAAGTTGGAACCTACAAATGTGGAACACTTGCTATATCCCTGTTTCACATCTACCATAATGTAGTTGTGCCTCTTGTAATATTCAAGGAGCACTTCATCTGTCAGTTTCAAATTGTGGACGAAGTATTTTCCAAAACAGAATGAATTAAGTCCCACATATTCTTCGTAAGTGGATCCTATTGATCTTGATGAAGGTATGACCTTTCTATCAAGGAAAAGTTTTTTGTAATAGTCTAGGTTGTCCCTATCAACTACCAAATTTCCATCTGGAAGTTGATGAACCAAAAGATCAGGATGGCCTTTTAATCCTTCCGGCAGATTTTCATTAGGAGTTGTAAATAACACTTGGAGATGAAAACTCTCAAGCTTTTCTACAATTTCTCTATTTATCTCATAATTTACTAGTATTTTTTTCATTTCGTCATCTCATACATAAATAGGGACGCTGCCACAGCCGCATTTAAGCTGTCAATGTTTTTATCCATTGGAATTAGCACCGTTTCATCTGCAATTTTTAAAATTTCTTCAGAAACTCCCTGAGCTTCACTGCCGATAACTACGATGGTGTCTTCCCAATCGTTTTTTTCTCTTATGCTTTTGCCTTCCAAATCAGCGCACACTATTTTAAATTTATTTTTAAGTTTAAGTAGATCGATATCTCTATAAACCTTTGTTCTAAAGATCGATGCCATAGTAGAACGCACAACTTTTGGCGAATAAAGTTCTACACAGTCACTTGAAAGAAGCACTCCGTCAATTCCAAAAGCCTCAGCAGTCCTTATAATAGTACCTACATTTCCAGGATCTTTAACACCATCGAGGTAGAGGTATTTGCCAGATTTTTCTTCAAATTTTAGATTTTTTATCTCAAAATATCCGATGATGCCTTGAGGAGTCTTGGTGTCAGAAAGAGTTTCAAAGACCTCGCTGTCGTAGATATCATAAGGGATTTTTCTTTCCTCAAGAAAATTTATTATTTCTCCAAAATCCTTCTTATCTTCAATCGCCACATACTTAGGCTCTACGAAATCCAGCGCTTCTCTAATGACCACAGGTCCTTCCGCCAAGAATAAATTTTCCTTTGTTCTATATTTTTTTTGAAGTAAATTTCTATAAAATTTTGCTTTTTTGTTCTGTCTGCTCTTAATAATTTCCATAATTTAATTATACATGAAAAATAAGGAGTTTTAAATGCTATCCAGATAGCGTCAAGAATAAATAATATAATTTCATTTACCCAAACTTGGTTAAATATAGATCAGATCCTTCGGCTATGGAACCTGGAAGGTTCCGCTACGAAGTTTAATAATAAGTTATTTTTTCACACGGCTTCGCCTGAGGCAAGAGAATTTAGTACCTAGGCTGATGGAAGCTGGTAGCTTCCGCTACAAAAATTTCCCAAACAAAAAAAGCTCAAGAACTATTCTTGAACTTTCTTAAATAATTAATATTCGTATAAATCCTCTGTTTCAAACTTCTCTACCACTGGTTGTTGTGGTGTATCTTTTGGTGCTGCGTTTGGATCTACTTCTTCAAAATATTGGTACACTCCCCAAGAGTTTAGTTCTTCGTTTCTACCAATGTATACTGGCATGCCAACCTTGGCTGCTGGGAAGATATAATTTTCTATATCGTGATTAAACATTCTTATGCAACCATTGGACACATACATTCCTATTTGATGTGGCTTAATTGTGCCGTGGATTCCATATCCTTTATATTTTCCAAGGTTTAACCCCATCCATCTCTCTCCTAGCGGATTGTACGGATCATCTGGCGATGTCGCTTTATACTTTCCATCCATTCCTCCCCATGCTGGGTTCACATGTTTGTTTATGATCTTGCCCTTTACTGCTGGTGTCGGTGTGGATGATGCACCTACCGCTACTGGGAATTTATATAGAACTTCGTGACCTTTGTACATGGTTAGGATTCTGTTGGTTAAATTTACTGTGATCCAATTGCCGTTTGTAGGTGGCTTTACATAGTCTCTTACTCTTATATTTTCATTGTAGAGAACTTTTTTCGTCATCGCATCTATAACTCCTGTTGTTGGCACATTTAGTTCGGCTTGGAACCTCTTTATTCCTTCGGTTCTTGTTGCTCCTTTTAAATTCTCAAAATTATTTGGCCTTACGTAGGCAAGTGATGAATTTGGTACTGCTGCAGTGATTATAAGCACCGCCGCCAATAATATATTTTTAATCTTATTTTTCATTGTCACCAAGCACTTTCTTTAAATATTTTCCTGTGTAGGAATTTTTATTCTTAACTACTTCTTCTGGACGTCCCGTTGCCACAATCGTTCCTCCTCCTGAACCTCCTTCTGGTCCTAGGTCGATTATGTGGTCCGCCGTCTTTATTACGTCTAAATTATGTTCAATTACAACCACTGTGTTGCCTCTGTCCACCAATTCTTGGAGAACTTCGATGAGCATGTGGATGTCTGCTGTATGAAGTCCTGTGGTCGGCTCATCTAGTATATAGATGGTGTTTCCAGTTCCTCTCTTGGATAGCTCCGTTGCAAGTTTGATTCTCTGCGCCTCTCCTCCAGATAGTTGGGTGGATGGTTGTCCAAGTTTTATATATGAAAGCCCGACGTTTTGTAGTGTTTCTAGTTTACGAAGTACCCTTGGATGGTTTTCAAAGAATTCTGCAGCTTCTTCCACTGTCATGTCAAGTACGTCAGATATATTTTTGCCTTTGAATAGGACTTGTAGTGTATCTCTATTGTACCTTTTGCCTTTGCAGACTTCACAAGGCACGTACACGTCTGGTAGGAAGTGCATCTCCACCTTTATGATTCCATCGCCTTTGCAGGCTTCACATCTTCCACCCTTCACGTTAAAAGAAAATCTGCCCTTCTTGTATCCACGCATCTTCGCTTCGTTGGTCATGGCAAATATATCTCTTATTAAATCAAAGGTTCCTGTGTAGGTTGCAGGGTTTGAACGTGGAGTTCTACCGATAGGACTTTGGTCAATGTCTACAACCTTGTCTATGTTTTCAAGCCCTTCGATTGATTTAAATTTCCCTGGCTTAATCTTCGATTTATTTACCGATGAAGCAAGGGCCTTGTATAGAATTTCATTTACCAATGAACTCTTACCTGAGCCACTGACTCCAGTTACGCAGACGAATTGTCCAAGCGGTATTTCTACATCTATATCTTTTAAATTATTTTCTGCTGCTCCGTGAATCTTAATGGTCTTGCCTGTGTATTCACGTCTTTTCTTCGGCACTTCAATCTTCTTTTTGCCTGAGAGATACTGTCCAGTTATTGATCTTTCGCATTTTTCTATGTCTTCCACAGTTCCTATTGCTACAATTTCTCCACCGTGGATTCCAGCTTTAGGACCTATGTCTACGATCATGTCGCAGGCTCTCATGGTGTCCTCATCATGTTCTACAACGATCAAAGTATTTCCAATATCTGTGAGTTCTCTCAATGTCTTCAAAAGTCTGTCATTGTCCCTTTGATGAAGTCCAATACTCGGCTCGTCAAGGACATAGATAACTCCCACCAAGTGGGATCCAATTTGAGTTGCAAGCCTGATTCTCTGTGCTTCTCCACCGGAAAGGGTGCCAGCCATTCTAGACATAGTTAGGTAATCAAGTCCTACATTTTTAAGAAATCCGAGTCGCTCTCTAATCTCTTTTAGAACCTGCTTTGCTATTATCTCTTCCTTTTCAGAAAGTTTTAAATTGTTAAAGAAGTCCAGCGCATCTACAATTGACATGTCAGTGACTTCTGCAATGTTTTTTCCATTTACCTTTACTGCCAAAGACGCATCTTTTAGCCTCTTTCCATGACATTTTGGACATGGCTCGTCTGACATAAATTCGTCAATTTTGTCGATTACTCTGTCGGAGCTGGTCTCTGTATATCTTCTCTTTAAGTTCGGAATTACTCCTTCCCAATTGCCCTTAAACCCTGTCATGCCACTAAACATGGACTTGTACCTTATAATTACATTGTACTTTGTTCCATATAAAATGTCTTTAACCATTTCCTTTGGAGCTTCTTTAATCGGTGCTTTTTCACTGAACTTATAATGTTTTGCAATCTGTTTGAAGATTTCCATGTAGTATGTGCCGTCGACATTTGAAAATGATGCGATAGCACCTTCACTTATGGATAGATCTTCGTTTGGAATAATCAGCTGTGGATCAGGCTCCTTTGAAAATCCAAGTCCATTACAAACTTCGCAGGCTCCAAGTGGACTGTTAAATGAAAATGAACGGGGAGTTATCTCCTCGATTACGATATTGCAATCTGGACAAGCGAGCTTAGATGAAAACACAAAAGTCTCCCCATCTATAACTTCTACATTGACTATGCCGTCACTTTCCTTAAGGGCAAGTTCCATTGAGTCGCTAAGCCTTGATTCAATTCCTTCTTTAACTATAAGTCTATCTACAACTATGGAAATATCGTGGAAGAGATTCTTGTCAAGTTCCACTTCTTCTGCAGTTATATCGAGCATTTCTCCATCGACAACTGCTCTAATAAATCCATCTTTCTTTATCTTATCAAGTACCTTTTTGTGAGTTCCCTTTCTCCTTCTCACCACTGGAGCAAGGATTACGACTCTGCTCCTCTCTTCTAGTTCCATCACTCTGTCAACCATTTGGTCTACTGTGTAAGAAGTTATTTCCTTGCCACAGATTGGACAGTAAGGATGGCCAACCCTTGCAAAGAGAAGTCTCAAGTAGTCATAGATTTCCGTAACGGTTCCAACTGTGGACCGGGGATTCTTGCTTGTGGTTTTTTGGTCAATAGAAATAGAAGGACTCATACCTTCTATGCTCTCTACCTCCGGCTTATCCATCTGTCCCAGGAATTGTCTCGCATAAGAGGAAAGACTTTCCACGTACCTTCTCTGTCCTTCTGCATAAATGGTGTCGAAAGCAAGGGAACTTTTCCCAGAGCCGGATAGTCCAGTAAAAACTATAAATTTATTTCTAGGCAATGTAAGGTTCACATTCTTTAGATTGTGTTGCCTTCCGCCTTTTATAACAATATTGTCTGTCAATCAATCATCTTCTTTCTAAGTTCTTCAATTTTATCACGTATTTCAGCAGCAGCTTCGAAGTTCAAGCCCTCTGCTTCCTTGTACATTCTGACCTTTAGACCTTCTATCATCGCTTCTATTTCTTCATTGGTGAATTCATCGTCAACATCGTAAGTTTCATTGTCCTCTGAAGCAATGGTAGTGGCGATAACATCTCTTATACCCTTTTCAATGGTCTTTGGAACAATATTGTGGTCAATATTGTACTGATTTTGAATCTTCCTTCTTCTTTCGGTCTCACTGATGGTTACCTCCATGGATTTAGTCATGGTGTCAGCATACATGATTACGATGCCGTCCACGTTTCTCGCAGCACGACCAGAAGTCTGAATAAGAGAAGTCTCTGAACGAAGGAAACCTTCCTTGTCCGCATCGAGGATTGCAACGAGGGAAACCTCAGGAAGATCCAGGCCTTCACGAAGAAGGTTTATTCCTATAAGCACATCGTAAACTCCAAGACGAAGATCTCTTATGATCTCCATTCTCTCAATGGTATCCACGTCGGAGTGCATGTAGGTAACCTTGATTCCAAGCTCTTTAAAATACTTGGTAAGGTCTTCCGCCATTTTTTTCGTAAGAGTAGTTACAAGGGTTCTTTCACCCTTTTCTGCCCTCATATTTATTTCAGAAACCAAATCATCGATTTGACCTTTAATAGGTCTTACCTCAATCTTTGGATCGAGAAGTCCAGTAGGTCTTATGATCTGTTCAACATAGTTTTCTTGGTGTTCTTTTTCATAAGGACCAGGAGTTGCGCTGACATAGATTGCCTGATTTACCATAGACTCAAACTCATTGAATTGTAAAGGTCTATTGTCAAGGGCTGAAGGAAGTCTAAAGCCATAGTCCACCAAGGTCTGTTTCCTAGATCTGTCCCCGTTAAACATACCACGGATTTGTGGAATCGTCACGTGGGATTCGTCGATGATCAAGAGAAAATCCTTTGGAAAATAGTCGATTAAAGTGTATGGACGACTGCCCGGTTCCCTTCCAGATAGATGTCTAGAATAGTTTTCGATGCCAGAACAGAAACCCATCTCTTGAAGCATTTCCAAATCGTAGTTGGTCCTCTGTTCAAGCCTTTGCGCTTCGAGTAACTTCTCCTCTCCACGAAGCTCTTTTAACCTCTCGTCCAGTTCGATCTTAATAGTTTCTATCGCCCTGTCCACCTTTTCGGAAGAAGTTGCAAAGTGGGACGCAGGAGTTATAAAAGCGTGGTTTAAAAATCCCGTCACATTTCCAGTTAAAGTATCAATTTCAGTAATTCTATCTATTTCATCTCCAAAAAATTCTATTCTAATGGACTTATCAGAACTAGAAGCAGGAAATACTTCCAAAGTGTCTCCCCTAACTCTAAAGGTCCCTCTGATGAAATTAATATCGTTTCTAACGTATTGAATATCCACAAGCTTCGACATGATTTCATTTCTATCACGAATCATGCCAGGGCGAAGAGAAATCGCAAGATTCTCATAGTCAATCGGGTCCCCAAGACCATAGATGCAAGAAACAGACGCAACTATAACAACATCTCTTCTTTCAAATAGGGCCATTGTGGCAGAGTGTCTCAGTTTATCGATCTCGTCATTAATAGAAGAATCCTTCTCAATGAAAGTATCCGTACCAGGCACATAGGCCTCTGGTTGGTAGTAATCGTAGTAACTGACGAAGTATTCAATTGCATTCTCTGGGAAGAATTCCTTGAACTCGCTGGCTAGCTGATAAGCAAGAGTCTTGTTGTGAGCGATTACAAGAGTCGGTCTCTGCACCTTTTCAATGACATTTGCCATGGTAAAAGTCTTGCCTGAGCCAGTAACTCCCAAAAGTGTTTGGTGTTTATAACCTTTGTTTAAACCTTTGACCAAACCATCTATAGCTTGAGGTTGATCACCTGTCGGTTTAAATTTTGAATGTATCTTAAAATCCATAAATTATCCTTAAAACTTTTCAAATCTTTCTAATATATTATATACTATTAAGAAGAAAAATATTTGTCAAATGTATGTTCTTTAAACAAAACTAAGTCATAAAATAACTGGAGAAATTACTTAAAAAATCTTTACTTATGCAATTTAAAATGTTAAAATAGAATAGCAATTCCAAAGAGATAAAATATCTCGAATTTTTCTGTTGACAATTCTTAAATGGTCATATATACTATTAAGAGTGATGCGGAAAACATAACCGTAGGGAATTGAAACTGGAGAAATACTCAAGAGGCTGAAGAGGCTCCCCTGCTAAGGGAGTAGGGCTCATTAGGGTCGCGAGGGTTCAAATCCCTCTTTCTCCGCCAAGACTCTTTAATTAGGGGCCTTTAGCTCAGTCGGTTAGAGCGCCCGGCTCATAACCGGTAGGTCCGGGGTTCGAGTCCCTGAAGGCCCACCATATGCCCAGATAGCTCAGTCGGTAGAGCAGTAGACTGAAAATCTACGTGTCGCTGGTTCGATTCCGGCTCTGGGCACCAAGAAACTGTTAGAACTTAGGTTTTAACAGTTTTTTTATTTTTTGTGAATTTTTTTGAGTGAAATAAATTTTTGAAGAAGTGAAAAATGGAAGAGTAAAAGAGTCATAGCAACAGTAACCTCTCAACTACAGTCACCCTGAGAGGCAGTCGAGTTCTGCAAATCATTCTTCACTTCATTCGGATTCTTTGGAACTCTTTGCACAAGAGCTGCAACGAAATCAAAGATTTCGGCTAGGGCTTCGAACGGGTATAACCCCCGAGAACAAAGTCCTCCCAAATGATTTATAGCTACTTGAACCCACTAGTAAGAGATCCTTCGACTCCAAAGGCTATCGCCTTTTCCGCTCAGGATGACCAAGGTGAGGGATAGACCTCGCCAAATATAAATAGTCATTCAATGTTATTTCAGTGGAACTCTTTGCACAAGACCTGCAACGAAATCAAAGATTTCGGCTAAGGCTTCGAACGGGTATAACCTCCTAGGGTAAAGTCTATACAAATGAAATTAATAACATTTATCACGCTTTATGTAAAGCATCAAAATAATCTTATGCTCTACGTAAAGCATTTAAAAATAATATAAATTTATCTCCATTTTTAAATAAAAAAGAAGCTTAGTAACCTTGCATTTATCTGTAACTACCAAGCTTCTTTTTTTAATTTTTATGAAGTTTATTTTTCAAAACAATTTATTCTAATTCTCTTTTACTTATTTACTAACCTTTGGGTCACGTATTACTATATCATCTTTTAATGGTGTTTGATATTTTTCTCCTCTAAACGCTACCAATTCTTCCTTTGCTTCTTTTAATATTTCAGGGTCGTTCATAGCTTTTATTGCTGTTAGAGCTAAGACTTGGATGGCTTTTGCAGTCGCTTTTTTGGCATATGTTGTAAGTCCTTGTGCTGTCATTTGCCATGTGTGAAGACTTGTTCCAAGTGCAGCCGTTGCCATATTAAGTTGGATCGTTGGCGCTGCGTAGCTCAAATCTCCGACGTCTGATGTTATAGTCATAGTTCTTCTCTTAAAATCAAGTGGTTCAACCTTTGTTTGTATTCCGCACTTTATCATTTCTTCTACTTCTTTAGGTTCAAATTCAGCTAAAAGCCTTTCTTTTGTTGCTTCTTTTACTGATTCTGCTTGTGTTTCATAGAATTCTCTTGCAAGCTCAAAATCTTTTTCGTCAAATTCTGGTGCACCTATTTCTTTGAAGGCTTCGTCCATAACTTTTGCCAATGTTTTATTTGAATGGTAATCTGAAATTGCAACGAGCATCTTCACTTCAACTTCAGTTTCGCACATCATCGCTGCGGCTTTTGCAATATTGTCCCCTCTTCTTGCTATGTCTAGTGCTTCTTTTATCTTTGGAGCACGATAAAAATATCTAAGTCCTGCATGGGATTGTACGACGTTTGGAGCACTTCCTCCCACGTCTTGGTATGCGTAATGTATTCTTGCTTGTTCAACTACGTGTTCTCTTAAGTAATTTACGCCTACGTTCATAAGTTCGCATGAATCTAGGGCGCTTCTTCCATTTTCTGGTGCATCTGATGCGTGAGATGAGATTCCTTTAAACTTATAATCCATAATTACATTGGCTAGAGTTCCTTCGGTCCATACGGCGTTTCTATCTTTTGGATGCCAAGTCAAAGCCATGTCTAGATCATCAAAGTAACCGTCTCTTGCCATAAAGGTCTTTGCTCCGTCTCTTTCTTCTGATGGTGTTCCGAAAAATTTAACGGTTCCATGTCCTATTTTATCGATGTAATCTTTAACTATTAGAGCTGCTCCCAATGCCCCTGTTCCTAAATTATTATGTCCACATCCGTGTCCGTCAGTCTTTCCTTCTTCTGATTTCTTTTCTGTAAGGCTTGCAACTTGACTTAATCCTGGTAGAGCATCGTATTCTCCTGTGAATCCTATTACTGGAGATGAGTCACCATAGCTTGCTACAAATGCTGTTTCGATTCCTTTAACAGGAGTGATTGTAAAACCGTTTTCTTTTAAAACTTTCCTAAAAGCATCGGCACTTTTATATTCAATTAAGCCTACTTCTGAAAAATCCCAAATTTTATTACTTAGTTCCCATGTCAAATCTTCGTACTTTTTTTGTAAATCAATTACTAATTCTTTTAAATTTTCTTTCATATTATCACCTAAAACTATTTTATAATATTTGTTTCAAAAATCAAATATAAAAACGTTTTTTTGAAAAAAGATGAAAATTTCTCTTTTTTGTTCTATAATTAAATTAATAAATTAAAGGAGGTATTACAATGAAAAAGAAAAAATCACTCAACATTAACCCCTACATACTTTTATTTTCAGTAATTTTTGTATGTGGACTTTTAAGCTACATAATCCCTGCAGGAAGTTTTGAAAGACAGGTTGTAGAGGGTAAGACCATGGTTGTTCCTAATTCTTACAAGGTTGTGGACCCACATCACGCAAGTATAATCGATATCTTCCGTGCTGTTCCATATGGCTTTATAGGTTCAGCTCCTGTTATTGCAATTATACTAATCATCGGTGGAACGCTTAAAATTTACGATAAAACTGAAGCTATTCCACTTGCAATCTACAAGCTTATTTCTAAACTTGGAACCAAGAGCAGCAATTTGCTTATCATAGCTTTTTATTTAATCTTTGCACTTCTCGGTGGATTCTTAGGATGGATTGAAACTATGCTTCCATTTACACCTTTGGTTGTCGCTATTATGCTTGCCTTAGGCCTTGATAGTTTAGTTGCAGTTAGTATTGTAATTGTAGGACTTATGGCAGGTTTTTGTGCTGGTCCTACAAACGTACTTACAGTAGGTATTGCTCAACAAATTTCAGAACTACCTTTGTTCTCTGGTTTTTCTTTGAGATTTGTAGTTTGGATTATCTTTTTAGTAGGCTCTCTTGCTTATATTCTTGCTTATGCAAATAAAATTAAGAAAGATCCTTCTAAAAGTTTAATGGCAGACATAGACACTTCAGATTTAAAGTATGATTTTTCTACATATGAAGGTAAGAATTTAAATACTGGTCAATCCCTTTCTCTAATCGCTCTTTTAGGCGCTTTCCTACTTTCTCTATATGGAATGTTTAAGCTTAAATGGAGCATCAACGACATGACTGCTGTATTCTTACTTTGCGGAGTTGTCGCTGGTCTTCTAAACAAGATGAGTGGAGACGAAATAGTTAATTCTCTAATCGAAGGAGCAAAATCTGCTATGGGTGGAGCTCTTATCGTTGGTATCGCAAGAGGAGTTCAATGGATTCTTGAAACAACAAATATAGTAGATACTATTATCAACTCAATGGCAAATGTCCTATCCAATACATCTGCTCTTACAGCAGGTATTGGTATTATAATAGCAGTTTCACTATTAAACGGTCTTGTACCATCAGGTTCAGGAAAGGCTATGGCCCTTATTCCTCTAATAATACCTCTTGGTGATTTAATTGGACTTAATAGACAAATTACAACACTTTGTTATCAATTTGGAGACGGTATCACAAACATGGTTTGGTTTACTTATGGTTCACTTCTTATGTTCTTATCTTATGGTAAGGTTCCATATAATAAATACTTGAAGTTTGTGGCACCACTTATAATATTTTTCTTTATTGTGGCAATAGGTTCAGTCTATGTAGCAATAAAAATTAATTACGGTCCATTCTAGAAAATTATATCCCTGTTTCGGCAGGGATTTTTTATTGTCCAAACAAAAAACGGGCTTCAGGGGCTCTTAATTAGGGATTTGTTTCCTTAAAATTTAATCGGCATGAAGGTATTAACCTTTGTGCCGATTTTTATATGTCAATTTTCCCTATAAAATTCCAATAAATCCAAATGGTCTGTTTTTTTAAATTTGTACATGGAACTTTTTCTGATTGTTCTACATAAATCTTATCTACAAAAGTTCTAATTATTTCTGGATCAAGTTCTTTAATATCCGTGTACTTCCTAACAAGTTTTAGGAATGATTCGACATTAATTTCTTCTTTCTGTGATTTTGTAATAGTTTTTTCAAGTTCAGCTATTCTTTTTTGAAGTGAAATTTCTTCTTCATCATAAGCTTTTGCCATCTTTTCAAATCTTTGGTCAGATATTTTACCTTTCAAGTTGTCTTCATAGAGGTTTTGAACGATAGAGTCGAGTTTTACAATTCTATCTTTAGAATCGTCTAGTTCCTTTTTCTGACTTCTTAATACTTGATTTAACTCACTGGTTTTCTTCTTCAAAACTAAATCTACAAATTCTTGCTCATGGTCTTTTGCAAAGGCTGTAACTTTTCTAATTTCCCTAAGAAGAATTTCTTCAACTTGAATGTTCTTAATTTGGTGTGAAGTACATTTGCCTTTTTGCTTTCTATAGGATGCACAGACGAAGTACTCTTTATCATGAGACCAGCCTTTACCTCTTACTTGATATAATTTTGCTCCACAGTCTGCACAGTAGAGCATACCAGATAGGGCGGGCATTTCTCCTAAACTGTTACGAACTCGCCTTGTTTTTCTTATCCTTTTTACAATATCAAAGGTTTCTTCATCAATAATCGGCTCATGAACATTATCAAATATTGCCCATTCAGACTTTGGATTGTCTACACTTTTCTTAGTCTTATAGGATTTTCTCTTTGTTCTAAAGTTTATGACTTTTCCAAGGTATTCTTCTCTATCAAGAATATTGGAAACAGTATCGGGATTCCAATTTCCTTTAATTTCAGGAACTTCTACAGGGAAATTGAGTCCTATAGACTTAAAATGCTCAGCAGGTGTTGGAATTTTTCTACTCTTTAATTCACTTGCAATTTGACTTGGACCAAAACCCTTAATGCAAAGATTAAAAATCAGCTTTACAGTTTCTGCCGCAATTTCATCGACTATCCACTTGTTTTTGTCTTCCTTATCCTTTAAATAACCATAAGGTGGATTAGTTGTCAGTGGTTTTCCGCTTTGACCCTTAGCCTTAAAAACAGCCCTTATCTTTTTGCTTGTGTCCTTAGCGTAGAACTCGTTGAAGATATTAATAAATGGTGTAAGGTCATTTTCTACTTGGTTATTTGAGTCCACACCATTATTTATGGCAATGAATCGTATATCATTATCTGGAAATAAGACTTCAGTATAAAATCCTACCTTTAGATAATCTCTGCCAAGTCTACTCATATCTTTTACAATAATATTTTCAACTTTTCCATCCTCAATTAAGCCATTTAGTTTATTCCAAGATGGTCTATCAAAGTTCGTTCCTGAATAACCATCATCTACAAAGAACTCTAGGTTTTTAAACCCCATATCCAGAGCATATTTTTCTAATATGTCCTTTTGATTTCTTATTGAGTTACTTTCTCCTTGGAGTTCATCATCTCTTGAAAGCCTACAGTATAATGCTGTAATCTTTTCATTAGCTGAAAAGTAAGAAGACTGTCTATTTAATTGTTCCATATTTTCCTCCTTTCGGACAGCCTTCAAGTGGCAATTACATATTCCCGTACTTTTCAGACTATATCAAGTTAATTAAGCTGATAAACTCGCTTTATTTAAATCATCTACATTATTTAAAATCAGATTTTTAATAATCTGCTCCACACTCTTTTTTGCATTTTCACTTTTCATAGAGTGAACTGTAAAGATCGTGCCAGATACTTCGATATTCTCCGACTTTTTAATATCACCCTTTTTATTTTTTACCATAGGCATTATCCTTCAATAGATAGAGTAAGAACGGAATCCTTATCCATTAGCTTGGCATCGAGGTATTCTCTCATTATAAAGCCTTGGTGCTGTTTAAGAACAAAAACTTCTTCCAATCTTTTTATGGTAGGATTTTGTCTTTCAATAATCCAGTAATTTGAAAAGTCTCCAAAGGCGATAGGTTTTAAACCTGTATCAATGTCTGGCATAAAGTTTGAGATTAGAATATCTTTTCCCATGAAAGTGCCATCATATTGATTCCACAAATAGCTACCTTGACCATCTTTTAAGCTTTGAATATAAAGAGCAGTTTTATCATTCATTATCCATTTTGCGTTTTCTCTATAGTCACTATCTAAAAAGAAGAATAGTTTTTTCAAGTCATCAAGCTTTAGTTCTTTTGTAGCAGATAGGCTTTTAATTTTGTCATCTGCTAAAATTCCCAATGGCTCATTTTGACCACTACCTTCTATAAAAGCTTTATCTTCTGCCTTAGCAAAATTATGAGCAAAGGTATCTAAAATTATTTTCTCAATCTTAGCTTGAGGATCATTTAGAAAATCTTCGTGAATTGTAATTAAGTTAGATAATGTGTTGTATTCTAAATTCACATCCACATCTTTCATTTCTAATGCATCTGCAAATAGGTCATGTTCTCCTGCTTTTGTCCACGTTGCCATAGATTTACTTGGGAAAGTTACAATAGAAGATGAATCCAAATCATTTTTTAAAACTGTTGCTTCTTTTCTAACTACGCTCTTTTCTGTAAGTGTTTCTCTAAAGTATTCTGTGCTTTCTGTATCCATAAAAGGTGAGCCATCTTGGATAAGACCAAGAGCCTTAAAATCTGAATAAGATGATTCATCCTTGTTTCTTAAATAATTCCATAGATTAGTTTTATAGGAATTAGCTGACAATATTTCGTTTCTTTTTGATTTTTCTTTAATTAACATAAATTTCTCCTTTGTATTTTTTGAATTATTCAGGGCATTAAAATAATTTTTTAATACCCCCTTTGAACCTGTCTTTTTGTGCGTAAGAGGGCGGCACCGTTGATAGAAAAAAGTCTCCTGGAGATTAGGATGCCCCCTGGGTTACAAATTATTTTTTGCTCTCAATATATTCTTCGGCTTCTTCTAAAGAAGGAAAAAACATATTTTTAAATCTTCCATCAATTACAAGATAAGACTCATCTCCTTTAGCAAGGATGATTTTAACCTTATCTTTATTAATTACATTTAGGACTTCATACTTTGTGTCCTTTAAGTCCACAGCTGTAAGTTTATCTTTTTCAAAAATATCTCCAATAATCATTTCTACTCCTTTCAAAATATCTGGGGCAGTGTGGCAGGTGAAAACTAAACTTCTCATAGAGAATAGAAGTTTTAAGTCCTATATATTTACCTGCCACATTGCCACTTTTATTTATAGACTAAAATTATTTTGATTCAGAAACTCTACAACACTTTCTGTTCCTTTGAATGGAATAACTGTGTCTTGATTATCCAGTGTGTAGTTGTATATTTTTTCTTTGACAAGTTTTACAGGTGTCTTGTCCACCTTATGAAGAATGATTGTATCTCGTAGCTTAAAGGCATTCTCCAATAAGTCTTCAGTGACTTTTTCATTGTTTCTGTAAAGGCACATATCCTTACAATATTCACTTAAGTCTTTTAAGTCATTCAGCTTGATTTCTCTTTCATCTTTTTTAATGACATACCTATCATCTTTTTCTCTTTTTAATTCTGTAGATATTCCCTTTGGGGAAGTCACCACAATCTTATTTTTTAAAGTGAACTTTCTTTCTAAATCTTCTTTTGTAATCATTTATATTCCTCCTAATTTTCTAACTTCGATTAAACTTCTAAGGACACACAATCATAAGTACCACCTCCTTAAATGAGGGCAGGTGTGGCAGGTAAAAAAGTATTATCTATATAGATACAAGATTTCTAAATTAATCTTTTCATCTGCCACATTGCCACAGACTTTATAGAAATTCAGAAATTAACCTATAGCCTATTAGGACTGTGGTCTTGTGTTTTCCATCTTTAGGTCTTTTTCTTTTGATGGTCGCTTTAGACTCCAAAGACTGCTTAAAGGTCTTCATGCTTTCAAGGTAGTAGCCATTTTCTAAAGACCAAGACCTATACCTTTCATAAACTTCAGAGGTTCTAACTTCATAGTCCTTTCCTTCCTCTAAGCAATCTTCCATAAAGATAGCAATCTTATCTGATTCCTTTTGATATTTTAAAGTTGCATCTTTTACTGAATCAGGAATAGTTAGTCCTTCTTTTTGTAAAAGTTTGTAGCCTTCAATAAGCCAGTTAAGGATTGCAGACTTTACTTCTTCTTTTGCAAATTCGGTCTTTAATGTTTTGTCTTGTTCCTCTTCGGTAAAGTGCCTATCAAATGGAATGATGAGCATTCTTCCACTGGTAAATACAGTCACATCATTAACTATGGGTAGGTAGTTGGTGTTGATGTAGATTTTAAATTGAGGTTTAAAGTCAAAGGAATTCTCATGAAGAAATCTTGCATTAATAGTGTCATTACCAGTAAGACTTTTAACTTGTGCAACATTTAAGGGTAATCCCTTGCCTGGTTCTGGAATATTTACAAAGCGTACTCCTGCAAGTCTTGCTATTTCTTCACTGGGTCCAGAACTATTTACTTTGTTTTTTAGAGCCAGGGTCTCAGGTCTTGATGCACAGGCATAAGTTCCAAGAACCTTTAATATGGATTCACAAAGAGTTCCCTTGCCATTTCTTGTGGTCATTCCATAAAGAATTGCCATGCACTCGTGCCTTGTATCTCCTGTAAGCCCATAACCTAATATCTTTTGTAGGAACTTAGCTTTTTCTTTATCTCCACTCATAATTTCATCAATGTAGCTATTCCATCTCTCATTTAATGAGTTAGAATCATAGATGACATCAGCCATTTTGCTTAAATAGTCAGAACTTCTGTGATCATAAAATTTCATTGTTCTTAGATTTAAAGTCCCATTGGTACAGTTTAGAAGGTAGGGGTCTTTATCGAAGTCAGAAACATTTAATGGATGATGAACTTCTGCATCTTTTAATACACTGACCCTATAACCTCTTGCTTGCCATCTGTTTGAAAATTTGACATAAGCTTTTCTTTTATGCTCGTCTTCAATATCAAGGGCAAGAATATGAAGTAGATTTGCAAGATTCATGCATAATTTCATAGCTTTTAAACTTCCAGTATCAGCTATCCAGATTCCTTCTTCGTAGAAATACCAGGCTTTCCTTTCAGGTACATATCGAAGAGAGTCTTTGTAAAAGTCTGCGAAAATTTTTCCTGCACCTATATCTGTCCATGAATACTTTGAAGATAAAGGAAGTCCCATTTCTTTTAACTTTTTAATAGATAAGTCAAACTCGATGCTTGGATCCATTTTAAAAATAGGTTTGTAGACTTCTTTTAAAGAGGAGATTGCTTTTTCAATGGTTATTTCTCCGTAAGTTTTTCCTCCTCGATTTTCATCCCACTTATCCCTAAAAAGTTTTGACATCCTAAAGAGCCTATCTAACTGATCGATATCTCCACCTGCATAAAATGCGAGAATTGAAGTTAAAGCTAGGTCTGCTTCACTGGATGAGGGATAGGCTTTAATGTTTCCAGCCCATAGATTTAAAAATTTCTCGTTATTCTTTGCATTAGATGCCTTTTCAATAACTTCCTCATCACTTAAATAGCTTTTAAAATTTTGTTTAGTAGTATTACTTTGTTTTTCTCTTTTCAGATATTTTTCTAAAAGCCATAGAAGCCCTTCAGATTCTTCTACAATCTCGCCTTCTTGATAGACATGACCTGTCACAGTTACAAAGCGATTAGTAAAGCCAGCAACATAGACTTCAATCTCTTTAGACTTCATCTTGTAGATGTCATTGTTGTAAATTATTGAGTTTGGTAGAAAAGTAAAGATTCTAAGTCCCTTAGCACTTGGACTAAATTCAATGTATGACTGTGGAAAATGGCTAACTATTTCCTTTGCAAAATCATTTAAACATCCATTAATTACACAGTCATCAACATCAATAGCTACAAGTTTTCCATCAACCCTTATTCCAAGTCCATCATAGGAACTAAGTTTTTTAGATGCTTTATCAAAGGATGTAAAAGTCTTTGGATCATTGACGGATGCATAGCTGTCTGTAATTGGATTGATAGGTATTTTTGTCTCCTTATTGTTTCTTATTTCATATTTCCATAAGCACCAGCTTGCATTTTCTTTTAGATATTCTGGTATATTTTCTAAATTCACATATCTACTCCTTTCATATTTTTTGAAGAAGAAATATCCCCTCATATTCCTTAGGACAGTTAGAAGAATTTTGAGTAACTTCTTCTAAATAACAGGCGAAGAAATTCATGAGTTTTTTTAACCTTATCCAAAAAAACTTCTGCTTCTAATAGACTCAGGACATTTTCAAGGAATTTGAGTAATTATTTTTTTCTCTTCTACATATCTAAGTAAGATTGAGAAGTAATTTTCCGGTTATTTTAAAAAAATATTTCTCCCTCTACTAGCCCTAGGACATTTTTGATGGTTTCATTAGGTTTTATTTTTTCCTCTCATATCACAGGCGAAGAAAAACATAGTTTTTTAAACCTGTTCTAAAAATTTCTTCTCCTAATAGACTCAGGACATTTTCAAAGGTTTTGAGTAACTATTTCTTCATCTATTTGTATAAGTAAGAATTAAGAGTGATTTTCCGGTATTTTGAAATATTTCTCCCTTCACTAGCCCTAAGACATTTTTGATACTTTTGTTAGGTTTTATTTTTCCTCCCATATCACAGGCGAAGAAAAATGCTGCTTTGTAAACCTTGGAAGAAAAGTTTTTATCCCTTCTAATTCTCTATGAGAGGTTGGAAGTTGTTTTTCCGGCTTCTTTTGAAATTTCTTGAAAAACTTCTTTAAGATTTGTCCTTCTACTAGGTAGCCTTGGGAAAAGGAAAAATCTGATACTTTTAGAAAAAAATATTTTTTCCCATTCATAACCTAAGAATGAACTACAATTGAACCCCTAAAATAAAAAAAATCTCCTGCAGCTAAATAAGGTAGCCATAGGAGATAGTAAAATTTTTGATTACATGGTATAATAACGCTATATTGTCGAAATATTTACGCAAGGAGATGCATAATGAGATTTCCAGATGAAATTAAAAGAATTAGACAACGATGCTTTCTGACACAGCAAGACTTTGCAAAAGAAATTAAAGTGGCATTTTCTACTGTGAATAGATGGGAAGGTGGCAAAGCAAAGCCTAACCTTAATGCTATGAAAAATATAAAAGAGTTCTGCCTA
>QWCE01000519.1_pt1 | contig 98716 bp, 79 predicted proteins | sample 1972531 | NCBI WGS metagenome assembly QWCE01 (sample SAMN09866716, study PRJNA288562) | Human gut metagenome isolate term4_stool, whole genome shotgun sequencing... | reverse complement strand
GTTAAAACCGAAGCTCTAACTTCCGTTCGACTTGCATGTGTTAGGCACGCCGCCAGCGTTCGTCCTGAGCCAGGATCAAACTCTCAAAAATTTGTATCTTAAACTCTTTCCAGAGCCTAAAATCAAGCTTTTGAATAATCTGCTTCTAGCATTGCATTACTCAAGAATTTTCGTTGGCTGTTTTTTCGCTTACGCTTAAACAATCCATTTATTGTCCAAGGTGTCTTTTATAATCATCTGCGTTATTCAATTTACAAGATACAGCGTGCTGACCGCACTCGCGGTTAGCTTGCTCAGTATATCACGCGTTCTGTATTTTGTCAAGAACTTTTTTCGTCCTTTTTCATTTTCCTTTGCACGCAATTTACTTTCGCTGCCGTCTCTCTCGAAACAGCTTGCATATATTACCACGCCGCCTTCCCTTTGTCAAGCCTTAATTCGACATTTTCTGAAAAAATTTGGAAGCCTCCGGAGAGGCTTCCAAATTCACTTGTTTTCTTATTCCGCGTCGTCGATCAGGCCGTAGCCCCCATCGTTTCTGCGGTACACCACGGCAAAGCTCCCGCCGTTGTCCTCGTCACGGAACGCGAAGAAATTGTGCTCCAGCAGGTTCATCTGCATGACTGCTTCTTCGCGGGTCATGGGCTTGAAGTAGAAGCTCTTGACTTTCTTCAGGCTGAGATCGTCTTCCTCCGTCTCCGGAACGAAGCTGGTCTCCTCCTGCACCGTGCGGGTGAAGGCATCCTGACGCAGACGGCGGGCGAGCCGGGTCTTGTTCTTGCGGATCTGACCCTCGATGGTGGCGACGGCGGCGTCGATAGACGCGAACATATCCGAAGTGCTTTCACTTGCCCGGAACCAGGTTCCCGCACCGTGAACGGTGAGTTCCACGTTGTTCTGGTTCTTCTCTACAGAAAAGACGATGAGTGCTTCCGCATCCTCCTCAAAAAAGCGCGCCAGCTTCATGACCTTTTTCTCGGCATAAGCGTGGACATTCCCGGGAAGCTTTACTTTTTTCTCACTGTACTGGAATTTCATATGCGGCAGCTCCTTTCGTTTCACCGATCTTTCGGTGTAAGGTTACTATACCACATTTCCCTCATTCCGACAAGGGCTAATCGTCCGCTTCGTCCTCATCGTCCAGCAGCTCCGCCATGGTCAGATTGTAGACCGCTTCCGCTTTCTTTTCAAAGAGCTTCCCAAGGCGCACCGCCTGACGCTGGTTCGGCGCCAGCAGCTCCAGGGTCATGAGATTGCCCATCTCGTCGTCCAGCGCCATGACCACGGAATAGTCCCCGTTATCCCGGGGGATGATCTGGGTCTTGACGAAGCTGGAACGGCGGATCTGACGGTTGAACCGGTTGACGGCGTTGTCCGCACGGCATTTGACCGTGTAGGCGATGGAATCCTCCGTCAGGGAGCCGTCCGTCTTGCCCTTGTCCGTGATCTCGTAGCAATCGTTTTCCACCTGCTTCAGGTGGCCGGACTTCACCATTTCAGGAATCGCGGTGCAGACGTCGAAATAGCTCAGGCAGTCGTCCTGATAGCAAAGCTCGTAGATCTGCTGCATATTCACGGGATAGTTGACCCTTGCCATCACGAACAGGATCAGCACCTTCACGTCCATCATATCATGTATAAATCCAAGTCTCTGCATACGCTTCACCCCTTTTTCTTTCATTATACAGAAAAGTTCCGAAAAATCAAGCACCAGCAGAGAACGCCCTGCATATTCTGGCAGGAAGGAGTGATGCCGATGGATGGCAAACGGCTTTACTGCGCCGGCGGCACGGCGGCCGCCCGCTATGCCGGAGAATATCTGGGAAATTTTTACATTGATCTGGCCGAGCGCCCCGGCTCTGACGTGGGCACGGTACTGCTGGACGTTCCCAGCTTCGCGCCGGATGGGACGCTTCGCATGGGGGGAAGTGTGGAAAATCTGCTGGCGCAGCTTCCGCCGGACGTGACGGTCTGCGGCGGAAATCTTGACCACCCGGCGCTGGACAATTACCGGTGTATCGATTTTTTGAAGGACGCCCAGTATCAGGCAGAAAACGCCTACATAACCGCCGAGTGCGCCGTGGAGATCGCCCTGTCCTACCTTCCCATGACCCTGCGGCAGTGTCCCGTGCTGGTGATCGGCTGGGGACGCATCGGGAAATGTCTGGGGCAGATTCTCCACGCCCTGGGGGCTGACCTGACCGTCGCGGCGCGGAAGGACGCCGACCGCGCCATTTGCCGTGGGCTGGGCTACGCCGCTGTGGATACCGCCCGGATGGCGGAGACTTTGGGCAAGTACCGCCTGATTCTCAACACCGTGCCGGAAAAGCTTCTGTCCAGAGAACAGCTCGCCCAGTGCCACCCCGACTGCGTGAAAATCGACCTTGCGTCCAGAACCGGCATGGAGGACGATTCCGTCATTGTGGCGCGGGGCTTGCCGGGCGTCCACATGCCGGAAAGTTCCGGCCGTCTGATTGCGGAAACCTACGTTCGTTTGTGCAGGGAGGAATGATTATGGAAATCGGATTTGCCGTGTGCGGCTCGTTTTGTACTTATTCTATTGTGTTCCCCGTTATGGAGCAGCTCAGCCGGGAGCATCACGTGACCCCCATTTTCTCCGACGCCGCCTACAGCGTTGACAGCCGCTTCGGGACGGCGCGGGAGCATATCGTTATGGCGGAAACCATCTGCGGCACGCCGCCTCTGCACACCCTTGCCCAGGTGGAGCCGGTGGGGCCGAAAAAGCTGTTCGACATCCTCATCATCGCCCCCTGCACCGGAAATACCCTGGCAAAGCTCGCCCATTCCATCGCCGACACCCCGGTGACCATGGCGGCGAAAAGTCACCTGCGCAACGGCCGCCCGGTTCTCGTCGCCGTGTCCAGCAACGACGCGCTGGCGGGCGCGGCGGAGAATATCGGCAGGCTCCTCGCCCGGAAGCACTACTATTTTGTCCCCTTCGGGCAGGACGACGCTGCGAAGAAACCCACCAGCATGGTCGCGGACTTTGCGATGATTCCCCAGGCCATGACGGAAGCGCTGGCGGGGCGGCAGATTCAGCCGATTCTTTTATAAAGTTTTCTTGCATTTTGCGGGAATATCTGGTAGAATAAGAATCGTCAGAATGGTACGCAAACCAGCGTCACATCGGAAGCCTTGTTCCACACCCCGGCGGCGGCTACTCCCGCCGGGAACGTCACAGTCAGGAGGAAACCATATGGGTAAATTGATCGTTCGAATCGCGTCTCTGCTGCTGATCGCGGCATTCCTGCCCACGGCGGTTCTGGCCGAGGAATGGAATCTGGAAAACGGCAGCATTGAGATCACCGCCACCGCAAATGCCGAGGGCGGCACGACCCAGACCGTCTCTCAGGGAGGAAGCAGCGCAGAGGACAGCAACCCCACCATCACCAGCAACGGCAATCAGACCGGCTACACCATCACCATCAAGGCGGGTGGCGGTACCACCGCCAATGTGACCATCAAGGACACCAATATCAGCACCGGTAATGCCGCGATCAAAACCGAGGGCAAGGGCAACGTCAATCTGAACGTGGAAGGCATCAACACTGTTTCCAGCGGCGATAAGCACGCCGGCGTGGAAAAGGCCAATGACGGCAACCTGACCATCGGCTCCGAGAGCGGAGAAGGAGAGCTGACCGCCAATGGCGGGCATGGCGGTGCTGGCATCGGCGGCGGCTATGAAGGGAGCGGCAGCGATATCACCATCACTGGCGGGGAGATTACCGCCAACGGCGGAGGTGAGGCCGCAGGCATCGGCGGTGGCGTTTTAGGGAGCGGCAGTGATATCACCATCTCCGGCGGGAAGGTTATTGCCAATGGCGGGTTGTGCGGCGCAGGCATCGGCGGTGGCTATAAAGGGAGCGGCAGCGATGTTACCATCTCCAAGGATTCCCGGGTGGAGGCTACAGGCGGAGATCCGTGCCTATTAGGAGGTTACGGTGCGGCCATCGGCGGCGGTGGATATAACACCGACACAGGTAATCAGGTTGACGGCAGTGAGATAGAACCGGACACCTCCGGGCTGTACACCACCGGCAAGGTGGAGCGGAAATCCGGCGACGGAACTGTCCTGGACACCATCGTCGGCACGGTATCCGCTTCCTCTGAAGAACCAGACAAGCGGGAGCCGCTCTACCGGGTGCTCAACCTGGATGGCAGCACGCTGAAGCACCAGGCGGAAACCGCGGACGGCGTTCTGACCCTGACAGCCAAGGCCGACGGCGCCATTCTCACCGGCACCCTCCGGGCGCTGGGCTATCTGCAAAACCAGGGCATTGAGAAGATCACCTTCACCGACGGCACCCACACGGCGACCATCGTTCTCGCCGACCTGATCGCCAAGGGCGAAGCCGAGGCCGTCTACGTCCTCACTCTGGGCGCGGCAAACACCCTGACCCTGAACGGCGAAGCCATCGATTTCTGATTATAATACACAATGCGCCCCCGGTTCTGTCGAACCGGGGGCTTACATATATTATAGACTTTCAACTTCGTCCAGCCACAGTCTTGCGCCGGCGTCGCTGGGCATCCGCCAGTCCCCTCTGGGGCTGAGGGTGACGGAGCCGACCTTCACGCCGTCGGGCAGGCAGCTACGCTTGAACTGCTGGGTGAAGAACCGGCGATAGAAGGTTTTCAGCCATTTTTTGATGACTTCCGGCTCAAAATCTCCCGCGAATGCCCGACAGGCCAGGGTGTAAATTTTCGTGGGGCGGAAACCGAAGCGGAGGACATAGTACAGGAAAAAGTCATGCAGCGCGTAGGGGCCGACCAAATCCTCGGTGTGCTGGGCAATCTTCCCCTCGGCGTCCGGGGGCAGCAGCTCCGGGCTGATGGGGGTGTCCAGAATGTCCTGAAGCACCGCCCGGGAGGGGGCGAAGGCGGGCATTTCCGAAATCGCGTCGATCATCCAGCGGATCAGGGTCTTGGGAATGGAGGCGTTCACGCCGTACATGCTCATGTGGTCGCCGTTGTAGGTACACCAGCCGAGAGCAAGCTCGCTTAAGTCCCCGGTACCCACCACAATGCCGCCGACGACACTGGCATAGTCCATGAGAATCTGCGTCCGTTCTCTGGCCTGAGAATTTTCGTAGGTGCCGTTGTGGATATTGGGGTCGTGGCCGATGTCGGAAAAGTGGAGGTTCACCGCGTCTTTGATATTGATTTCCTTGCAGGAAATTCCCAGGGTGCGCATCAGCTCCCAGGAATTGTTGTACGTCCGGTCGGAGGTGCCGAAGCAGGGCATGGTCACGCCGCAGACATCCGACGCGGGCCGCCCCAGCCGGCGCATGGCCTCCACGGACACCAGCAGCGCCAGGGTGGAGTCCAGTCCCCCGGAAATGCCGACGACCGCTTTCGCGCTGCCCAGAATGGCCAGCCGCTGTTTCAGCCCCGCCACCTGCATGTGGAAAATCTCCATGCACCGCTGGACGCGGTTCTGCTTCCCCGCGGGGACGAAAGGCAGCTTCGCCAACGGGTAGCGCGTGCCGTCGCTGCGAAGTTCCGGGGCGCGGGTGTCTATCAGGACGGCGGGACTGCCTTGGTTCTGCTGGGCGGCGTCCTTGAAGCCCTTGTTTTTCATCCGGTCGGCACGGATTCTGCCCAGGTCGCAGTCGCAGACCAGCATATAGTCCGACGCGATGGGTTCTTCCGTTTCGGCAAGGAGCCTTCCGTCCTCCCCGATCAGGCTCTGGCCGGAGAAAATCAAATCCTGGGTGGACTCCGTGGAACCGGCGGAACAGTAGGCATAGACGCAGTTCAGCGCGGCGGACTGGTGCTGCACCAGCCCCCGGCGGTAGGCGCGCTTGCCGATGGTTTCGTTGGAGGCGGAGAGGTTCAGAATCACCTCCGCGCCGTTCAGCGCCAGAAACGTAGACGGCGGCAGGGGCGTCCACATATCCTCGCAGATCTCCACACCCAGCAGTGCGCCACCAACGCGGAAAACGGCTCTCGGGAGAATGGGGACAGGCTCGCCCAGAAGCTCCGCCATGTCCTCCGTTACCTCCGCCCCGGAGGAAAACCAGCGCTTTTCGTAAAACTCATTATAATTGGGAATGTAGGTCTTCGGCACCAGGGCGTGAATCTTTCCCCGGGAAATGACGGCGGCGCAGTTATACAGCCGCATTCCCGTCCGGACGGGCAGTCCCACCACCGCCGTTACATTGGGGTAATTCTTCGTGTAACCGGCAATTTTTCGGATTCCCTGCTGAACTCCCGTCCAGAGGGTGTCCTGAAAGAACAAGTCCTGACAGGTATACCCGGTAAGCGCCAGCTCCGGGAACAGGACGATATCCGCCCGCTCCCCGTCGGCTTTTTCGATATAGGCGCAGATATCCTCCGCATTCTTCGCCGTATCCCCCACCCTGACCGCCGGTACGGCGCAGGCAATTCTGATAAAATCCAGCATAGGAATTCCTCCCGATCTTTTTCTGAGGGTATCATACCATATTCTTCCCGATTTGCCAAGAGAATATAAAAAAAGGAATCCCGCACAGAAAAGAGTGACAGATAAGCCAAAGTGTGATATAAAGAATCATGGATAAACAGCGGCAGAATCTTCAAAAAATCGAAAATTTTTCTGAAAGCCTGCAATATGAAGCCATATTTTTGCGAGCATATAAGTGAAGGGCCTTTCAAAAAGAAACAAAGGAGGTGTTTGCATGGACGATCAAAAAATAGTAGACCTGTATTGGCAGCGTTCCGAGAAAGCGATTGAAGAAACGGATTCCAAATACGGCGGCTATTGTTTCAGCATTGCCTACAATGTCCTGGCAAACAAGGAAGATGCCGAGGAAAGTGTCATTGATACCTATATGGCGGCGTGGAATGAACTTCCGCCCCATCGCCCTTCGATACTTGCAGCCTTCCTCGGTAAAATCACCCGCAATATCTCCATCAGCCGGTGGAGATCCCGCAGCGCATACAAGCGGGGCGGCGGTGAGATTGTTCTTGCTTTGGAGGAATTGGATGAATGCGTCGCGGATTCGCAGAATGTGGAAGCAGACTATATCAGGAGGGAAGCCGCAGCGGCTTTTAACCGTTTTCTGGATACGCTTCCGGATACAGAGCGCAAAATCTTCCTGCGCCGGTATTGGTGCCTTGACCCGATTGCGGATATCGCGGCAAATTTCGGATTTTCCCAGAGCAAAGTCACGTCGATCCTGTACCGGACAAGAGCTAAGCTCCGGGTGCAGCTGGAAAAGGAGGGCTTTGTATGAATTCCAATGATTTGCTGGACATAATCGGCGACGCAAGAGACAGCCATGTGCTGGATGCGGTAAAAACCCGAAATGGGGCGCACCCCGAAAAGAAGCAGCTTTCCATAAAAAGAGTGGTGCTGATCGCCGCTGTCGTTGCGCTGGCGCTGCTGCTGGTGGGATGTACTGTTGCCTATGTTCTGAGCTTGCAGAAACTAAAGATTGCGGAAGAACCGGGTGTTCGGAACTTTAACGTAGAAGGAACGTGGGTCAGTCCTACAGAGGTAACGCAGGACATTATCTCTATTCGGGGATATCCCGGAAGTTCCAATCAGCTCGCCACACAGGAGTGGTATGAATTTGAAAAGACTTACGATCCCGACCATGAATTGATGGCGGATGAAAACGTAAACGGTATCCCTGATAACTACTATTTTGCTTACAACTGTTATACATGGGAAATGGTTGATAAGGTCAATGAGATTGCCGATAAATATAATCTGAAACTGCTCAGCCCTGAAACTGTAGTCCAGCGCTGGCAGATTGACGTTATGTTTGATGTACTGGGAATCGATGGTGTCTGCCATGAAGAGAAAACAGCAAAAATCAACGAGGGGACAGGCATCTTCTACCCGGAAGGAAACTTCAAGTATGAGTTCGATTTTTACCTTCCCTTGGAAAACGGTGAGCTGTCACCTCCGATTCCCACCACAGTATTTTACACAAAGAAGGATTACTTCGACCCGGACTATCAGAGTATTGACACAGAGTCCTATGAACAGTGGAATTACACCACCTCTGACGGGAACGGCGTTCTGATTGCAATGAGCAGTCAGGGCGGCTATTTCTTTGCGGAAAACGAAGATGCCTTCATGACCGTCAGTGTACAGATGGCAGCCACCTTCAAGGCAAATGAGGCAGGAGACTGGAATCGGCAGTGTATGGAACAGGCAGCAGAAGCGATAGATTTCTCATTGAAGCTCCAAACCCCTGACATGACCGGAATCGATGAACGGCTTGCTCAGGCAGATGCGGAATATGAAGAAACCAAAACATCTGCAAGCAATGCCCGCCGGGAATATGCAACCTATGCCGCCTATATCGCCGAACAGCACATTGGTAAGCGGGAAAATCTGATTGGAACCCCTTACATTCGCAACTATTATGCGCTGCTTGATGTGACTGGAGACGGGCAGGAGGAGCTTCTGTTGGGGCAGGATAACTCTTGTTTCAACGATATATTTACAATCCGGGATGGAAAAGTAGTTGCTATCGAATGGGGGTGCTATTTGAATCTATGTGAAGATGGCGTCATTCGAAGAACCAGTTATTTCCCCTTGGATGCAGTATCCGATGATCTGGATAATCCTAGGTACTATGGATTTGGCAGAATAGAAAAGATTGCACAGACGGGGAAAGAACGCCGGGTAACATTTCTTGGTCTCAACTGTAATACGACCACCAGAGAGTGGACGATGACCAACGAGGAAACAGGTGAAGAAACACCCGTCTCACAGGAGGAAGTCGATGAAATTTTGAGTAAATACCCCTTGGTGGATATTGAAATGAAATCAATTTTCGACTTCCCGTCATAACCCGATACAGATGCTTGCTGCATTTTGGCATCTGTGCGGTGCTGCCAGAAAAATACAGGGAAGGGCTTTTGCCCTTCCCTGCTGTCTTTTTTAAATTCCGGCAAGCTCACGCAGCTTGTCTGCCAGGTCCGTCTGCTCCCACGGACGGCTTTCGATGCCGAAGTGGCCGTGGGCGGCGGTGTCCGCGTAGATGGGACGGCGCAGGTCGAGCTTGCGGATGATCCCGGCGGGGGTCATGTCGCAGGTTTCCCGCAGAAGCTCCGTCATTTTCTCGTCGGAGATCTTGCCGGTGCCGTAGCTGTCCACCCGAAGGGACACCGGCTGGGCGACGCCGATGGCGTAGGCCAGCTGCACCTGCACCTTGGTTGCAAGACCCGCGGCAACCAGATTTTTCGCCATGTATCTGGCCATATACGCCGCGCTGCGGTCAACCTTGGTAGGATCCTTGCCGGAGAATGCGCCGCCGCCGTGGGAGAAATAGCCGCCGTAGGTGTCCACGATGATCTTCCGCCCGGTCAGGCCGGTGTCGCCGTTGGGGCCGCCGATGACAAAATTGCCGGTGGGGTTGATGTGGATATGGGCAACGTTCTCAATGTGGAAGCCGTAACGCTCCAGAACCGGGGCGATCACGTTCTCCCGGACGTATTTTCTCAGCGCCTCGATTGGGAAATCCGCGCTGTGCATGATGGAGACGACCACGGTGTCGATTCCCACCACGTTGCCCTGCTCGTCGAATTCCACCGTGACCTGGGTCTTTCCGTCGGGGCGGAGCAAGTCCGTCTCGTGGACGCACTGGGTCAGGCGGCTGCACAGGGCGCGGCTGAGTGCGGCAGGCAGGGGCATCAGTTCCGGGGTCTGGGTGCAGGCGCCGCCGAACATCATGCCCTGATCTCCCGCGCCGCCGACCTCGTCGTTGGTTCCCAGCGCAATATCGGCGGACTGGGTGTGGATGCGGCACTGAATTTCCACCGTGTCGGCATCGAAGCCGTCGCCGGGGTAGACATAGCCGATCTTCCGGATGGCCTCCCGGGCAACAGCAGCGTAGTCAACGGTAGCTTTCGTGGTGATCTCGCCGCAGATGATGCAGAAGTTTGTGGTGACCATGGTCTCGCAGGCCACGCGGGAATGGGGGTCCTGGGCAAGGCAGGCGTCCAGAATGGCGTCGGATATGGAATCCGCTACTTTGTCAGGGTGTCCGTTGGTGACACATTCAGAGGTAAAAAGTCTTTTTTCCATTTTGTTTTTCCTTTCTTTCTATAACGAAACCTGAAAAAGAAAAACCGCACACCGAAGATTCGATGTGCGCTTCTATCGAATCCTCATCTTTCGTTTGCCGCCGGATTTGGCACCTTGTATAAACAGGTTGCCGGGTTTCATCGGGCCGTTCCCTCCACCACTCTTGATAAGGCTTGTATGCAGTTCAACACTGTATTCTACACGATTTTCTAAAAAAGTCAAGCTTTTTGTTTACAAATCCGATATAGACATTTGAATGAATTGCTGATAGAATGGGGATACGTTTTTTATACTGAACTTCCATTATGATCTTTAGAAAAGATTTTAATCAGGAAATAGCATTAGGAGTTGAGTACCGTGAAAAATTTACGCAAAAAATTTGAGCTTTTCTGCTTCAAAAACCGGGATAAGGGCATCCCCAATCTGATGCTTTACATTGTCATCGGCACCGCCGTGGTCTACCTGTTCAGCCAGATGTCCGGCAACGCCCTTCTGTACAGCACCCTCCGATTTGACCGGACGAGCATTCTTCAGGGACAGGTCTGGCGGCTGATCACCTATCCCCTGACCTACAGCGCCGGAAATATTCTGCTTACCGCCATCACCCTGCTGTGCTACTACTCTCTGGGCAGAGCCATGGAAAATGTGTGGGGCACCCTGCGGTTCAACCTGTTCTACCTCACCGGGGTGGTGATGATGGACGTTTACTGCCTGATTTTCGGCGGTCAGGCCAGCGTCACCTACCTGAACCTGAGCCTGTTTCTCAGCTACGCCACGCTGTACCCCGACGCAAATTTTCTGCTGTTTTTCATCATCCCCATAAAGGCGTGGATTTTCGCGCTGGTCGATCTGGCATTGGTGCTGCTCAGTCTGTTTACCGACCCCTTCCCCTACAATCTGTTCCCCGTAATCGCCCTTGCCAACTATTTTCTCTTTTTCGGCAAGGACGTGCTGAACGTGATTCCCGTGTCCTGGCGTGCCAATGCCAGCCGCCTGTTCCGCAAGAAGCCCAAACAGCCCAAGGCAAAGGTCATCCATTTTAACGCCGGCTCCTACGAAGCCTCCACCGCCACGCCGAAAGCCCCCTACACCCACCGCTGCACGATCTGCGGACGCACCGATGTGACAAATCCGGAGCTGGAATTCCGTTACTGCTCCAAGTGCAAGGGCTACTACTGCTACTGTCAGGATCATATCAACAATCACACGCATATTCAGTAAAGACGCAAAAATCGGGCCGAATCGGCCCGATTTTAGTTTTTTAACCTGCCTTGGTAAACGTGAGCGGGTACATGCCGAGGAAGTTCTCATCCTCTCCCACATAGTCCAGAATGGTCAGCGTGCTGCCATCCACTTTGTAAATGCCGTAGACGTTAGGATCGACCTCATAGTCAAGCCCGTCGGACAGGAATATTCTGCCGCTCTTTGCCTTGAACTTTCCCTCGCTCGAGGCGCCGTCCACCATCTGCTCCACCATCTCGTCCGAGAAGAATTCGTCCATCAGCTTATCCATGGTGGTATTGCTGGCTTTCATGATCTCGTCAATGGTCATCACAACGCCCATCTGCGCCATCATGTCCACAAGATACTTCTCCATGCCGCCGCGAATATCGATCTTGAGCTGCTCAACTGCCGCGTCCACGGAGTTCTCGTCCAGAGTAATGGTATAGGTGTTGTCCTCTTTGAATGTCAGGACCATGGTCAGGTAAAAGGAATCGACCGACAGATACTCCGCAGCCGTCGCGTCCTCCTGCGCAATACCCTGATTGAGATACTCAGCCAGATTCATACTGGCTTTCCAAGAGCCAAGCACCGCGTTTTTCTCGTTGGAGCAGCCGCTGAGCCCCACCATCATTACCAGCACCATAAGAATGCTTACCAGCTTTGTCAAATTCTTTTTCATGCAACCTCTCCTCAATATGTAATATCTGCGATTATTCGCTGAAAAAATTGTACCATTTTTTCAGCGAACTGTCAATGGTTTGCCGAAATTACCGCCGCTCCGCAAAAAAATCCAGTTTTCGTAAATTCCTCTTGCAATATTCCGCCGCCCATGGTATAATGTCCGCAGCTACTGAACAAGGAGACTGTTATCATGGTCACCATGAATTCTTCTGTGCGCTTTTCCTTTTATTACTATTACTTTTTTACCCGAAAAAAGTAATAGCGATTTGTGCTGCAGAAAATTTTCAGGAGCTTAAAGGGTTATCTCAAGACGCCGCACGAATTGCCGTGCGGCGTTATTTTATTATCAGGAGATGTTAAGCAATGATCGCAGTATTGAAAAACGGCACCACGCCCTCCCAGATCCAGCACCTTGTGGACTGGCTCAAAAATATGAATCTGGACGTTCACATTTCCGAAGGCTCGGAGGTCACCATTCTCGGTCTGGTCGGCGACACCAGCCGGGTGGACATCGACCTTCTGAAAAGCCTGGAAATGGTGGAGACCGTCAAGCGGGTCTCTGAGCCGTTCAAGCAGGCCAACCGGAAATTCCACCCCAAGGACACCATCATCGAGGCGGGAAACGCCCGCATCGGCGGCGGGTATTTTGCCATGATCGCAGGCCCGTGCAGCGTGGAATCCGAGGAGCAGATCATTGCCGTCGCTTCCGCCGTCAAGGAATCCGGCGCATCCATTCTCCGGGGCGGCGCATTCAAGCCCCGCACCTCCCCCTACGCCTTTCAGGGCATGAAGGGCGAGGGCATCCGGCTGCTTCTGGAGGCCAAAAAGGCCACGGGGCTGCCCATCGTCACGGAGATCATGAACATTTCCACCCTCGATCTGTTCGCCGACGTGGATATCATTCAGGTAGGTGCGCGGAATATGCAGAACTTTGACCTTCTGAAAGAGCTGGGCAAGACCGACAAGCCCATTCTGCTGAAACGGGGACTTGCCAACACCTTGCAGGAGCTGCTCATGAGCGCCGAATATATCATGAGCGAGGGCAACAGCAAGGTAATCCTCTGCGAGCGGGGCATCCGCACCTTTGAGACCGCCACCCGGAACACCCTCGACCTTTCTGCAGTCCCCGTTCTGCACAATCTGACCCACCTGCCCGTGGTGGTCGATCCCAGCCATGCCACCGGCAAGGCCGATCTGGTCGCCCCCATGGCCTACGCGGCCACCGCCGCCGGTGCCGACGGCATCATGGTGGAGGTCCACAACGATCCCGCCCACGCGCTGTGCGACGGCGCCCAGTCCATCACGCCGCCCCAGTTCGATGAGATCAGCCGGAAAGTCCGGCAGATTCGTGAGGTTCTTGTATGAAAGTCGGTATTTTGGGTCTTGGCCTGATCGGTGGCTCCCTTGCCAGAGCCTACGCTCTGGAGGGGCACACCGTCTACGCCATTCAGCGAAACGAAAGTATGCTGTCCTTTGCCATGCTTTCCGGCGCAGTCCACGGACGGCTGGACGAAACCACCATTCCGGAGTGCGACCTGATTCTGCTTGCCATCTACCCCGGCGGCTGCGCCGACTGGCTGGAAAAGAACGCGCCCCTTGTATCCAAGGACGCGCTGGTCATCGACTGCTGCGGCATCAAGCGGGAGGTTTGCAGCCGGTGCTTCCCTCTCGCCGAACGGTACGGCTTCACCTTCGTGGGCGGGCATCCCATGGCAGGCTCCCAGTTCTCCGGCTTCAAATACAGCCGGGCAAACCTCTTTGCAGGCGCACCCATGGTGCTGGTTCCGCCGGTGTATGACGATATCCAGCTGTTAGACCGGGTAAAAACCGCATTGAAGCCCTGCCATTTCGGCTTTTTCTCCGTTACAACGGCGGAAGAACACGATAAAATGATCGCCTTTACCTCCCAGATGCCCCACATCCTCAGCAACGCCTTCATCAAGTCCCCCACCGCACTGAAGCACAAGGGCTTCTCCGCCGGAAGCTACAAGGATCTGACCCGCGTCGCGTGGCTGAATCCTCAGATGTGGGCGGAGCTGTTCATGGAAAACAAGGACAATGTTCTTTTCGAGCTGGACAGCTATATTAAGAGCCTGTCCGCCTACCGCAACGCCATTGCCGCAGATGATATGGCGGGATTAGTCCAGCTGCTGGACGAGGGCAAAAAACGCAAAGAGGAGGTGGACGGATGAACACCGTTACCGTCCGCGCCTCCAAACAGTATGATATTCTGATTGGTTCGGGACTTCTGCCCACTTTGGGCGCGGAAGCGAAAAAGCTAGGAAAAGCGCAGAAAATCTGCGTCGTCAGCGAGAGCAACGTCTATCCCCTTTACGGCGCAGCTGTAGAAGAGAGCCTGAAAAGCGCAGGTTTTTCCGTGGTTTCCTATGTATTCCCCGCCGGGGAAGAAAGCAAAAACGGGCAGATTTTCCTCGATCTTCTGAACTTTCTCGCGGAAAACCGGCTGACCCGCTCCGACCTGATCGTCGCCCTGGGCGGCGGCGTGGTGGGTGATCTGGCAGGTTTCGCCGCCGCAAGCTACCTGCGGGGCATCCGCTTCATTCAGGTTCCCACAACCCTGCTTGCCGCCGTGGATTCCTCCGTGGGCGGCAAAACAGCCATTGATCTCCCCGCCGGGAAGAACCTCGCCGGGGCGTTCTGCCAGCCAAGTCTGGTGCTGTGCGACACGGATACCCTGAATTCCCTCCCCACGGACATTTTCCGGGACGGCTGCGCCGAGGTCATCAAGTACGGCGTGCTGTACGACCCAAAGCTGTTCGCCCATCTGGAAGAAAAGGGGCTTTCCTTTGACCGGGAAGCGGTCATCACCCGCTGTGTGGAATTAAAGCGGGACGTGGTCATGGAGGACGAATTCGACACCGGCGCGCGGATGAAGCTGAATCTGGGTCACACCGTCGGTCACGGCGTGGAGGCCAAAAGCCGGTTTGCCATCTCCCACGGCAAGGCCGTCGCCATTGGCATGGCCATCGTCAGCCGGGCATCCGCCTGCGCCGATACGCCGCGAATCGTGGCGCTTCTGGAACAATTCGGTCTGCCCACCCGGACGGACTACTCCGCAGACGACCTTTTCACCTACGCCCTCTCGGACAAGAAGCGTTCCGGCGGCACGGTGAATCTCATCATCCCCCGCGCCATCGGCGACTGCGTCATTGTCCCGACCAAGGTCGAATCCCTGAAATCCTTTATTCAGGCAGGTCTTTGATATGGATATCACCATTTTTCCCGGGAAACTTTCGGGAACAGTCCGCGCCATCCCCTCGAAGTCTCAGGCGCACCGTCTGCTGATCTGCGCCGCCTTTGCCGACGCGCCCACCACTCTTTTCTGCCCCGAAACCAACCGGGACATCGAAGCGACTATGGGCTGCCTGAACGCTCTGGGCGCGGACATCATACGAACCGACTCCGGCTACCGGGTCATCCCGGCGAAGGAAATCCCCCGGCAGACAGCGCTTCGCTGCCACGACAGCGGCTCTACTCTGCGGTTTCTGCTGCCAGTGGCCGGGGCTTTGGGCATTGACGCAACGTTTCATTTGGAGGGCAGGCTCCCCAGCCGCCCTCTCTCCCCGCTGTGGGAGGAAATGGAACGTATGGGCTGCACCCTCACCCGCCCGACCGCAGATACCGTCCGCTGCACCGGACAACTGCGGGCGGGAGAATACGTCATCGACGGCGGCGTTTCCAGCCAGTTTATTACGGGGCTGCTGCTTTCCGCCGCCCTGATTCCGGGAAAAAGCCGCATCCGTCTGACCGGGAAGGTGGAATCCCGCCCCTATATCACCATGACCCAGCGGGCAATGGAAATATTTGGAAAAGAAACGTCGGATTTTGTCGTGACCGGCGGCACCCCGTTCCACTCCCCCGGCACGCTGACGGTAGAAGGCGATTGGAGCAACGCCGCGTTTTTCCTTGCTGCAAAGGCGTTGGGCAGCAGTGTAGAGGTGAGGAACCTCTCCCCGGATTCCCCCCAGGGCGACCGGGCGGTCTTTGATCTGCTTCCCGCGCTGGAAAATAGCCCCGTCATTTCCGCCGCTGATATTCCCGATTTAGTCCCCATTCTCGCCGTTACGGCGGCGTGTAAAAATGGCGCTGTGTTCACGGACATCCGGCGGCTGCGGCTGAAAGAATCCGACCGTGTCGCGTCCGTTATTGCCATGGTGGAAGCGCTGGGCGGAAAGGCACAGGCTTCCGAGGACACCCTGACGGTGTACGGCACGGGGCTGGTCGGCGGGACGGTGGATGCCATGAACGATCACCGCATCGCCATGTCCGCCGCCATTGCCGCGACTGCCTGCAAAGCACCCGTGGCCATTCTTGGCGCGGAGTGCGTGGGAAAATCCTATCCAAAATTCTTTGAAGAATACGCCCGTTTAGGAGGTAACTATGAGCAGTACCTACGGTGAAAATCTGAAATTGTCCATTTTCGGCCAATCCCACGGCGCGGCCATCGGCATGACGCTGGACGGCATTCCGGCAGGTCTGCCCGTGGACACGGACGCGCTGCAAATCTTCCTGAACCGCCGCGCCCCCGGTCAGAACGACTGGTCAACGCCGCGAAAGGAAGCCGACCGGCCGGAATTTCTCTCCGGAATTCTGGACGGCTTCACCTGCGGCGCGCCCATTGCCGCCGCCATTTACAACAAAAACACCCGCTCCGGGGACTACGCCAATCTGAAGGACTGCCCCCGTCCCGGACACGCGGACCTCACCGCCCAGATCAAATACGGCGGATTTCAGGACGCCGCCGGGGGCGGACACTTTTCCGGCCGTCTGACCGCGCCGCTCTGCATTGCGGGAGGACTGTGCAAACAATGGCTGGAGGGCATGGGAATTCAGGTCTTCGCCCATATTGCCGCCATTGCGGGCATTTTCGACACGCCTTTTGACCCCCTTGCCCCGGATAGAGATTCCATCCAGCCGGATTTCCCGGTGATAAAACCGGACGCAGGGGCACAGATGCGGGATGCCATTTCCGCCGCCAAGGGTGACGGCGACAGCGTGGGCGGCATTGTGGAATGCGCCGTCACCGGTCTTCCCGCCGGGGTGGGAGAACCCATGTTCGGCGGCGTGGAAAGCCGGATCGCCCAGATCGTCTACGGCGTTCCCGCCGTGAAGGGTGTGGAATTCGGTGCGGGCTTTTCCGCCGCAAATCTGCGGGGCAGCCAGAATAACGACGATTACGTTATTTCGGATGGACAAATCCGCACCGTCACCAACAATGCCGGGGGAATTCTCGGCGGCATTACCACCGGAATGCCCCTGATTTTCCGGGCAGCCTTCAAGCCCACCCCCTCCATTTCCCGCCCCCAGCAGAGCGTAAACTTAAGCACTGGGGAAGCCCAGGAGCTGACCGTCAAAGGCCGCCATGATCCTTGCATCGTCCCCAGAGCCGTTCCGGTGATCGAAGCCGCGGCGGCAATTGCCATTTTCGACATGATTCTGGGCAACACCCAGACAGACAGGAGGAAACCGTAAATGGACCTGAATGAGATTCGCAGTGAGATCGACAAAATCGACGACGAACTGGTTCGCCTGTTCTGCCAGCGGATGCATGTCGCCGCTCAGGTCGCCGACTACAAAAAGGCCAATAACCTGCCCATTTTCCAGCCCGCCCGGGAACGGGCGAAGCTTCAGGACGTGGCGGAAAAGGCCGGTCCCGAAATGGCCAATTACACTCGGGTGCTGTACTCCATGCTGTTCGAGCTGAGCCGCAGCTACCAGTCCAAGCGCAACGGGGAATGCAGCCCCCTTTACCGGAACATCACGCAGGCCATCGAGCATACGCCGAAGCTCTTCCCCCAGGCGCCCATGGTCGCCTGTCAGGGCGTGGAGGGCGCTTACTCCCAGATCGCCTGTGAAAAAATCTTCAAAAATCCCTTTATTATGTACTTCAAGTCCTTTGAGGCCGTGTTCAGTGCCATCGATCAGGGGCTGTGCCAATACGGCATTCTGCCCATCGAAAATTCCACTGCCGGTTCCGTGAACAAGGTGTACGACCTGATGATCGAGCATAATTTCTCCATCGTCCGCACCTTCCGGCTGAAAATCGACCACAATCTTCTGGTTAATCCCGGCACGAACCTCGCCGACATCAAGGAGGTCTACTCCCACGAGCAGGCCATCAACCAGTGCGGCAACTTCCTCCACAGTCTCCCCGGCGTGAATGTCATTCCCGTGGACAACACTGCCCTCGCCGCCCAGATGGTCGCCCAGTCCGGCAGAAAGGACGTTGCCGCCCTGTCAAGCCGCGCCTGCGCCGAGCTGTACGGACTGGACTGTCTGCGCTCCTCCGTGCAGGACAAGGGCAACAACCGCACCCGCTTCATCTGCATCAGCCGGAACCTGGAAATCTACCCCGGCTCCGACAAGACCTCCATCATGATGGTTCTGAACCACAAGCCCGGCGCGCTTTACAAGGTGCTGGCGCGGCTTTACACGCTGGGCATCAACGTCACGAAGCTGGAATCCCGCCCCATTCCCGACCGGGAATTTGAATTCATGTTCTATTTCGATCTGGAAACCTCCATTTATTCCGAGGAATTCGTTCAGCTGATGTGCGAGCTGGACGAGATGTGCGAGGAATTCAAATACTTAGGCAGCTACACGGAGGTGGTCTGATGAAATGCGGACTGCTGGGTCGGAAGCTGGGGCACAGCTACTCCCCCCAGATTCATGCCTGTCTCGGGGATTATTCCTACACTCTCTTTGAAAAAGAGCCGGAGGAAGTTGCGGATTTCCTGAAAAACGGGGACTTTACCGGGCTGAATGTCACCATTCCCTACAAAAAAACGGTCATCCCCTATCTGGATGAATTGTCCCCGGCTGCTAAAAAGCTGGGGGCGGTGAACACCGTCGTCCGCAGAGAGGACGGCACCCTTTTCGGCCACAACACGGACTATTTTGGCTTTGCTTCCCTTTTGAAGCGAAGCGGTCTGGATGTCGCCGGAAAGAAGGTTTTGGTGCTGGGCAGCGGCGGGGCTTCCAATACCGTCACTGCTGTTTTGACTGGGCTGGGTGCTGAGGCCGTGGTCATTTCCCGTTCCGGGGAAAACAATTACGAGAACCTGCAGCGTCACGAAGACGCCGCCGTCATCGTCAACGCGACCCCCGTCGGCATGTACCCCAACACCGGCGTTTCTCCCGTGGATCTGAAGCGGTTCCCCAAGCTGGAAGGGGTGCTGGACGTGATCTACAACCCCGCCCGCACCCAGCTGCTGCTGGACGCCGAAGCGCTTCATATTCCCTGCGCCAACGGGCTTTGGATGCTGGTAGCACAGGCCAAGGAATCCGCCGAGTATTTTACCGGCACATCCATTGACGACGCCGCCATTGCCGAAATCCACGCAAATCTTGCCGCTCAGATGGCAAACATCGTCCTCATCGGAATGCCGGGGTGCGGGAAAAGCACCATCGGTGCTCTGCTTGCGGACAAACTTGGCCGGAAGCTGGTGGACGCCGACGAGGAAATTGTCCGTCTTGCGGGTAAGTCCATCCCCGCAATTTTCGCGGAGGACGGCGAGACCGTTTTCCGGGACTGGGAGACGAAAGCGCTGTCCCAGCTGGGCAAACAGTCCGCGCTGGTCATCGCCACCGGCGGCGGCTGTGTGACCCAGCCGCGAAACTACCCGATGCTTCACCAGAACGGCGTGATTTTCTGGCTGAAACGGGACATTTCCAAGCTGCCCACCGACGGCCGTCCCCTGTCCCAGGCTAGTCCCTTGGACGCAATGTTCGCAAAGCGCGCTCCCATGTACGCCGCCTTTGCCGATCACGCCGTCAGCAATGACGGCACCGCCGAGGAAACCGTCACCGCCATTTTGTCGATCATGGAGGAACCCATATGAAAATTCTGGTCATCAACGGCCCCAACCTGAACATGCTGGGCATCCGGGAGCCGGGTATCTACGGCAAAAACACCTTTGCCGATCTTCTGCGGCTGCTGGACGAAACCGCCGGCGCCGAGGGTCTGGAGGTGGAGCAGTACCAGTCCAACCACGAAGGGGACATTGTTGACAAAATCCAGTGGGCTTACGGCAAGGTAGACGGTATCGTCATCAACCCCGCCGCCTATACCCATACCTCCGTGGCCATTCTGGACGCCCTGAAAGCCGTTTCCATCCCCGCCGTGGAGGTTCACATCTCCGACGTGGACGCAAGAGAACCGTTCCGGCAAACTTCCTACGCCGGAATGGCCTGCGTGAAGACCATCAAAGGTCACGGCCTCGAGGGCTACCGGGAGGCCATGCTGTATCTCAAGGAGCGCTACGGTTAAAAAATCCCCCATTGCCATTCGGCAATGGGGAAACGCTCACTTGCGGAAGACCAGCAGCTTGCTGGAGACGTAATTCAGAATGACCACCAGAACGCTGATAATCAGCTTCCAGATATTTCCGTTCCAGCCCAAGATGTCCACGGTCAGGAGTATCAGCACCGTTTCCAGACCGCCGGACGCTGCCCGGCAGCCGACGAATTTGCCCAGCTCCGGCAAAACGGTTTTCATGGACCAGTCGTGGCTCTTGAACACGAAGGGCTTGTTCGTCACATAGGCAAAGGCCACCGCCGCCACCCACGCAATGATATTGCTGACGGCCGCGCTGATGCCCAGCAGATTGTAAAGCGGCAGATAAACCAGATAATTCACCGCAGTCGTCAGCACGCCGAAAAAGAGATAGCTGACCATGTCCCAATGCTTTTCCACAAAAGCGCGGATTTTTTCGATCATGTTTTTCCTCCTCACAGGCCCAGATCTTCCCCTACCAGGATAAATTTGATCCGCCCGGGGGGATTGCAGTTGCGGGTGATGAGGATCTGGTTGCAGATGCAGCCGTCGCTCTTGCAGTCGGCGCAGGCGCCTGTCACCTCGCAGGGCGTCTTGGAGTCGAAGCGCTGCTTGTTCTGGGGCGCGGCAACCGTTCTTGCCCGCTCCACGGCGGCGTCCAGAGAATCCATCACCTTGTTCATTCCCGCAATGACGATCACGGATTCCGGCCCATAGACGATGGCCGCTACCCGGTTGCCGTTGCCATCGATGTTCACCATCTGGCCGTCCATACTCAGCGCGTTCGCGCCGGTGATGAACACGTCCGTGCCAAGGCACTGCTTCATGATTGCTTTCCGCTCCTCCGGGGTCGCAGCCCGCTCCCGGTCGAGGGCGCGGTAGTCCCCTGTCCGTACGGTGTCTAACAAGCCGATCTGCTGGGCGGACATCGCGCCGCCCCAGCCCACGCTGGAACCGGCGGGAATCCATTCCAGCGCCTTTTTCAGCGCTTCGGCTTTGTCTGCGCAGTAGCAGGCTTCAAAATGGCGGCTGTGGAGATTCTTGATCAGCACATTGGCGCGTTTTTCATAGTATTTCCGTTTCGGGTCGGTCACAGTAACCACTCCTTTTTCTTCCTATCATACCTCACAAGCAGGAAAAAGTAAAGTCTACAGATAAAGAGAGGACACCATCATGCAGAATATGATTTTCAAACGCAAGCTGCCCATCCCCAAGGAGATCAAGGAGCAGTATCCCCTGACCGCCGAGCTGGCGCAGGTCAAAGCCCGCCGGGACAAGGAAATTGCCGACGTTTTCACCGGAAAAAGCGGCAAAATGGTGCTGATCATCGGCCCCTGCTCTGCCGATCGGGAGGACGCGGTGCTGGAATACTGCGAGCGGCTGGCAAAATTGCAGGAAGCGGTGTCGGACAAGCTGGTTCTGATCCCCCGGGTCTACACCAACAAGCCCCGCACCACCGGCGACGGCTATAAGGGGCTTCTGCACCAGCCCGACCCCCGGAAAACCTCCGATATGCTGGAGGGCGTCATCGCCATCCGCCGCCTGCACACCAATGTGCTGGCCAACACCGGCCTTCCCACCGCCGACGAAATGCTCTACCCCGACAATTACCGCTATCTTTCCGACCTGCTGTCCTACGTGGCGGTGGGCGCGCGGAGTGTCGAAAACCAGGAACACCGGCTGACCTCCAGCGGCATTGACATCCCTGTGGGCATGAAAAATCCCACCAGCGGGGATATTTCCGTCATGCTCAATTCCATCATGGCCGCCCAGCACCCCCACACCTTCATCTACCGGGGCTGGGAGGTGGATACCACCGGCAATCCCCTTGCCCACGCCATCCTCCGGGGCTACGTGAACAAGCACGGTGAGTCCATGCCCAATTACCACTTTGAGGAGCTGGAACGGCTGTACAACGCCTACACCGCCAAGGGATTACAGAACATGGCGCTGATCGTGGACGCCAACCACGCCAATTCCGGCAAAAAGTATCAGGAGCAGCCCCGCATCTGCAAGGAAGTGCTCCACTCCTGCCGCCACAGCGGAGAAATCAAGTCCATGGTCAAGGGCTTCATGGTGGAATCCTACTTAGAACCCGGCTGCCAGAAAATCGGCGACGGCGTTTACGGCAAGTCCATCACCGACCCCTGTCTCGGCTGGGAGGAAACAATTCGCTTGGTTCAGGATATTGCGGATTTGATCTGAATGTGCTATACTGAGTGCCATCGAGCCTAAAAATGGAGTGATGCAATATGACAGCAGAACAAATGGTGCAATATGCCTACGAGGAAGGCTTTTCCGCCGCCGCGGTAGTGGATACCGCCGACATTGTTTTTGACCCCTCTTTCCGTCCTTACTGCGAGGAAAACCTCTGCGGGCAGTACGGCGCGAACTACTCCTGTCCCCCGGACTGCGGCACGCCGGAGGAAATGAAGCAGAAGGTGCTTGCCCACAAAAAGGCGCTGGTGCTGCAAAGCATCTGGCAGTTGGAAAGCTACACCGACACTCCCGCCATCAAGAAGGGGAAATCCGGCCACAACACCGCCGCGATCCGCCTGATGAAGCGTTGCCGTGACGAAGGGTGCGACGGCTTTCTGGTGGGCGCCAGCGGCTGCGCCCTGTGTTCCCCCTGCACAAGAAAAAATAACGAGCCTTGCCGGTTCCCGGAGCTGAAATATTCCTGCATGTCCGCATACTGCATTTTCGTCAAGAAGCGATTTATAAGGAAAGAAATCACAAAACAAGTCTCGTATGAACTCCTTGCCCTTCGGGCAATTAAAATCTTTTCTAAAGATTTTAATTGGAGTTCAGTATGAGTTCTATAGCAAAACTCCCCGTTTTCGATGGAAAACGGGGAGTTTTTTGCCAATTACAGGTTTGTATAGCCCATCAGGCTTTCGTCCACCACGGCGGCAGTGTCCCGGCCTTCCCGCAGTGCCCACACCACAAGACTCTGTCCCCGGCGCATATCGCCGCAGACAAATACCTTGGGTTGACTGGTCGCGTACTTCACATCCGCCACATTGCCCCGGGGCGTCATATCCACGCCGAAGGCTTCGGCGACATAGCTCTCGCAGCCCAGAAATCCCGCCGCGATAAGCACCAGATCGCACTCCACGGAGAATTCCTCCCCGGTGGGAACCATCATCCGCCGCCCGTCCACCACCTTGCTTTCCAGACGGGCAATAAGCGCCCCGCAGACCTGCCCGGCTTCGTTCTTGTAGAACTCCTTGACGGTGGTCTGATATTCTCGGGGGTCGTGGCCGAACATGGCAATAGCCTCCTGCTGGCCGTAGTCGGTTTTCAGCACCCGCGGCCACTCCGGCCATGCGTTGCCGGGAGCGCGGGACTGCGGCGGGCAGGGCATCATTTCCAGCTGCATGATACCCGTGCAGCCCTGACGGATGGCGGTGCCTACACAGTCGTTGCCCGTGTCGCCGCCGCCGATGACCAGCACCTTTTTGCCCTTGGCCGTGACGGCCTTGCCGTCGGCAAAATCGGAGTCAAGCAGACTTTTTGTCACGCTGGTCAGGTAGTCCACGGCGAAGTAGATTCCCTCAGCATCCCGTCCGGGTACACCGATGTCCCGGGGCTTTTTCGCGCCGCAGCAGAGTACCACCGCGTCGTAATTCTCTTTCAGCTCCTCGGCGGGGACGTCACGCCCCACGTCGGCGTTGGTAATGAACTCGATGCCCTCTTCTTCCAGAATCTTCACTCGGCGGTCAATGACCCACTTTTCCAGCTTCATGTTGGGAATGCCGTACATCAGCAGGCCGCCAACCCGGTTGGCGCGCTCATACATGGTCACCTTGTGACCGCGCTTGTTCAGCAGGTCGGCAACAGACAGCCCGGAGGGGCCGGTGCCAACCACCGCCACCCGCTTTCCGGTGCGCGCCGGTGGCGGAACGGCGTGGATTGCGCCGCTTTCGTAGCCGTACTCCACGATCGCCCGCTCGTTTTCCTTCACCGCCACGGGCGACCCCGTGGCCATGCCGCAGGTGCAGGCGGCTTCGCACAGCGCCGGGCAGACCCGGCTGGTGAATTCCGGATAGCGGTTAGTGGCAATGAGCCGCTTCGCCGCCAAGTCCCACCGCCCCTGATATACCAGATCGTTCCATTCGGGGATGAGGTTATTCAGGGGGCAGCCGCTTGCCATGCCGCCGATCATCATGCCGCTCTGGCAGAAGGGTACGCCGCAGTCCATGCACCGCGCACCCTGCGCCTGCTGTTCGTCGCAGTGCAGCGGAATATGAAATTCATTGAAATTTTTGATACGTTCCTCAGGAGCGATCTCCCGGCTGGTCTGCCGATCGATCTCCATAAATCCGGTGGGTTTTCCCATATTCCCGCCTCCTTATTTCCCGTTTTTCATGGCGTAAAACGCCTCGATCTGCGCCTGCTCGCTGTCCTCGCCCTTTTCCTCCATCTTGGCGATGAGACGGAGCATCTTATCATAGTCGTGGGGCAAAACCTTCTTGAATTTCGGCAGATATTCGCCGAAGTTCTCGAGGATTTCTTTTCCACGGGGCGAGCCGGTGGCCTCCACATGCTCCCGGATCAGGTCTTTCAGCAGGGAAACATCGTACTTATGCTCCACGCTTTCCAGCGTGACCATGTCCTTGTTCACCCGCTGGTAGAAGTCCCAATCCTCATCCAGCACGTAGGCAATGCCGCCGCTCATGCCAGCAGCGAAGTTCTTGCCGGTCTTGCCCAGCACCACCACTGTGCCGCCGGTCATGTACTCGCAGCCGTGGTCGCCCACGCCCTCCACCACGGCGACAGCGCCGGAGTTGCGGACGCAGAACCGTTCTCCGGCCACGCCGTTGATGAACGCCTTGCCGCCGGTGGCGCCGTAGAAGGCCACGTTGCCGATGAGGATATTTTCACTGCGGTCATAGGTCACGTTTTTCGGCGGGTAGACGATGATTTTGCCGCCGGAAAGTCCCTTGCCCAGATAGTCGTTGCTGTCGCCGATCAGTTCCAGCGTCAGCCCCTTGGGGATGAACGCGCCGAAGCTCTGGCCGCCATAGCCGGTGCAGACCACGCGGAAGGTGTCGTCCGGAAGGGTGTTGCCGAATTTTGCCGTGATCTCGCTGCCGAAAATGCTGCCGAAGGTGCGGTCGGTGTTGCCCACCTCCATCTGAACGGTCATAGGCTTGGGTTCCGCCATATCGAAGCTCTTTTTGAACTTCTTCATCAGCACCTTCATGTCGGGAGTCTGTTCCAGCTTGAAATCGTAAACTGCCTTGGGGTCAAAGTGGACGTTGGTGTTCTCCACCAGCGGGTTTTTCAGCAATCCCGACAAGTCCATTTCGCTGGCGCGGGAACCGGCGGGGGCGGGACGAACTTTCAGCAAGTCCGTGCGGCCTACCAGTTCGTCCACTGTGCGCACGCCCAGCTTCGCCATATATTCCCGCAGCTCCTGAGCCATGAACTTCATGAAGTTCATCACGTACTCGGGCTTGCCTATAAACTTCTTTCTCAGCTCGGGGTTCTGGGTGCAGATGCCCATGGGGCAGGTGTCCAGATTGCACACCCGCATCATTACGCAGCCCATGGCTACCAGCGGTCCGGTGCCGAAACCGAATTCCTCCGCGCCCAGCATGGCGGCGATGGCCACGTCCCGACCGCTCATGAGCTTGCTGTCGGACTCGATGCGGACGCGGGAACGCAGACCGTTCATGATGAGGCACTGGTGCGCCTCCGCGATGCCCAGCTCCCATGGAAGTCCGGCGTTGTGGATGGAGGAATTGATGGACGCCGCGCCCGTGCCGCCGTCAAATCCGGAGATCAGGATGACCTCCGCGCCGGCCTTGGCGACGCCGGCGGCAATGGTGCCGACCCCCGCTTCGCTCACCAGCTTGACGTTGATGGCGGCGCTGCGGTTGGCGCATTTCAGGTCATAGATCAGCTGCGCCAGATCCTCAATGGAATAAATATCGTGATGGGGCGGCGGGGAGATCAGTCCCACGCCGGTGGTGGAGTGGCGGCACTTTGCCACCCATGGATAAACCTTACCGCCGGGAAGCTGGCCGCCCTCGCCAGGCTTCGCGCCCTGCGCCATCTTGATCTGGATCTCCTTGGCGGAAACCAGATATTTGCTGGTAACGCCGAACCGGGCGGAAGCGACCTGCTTGATGGCGGAATTCCGTTCGGTGCCGTAGCGTTCCTCGTCCTCGCCGCCCTCGCCGGTGTTGGACTTGCCGCCCAGACGGTTCATGGCAATGGCAAGGCATTCATGGGCTTCCTTGGACAGCGCGCCGTAGCTCATGGCGGCGGTCTTGAAGCGCTTGACGATGGCGTCCACCCCTTCCACTTCCTCAATGGGGACGCCGGTTTCGGGGTAGTTAAATTCCAGTAGGCTCCGCAGGTGCATATCGTCGCCGCCCTCGTTGGCCGCGGCGGCGGTGTACTGCTTGAACTTGCCGTAGTCCCCCGTCCACACCGCCTGCTGCAACAGGTGGATGGTCTGGGGATTGTACAGGTGCTGCTCCGCCGCGCTCCCGCTGCGGAATTTGTGGGCACCCACGCTGGGCAAATCCATGTAAATGTCCAGCCCCAGCGGGTCGAACGCCTGCTGGTGGCGGTCTTCCATGTCCTTCTGGATATCGTCGATGGTAATGCCGCCCACCCGGCTGACGGTGTTGGTAAAGTATTTGTCAATGACCTCCCGGCTGATGCCCACGGCCTCGAAAATCTGGCTGCCCTGATAGGACTGGATGGTGGAAATGCCCATCTTGGAGGCGATCTTCACGATACCCGCCAGCACCGCCTTGTTGTAATCGTTGACGGCGGCGTAGAAATCCTTTTCCAGCAGCCCGTCGCTGATCAGATTGCCGATGCTCTCCTGCGCCAGATACGGGTTGATGGCGCAGGCGCCGAAGCCCAGAAGCGTGGCAAAATCATGGACAAGTCTCGGTTCGCCGCTTTCCAGAATCAGCGCCATGGCGGTGCGCTTGCGGGTGCGAACCAGATATTTGGACACCGCGCTGACGGCCAGCAGGCTGGGAATGGCGACATGATACTCATCAATGTCCCGGTCGGACAGAATCAGGATGTTCGTGCCGTCCCGGTACGCCCGGTCAACGTCCACGAACAGCCGGTCGATGGCCTTTTCCAGCGGGGTGTTTTTGTAGTAGCAAATGGACACGGTCTCCACCTTGAAACCGGGAACGTCCATGGTCTTGATTTTCAGCAAGTCCGTCTCCGTGAGGATGGGGTTATTGATTTTCAGAACCTTGCAGTTTTCCGCGTCCTCCTCCAGCAGATTACCCTGGGCGCCCACGTACACGGTGGTAGAGGTGACGATTCTTTCCCGCAGCGCGTCGATGGGCGGGTTCGTAACCTGCGCAAACATCTGCTTGAAATACTCGAACAGCGGCGGGCGGGTATGGCTGAGGACGGCCAGCGGGGTATCGCTACCCATCGCGCCGGAGGGTTCCGCGCCGTTTTTCGCCATGGGGAGCATGATGGTTTTCAAATCCTCGTAGCGGTAGCCAAAGGCCTTCTGGAGCCGCACCATTTCTTCTCTCGTATAGGAGGGGATTTTCCGGTTGGGAACCGTCAGATCGGCGAGGTTGACCAGATTCCGATCCAGCCATTCGCCGTAGGGCTGGCGGCTGGCGTACTCCGCTTTCAGGTGCTCGTCGTCCACCAGCTCGCCCTTCACGGTATCCACCAGCAGCATCTTGCCGGGGCGCAGGCGGTCTTTGCGGATGACATGCTCCTGAGGGATGTCCAGAACGCCAACCTCGCTGGAAAGGATCAACCGTCCGTCGTCGGTAATGTAATAGCGGCTGGGGCGCAGACCGTTCCGGTCAAGGACCGCGCCCATCACGTCGCCGTCGCTGAACAGAATGGACGCGGGGCCGTCCCAAGGCTCCAGCATAGTGGCGTAATACTGGTAAAAGTCCTTCTTCTTTTGATCCATGTTCCGGTTGTTGCTCCACGGCTCCGGGATAGTGACCATCACCGCCAGAGGCAGATCCATGCCGTTCATGACCATGAATTCCAGCGTGTTATCCAGCATGGCGGAGTCGGAACCGCCCTGATTGACAATAGGCAGCACCTTGGTCATATCGTCCTTCAGAAAGCGGCTGGCAATGGTCTCCTCACGGGCGAGCATGGTGTCCACATTTCCCCGGATGGTGTTGATCTCGCCGTTGTGAAGAATGAACCGGTTGGGGTGCGCCCGGTTCCAGCTGGGAGAGGTGTTGGTGGAAAAGCGGCTGTGGACCATGCCGATGGCGGTCTCATAGTCCTCGTCCTGCAAATCCGGGTAGAACTGCCGCAGCTCCTTGACCAGAAACATGCCCTTATACACGATGGTGCGGCTGGACAGGCTGCACACGTAGGTCTCCTGACTGGACTGCTCGAACACCCGGCGAACCACATACAGCCGCCGGTCAAAGGCGATACCAGCGACCATTCTCGGCGGCTTTCCCACAAACGCCTGCCAGATGCTGGGCATACAGTCCCGTGCCTTCTGCCCCAGATACTCGGGGCATACCGGCACCTGCCGCCAGCCAAGGAAGGGCAGCCCCTCCTTCTTGCAGATGATCTCAAACAGCTTCTTTGCCTGATTGCGCTGCAGCTCTTCCTGTGGGAAGAAGAACATGCCGACGCCGTATTCCCGCTCCGCGCCCAGCGTGATGCCCGCGGCCGCGGCTGCTTTCACAAAAAACTTATGGCTGACCTGTAACAGAATGCCAACGCCGTCGCCGGTTTTTCCCTCGGCGTCCTTGCCTGCCCGGTGTTCCAGATGCTCCACGATCTGCAGCGCGTCGTCCAGCGTCCGGTGGCTTTTGCGTCCCTTGATATCCACCACCGCGCCGATGCCGCAGTTATCGTGTTCAAACCGGGAATCGTACAACCCGGCAGGTGTTGTGCGTTCGGTGAAATTTTCCATAGCTTTTTCTCCTTCGGGCTACAAAAAATAAACGGCGTTTCCGCTCAAAGGGCAAAAATGCCCTCTGCGGGAACGCCATTGTTCTCTGGGGTAATGATAGCACAAAGAGAAACACTTTACAAGGCAGAAGAAAATCCGTTTTCCTCCGGTATCTTTGTTCCATTTGCCCAAAATCCGGCAAAAAGCCGCCGCGAAAATCGCGGCGGCTTGGGGAAATTTACTTTCGACTGTCTCTCTGCTTTTCCAGCTTGAGATACATTTCCTTCAAATGCTCGGCCAGAGGGCTGTCCGAACGGAAGGGGGAGAAAAAGTGGTACTTGGCGGCGGCATTCTGGTTGAAATCCCGGATATGGTCCTTGATGCTCTCGTATTTCACGACGACCTTGTTTTCCTCGGCGAACTTCTTCAGCTTGACAATGATCTGGCTGGAATGCACCACGTCGATGATGAACACGCCGAAGAACATACCAATGAAGAATGAAAACGCCAGATTGTTGGACAACCACGCCAGCGCATTCAGGATATAGGGATGCACCAGAAAATAGTACGCCGCGCCAAGCGCCGCCCAGAAGAAGGAGAACAGCGGGCAGATGATCCCCTGAATATTGCCCCAAAGGTTTGAATAGTCCCACAGCCGGACTTTCAGATATTTCAGGCAGGCAAGACCCGCGATGTACTCGATCAGCGTCATGGCGACAGCCATGGCAAGAAACAGCGCCACCCGGTTCCAGACGGGGTCTGCGATCAGGTGCAGATCCTCCAGCGACGCCAGCAGGAACAGCGTGCACAGGCCGAAGCCGTAAATCGGCAGATACGGGCCGGTGCAGAAGCCGGGGTTGATCCACTTTTTGTGGCGGTGGGTCAGGTTGCGGTACAGCAGCTCCAGCACCCATCCGAAGCACGAGCCGATAAAGAACAAAAACGCAAGTACCAGACTAAGCCTCATAAGGATTCTCCTTTTTCTATCTTGTTTCCAGTTTATTCATTTTTTCTAAACACTAACGAAATAATTCTTTACGAGACTGTAAACACGCTGAAAAAACGAGAATGTGCAATGTCCGATTTGGCATATCTCATCCATTTTACTGCTTGCACTTTTCCCGTATTTTGATTATAATGGTTGCTATCAGAAAAGTCAATATTCGTATTGTTTTGCCTTTGGAGACAGATTTTTACCCGGAGGCGTATGTGAGGAGGATATTATGTCTGAAAAGAACCCGCCGGACAGTAATTTCATGACAAAGCTTGCCACGTTTATTGTGGACAAAAAGACTTTGTTCTTCCTTTTGTACATATTTGCCGTGATTTTCTGTGCGTTTTCCTCCGGATGGGTAAATGTGGAAAACGACGTCACCACCTACCTCCCGGAGGACACGGAGACCCGGCAGGGCATCGTGGCGATGAACGACAACTTCACCACCTTCGCCACCGCCCAGATCATGGTGTCCAACGTCACCTACGAGACGGCGGAGGAACTGTCCCAGCAGATCGCGGATGTGGAAGGGGTCAGCATGGTCACCTTCGACGACACCCCCGACCACTACACCAACGCCTCGGCGCTGTTCGATATCAGCTTCGACGGCGTCGTCTCCGACGAGATCAGCGAACAGGCGCTATCGGATGTGGAAGCGCTGATGGACGGCTACGACTACTGCGTGTACTCCGACGTCGGCTACGACGAAAACGCCACCCTGCAGGGGGAAATGTCCGTTATTCTGATCATAGCGGTGGTCATCATCATCGTCGTGCTTACCCTGACCTCCCGCTCCTACGCCGAGGTCCCTGTGCTGATGATCACCTTCGGCGTGGCGGCCATTCTGAACATGGGCACCAACTTCCAGTTGGGCACCATCAGCTTCATCTCCAACTCCGTGGCTGTGGTATTGCAGCTGGCGCTGGCCATTGACTACGCCATCATCCTGTGCCACCGCTTCACCGACGAGCGGGAGACCCGCACCGCCCGGGACGCCTGCATCACCGCCCTGAGCAAGGCCATCCCGGAGATCAGCGCCTCGTCCCTGACCACGGTGTCCGGCCTTGCGGCGCTGGGCTTCATGGAATTCAAAATCGGTCTGGACATGGCGCTGGTTCTGGTCAAGGCCATTCTGTTCAGCCTGCTGTCCGTGTTTACCCTGATGCCGGGACTTCTGATGCTGTTCAGCCCGCTGATGGACCGCACCCGCCACAAAAAACTACTGCCAAACATTACGCCTATCGGCAAGTTCGCGGTGAAGACTCGGCGCGTTGTGCCGCCGCTGTTTGCCATTCTTCTGGTCGGGGCATTCATCCTGTCCAACCGCTGCCCCTTTGTTTACAGCTATAACAACATCGAGACCGCGAATATGAACGAACGTCAGGCGGCCTACTTTAAAATCCAGCATACCTTCGGCACGACCAACATGGTCGCGCTGGTGGTTCCCAGCGGCAACTATGACGCGGAAGCGAAAATTCTGGAGGAACTGGATACCCGCCCGGAGGTCAAGAGCACCATGGGTCTTGCCAACATCGAAGCCATGGACGGCTACACCCTGACGGACAGTCTGAACCCCAGAGAGCTTTCCGAGCTGGTGGGCATGGATTACGAGGTAGCGCAGCTTCTCTATTCCGCCTACGCCATTGAGAACGACCAATACGGAGAATTCGTACAGGGGCTGGATAAGTACGACGTTCCCCTGTTCGATATGCTGATGTTCCTGAAAGACCAGCTGGATTCCCATAATATTTCTCTGGATGACATGGACGAAGCGTCTCTGAACGATATTTTCTCCCAGCTGGATATGGCTCAGAAGCAGCTGAAAAGCGACCGCTACAGCCGGATGGTGGTCTACCTGAACCTGCCGGAGGAAAGCGACGAGACCTTTGCATTCCTGACCGAAATGCGGAACATTGTGGGGAAATACTACGACGGCGATTACTACGTGGTTGGCAATTCCACCAGCTCCCGCGATCTGTCGTCCTCCTTTGTCAAGGACAATCTGGTAATCTCCATTCTGTCCTCCCTGTTCGTCATTCTGGTGCTGCTGTTCACCTTCCAGTCGGCGGGACTGCCTATTCTGCTCATCGCCTGTATTCTGGGAAGTGTCTGGATCAACTTCTCCTTCCCCACTCTGGCCAATCAGCCACTGTATTTCCTTGGCTACCTCATCGTGCAGTCCATTCAGATGGGCGCGAACATCGACTACGCCATCGTCATTTCCAGCCACTATCAGGAGCTGAAGGCCACGATGACCCATAAGGAAGCCATCGTGGAAGCGCTGAACGCCTCCTTCCCCACCATCTTCACCTCCGGCACCATCCTGTCTGCCGCCGCTCTGCTGATCGGCAACATTTCCACCAACCCCGTTATCTCCATTCTTGGCACCTGTCTGGGCCGCGGTACGATCATCTCCATTGTCATCGTTCTGGGTGTTCTGCCCGCCACGCTCGTGCTCAGCGACTCCATCATCAACCGCACCTCCTTCAAGATGAAGGGCATCGAGCTTCCCACCAGAACTGCCAGCGGCACCATGTATGTCAGTGGGCATCTGCGGGGTCAGGTCAGCGGCGTTCTGGACGGTGAATTCACCGGAACGATCCGCGGCGATATGCACGCCATCGTCTCCACCAGTACTCAGGTCAAAAAGCTGGACGAATCCGAAGCGGAAGGAGGAGAAGACAATGCGTAACCTGATGAAACGAATTTCCGCGCTCCTGCTGTGTCTGCTTCTCGTTCTCAGCCTGCCGGTAACGGCGCTGGCCGAGGAAGCCAAGGACACCGATGAGGCAGCGGCCGCCGAAGAAGGAACGACCTTGCGCATTCTGCGTCAGAAGCAGTTTCTGGACTTTGCGGAAAACTGCCGCCTGGACAGCTACAGCCGGAACCTGAGTGTGGTTCTGCTGACGGATATTGACCTTACAGGCGTAGATTTTGCAGGGATTCCCATTTTCTGCGGCAATTTTGACGGCAACGGTCACACCATCTCCGGCCTCAGCATCACGCAGGACGGCTCTAATATGGGACTTTTCCGCTATGTTGACGCTTCCGCGCTCATTCAGAACCTCACGGTCTCGGGAGAAATCATCCCCGACGGGAGCCGCAGCGCCGTAGGCGGCATTGCCGGACACAATGCCGGTAAAATCCAGAACTGCTTCTTTGACGGCACGGTTTCCGGCTCGGATGACGTGGGCGGCATCGCCGGCATCAACGCCATCACCGGTATCATCGACGGCTGCCACTCCAAAGGCGTCATCACCGGCGACCACCGGGTCGGCGGCGTCGTGGGAAATAACCTTGGCGTTGTCCGCAGCTGCAACAACCGCTCCGGAGTCAACACCACCGCCGAGGAAAACCAGATTAAGCTCTCCGACATTTCCCTGGAGACCATCACCGGAAGCGAATCCGTCAGCACCGTAACGGACATCGGCGGTATCGCCGGTACCAGCAGCGGCGTCATCCGCCAGAGCAAAAACCGTGGCAACGTGGGCTATCAGCACATGGGCTACAACGTCGGCGGCATTGCCGGAACCCAGACCGGGTATCTCTACAAATGTGAAAACTTTGCTCAGGTTTATGGCCGCAAGGAAGTGGGCGGCATCGTCGGCCAGATGGAGCCGACCACCTTCATCGAGTATACCGAGGACACAATGCAGATTCTCCAGTCCCAGCTTGGCACCGTAAGCAATCTCACGGGGCAGGCGTTTTCCACCATTCAGGACGGCAATTCGGACATGGGCGTTCAGGTGGACGACCTCTACAATTCCCTCGTGGATGCCAAGGACGCTCTGGATACCCTGCTGCCCAACGGGGATGACCCCTATCCCCCCGACCGGGACACCATCGACGCGGCCATCAACAACGCCAACAGCAGCCTTGCCGCCGCCGGTTCCTCTCTGTACGCCATCATGGATTCCGTCAACGACACGGCGGATTCCCTCAGCCGCATCATGCGCTCCATTGCCGGGCAAATCAGCGCCATGAGCGCCACCGTTGGCAACGCCTCCCAGAATCTGGGCGGCACCATTGAGGACATTTCCGACCGGGACACCGCAGAAATTCTCTCCGGCAAGGTGGAAAAATGCACCAATTCCGGTGCGGTTCTGGGCGACCTGAACGCAGGCGGCGTCGTGGGTGCCATTGCCTATGAAAACCGCCTGGATCCGGAGAACGATCTGCAAATCGGCGGGGACAACTCCATGAACTTCGACACCCAGCTGCGCGCCGTGATCCTCGGCTGTGAAAACAGCGGACGCGTTACGGCGAAGCGCCAGAACGTGGGCGGCATCGTGGGCTGGATGGCGCTGGGGCTTACGAAAAACTGTCTCAGCACCGGCAGCATTGACGCGGAGGACGCCGACTATGTAGGCGGCGTCGTGGGCAAGAGCAGCGGCTATGTCCGCCAGTGCAGCGCCAAATCCGACATTACCGGAAACGCCTATGTGGGCGGCATTGCGGGCGAGGGTCTCACCGTCACCGACTGCCGCAGCATGGTGCAGCTCACCGGCTCCGAGAAAACCGGCGCGGTTCTGGGTATGCGGGGCGAACGTTCCGGATTCCTCAAGTCGGAATCCGACGACGACAGCGGGGAAACAGACGAAGAAACTGTCACTGGGAACTACTACTTTACCGTCGGCTCCGACATCGGCGCCATCGACGGCGTGAGCTATGCTGACACCGCCCAGCCCCTTTCCCATGACGATTTTGTCGCGCTGGAAGGTCTTGATCCGATCTTCAAGGTCATCTCCGTCCGCTTCGTCTATGACGACGGCATGATGCACACCGTCACCCTCACCCCCGGTGAGGCGCTGTCGCCGGACAGCATTCCCAAACTGCCCGAAAAGGCTGGTTATGTCGGTCGCTGGGACGGTCTCGCGGACGCCGATCTGTCCGACATCCGCTTCGATGTTTCGTTCCCGGCAGTGTACACCGCAGAGCTGGAAACGGTGCAGAGCGAAGCCCTTGGCGAAAGCAAACTGCCCACGCTGCTGGCACAGGGCCACTTCTCCGGCGATACGCCCATCCAGCTGACCAAGATGGAAAAAGGCCCCGCTCCGGGTGTCCACGACAAATTCCTGGAGGGCTACGCCTTTACCCTCCCCACCGGTACAGCCGATACGCTGCGCTACTTGCCGGAAACTGAACAGAAAAATGTCCGAATCATGGTAAAGGGTGCGGACGGAAGCTGGCGGGAGGTTTCCCACACCCAGGACGGCAGCTATCTGGTCTTTGCCATAGAGGACGGCGATGAGAGCTTCTGCCTGATCGGGTCGATGAAGAAATCTGTCTCCTGGCTGCCCATTATTGGTGCCGGCGGCGCAGCCGTGGTCGTGCTGCTGGTGGTCATTCTTCTGGTTCATCATCGCCGCAAGAAGAAAGCCATAAAATCGGAAACACCCGCTGTAAACGAAAATACCTGACTGTAGGGTCGGTCACCAGAACTTGGTGGCCGACCCATTCTTTTTGCAAAGAACCGGTTAAAATATTCCACAATTAACAATTTGTTTACAACATATTTGCTATAATGACAAATATCGTTTTGTAGAATTGTTACAAAGATCAAAAATGGAGAAGTGTGCTATGAATACATACCGCGCCGGTATTGATATCGGCTCAACCACCGTCAAGCTCGTTCTGCTGGACGAAAACGGGAAAATCCTGTTCGGACAATACCGCCGTCACTGCGCCCACACCCAGCAGACGCTGCGGCAGCTCCTTACCGAAGCCCGGGAACAGGTCGGTTCCTGCCTTTTGCAGGTGAAGATCACAGGCTCCGGCTCCATCAATCTCGGCAAGGCCATGGGCATCGGCTTCGTGCAGGAGGTGGTGGCTGTCGCCTCCGCATTGCAGGCCGTCGCGCCCCAGACCGACGTGGCCATTGAACTGGGCGGCGAGGACGCCAAGATCATCTATTTCCGGGGCGGGCTGGAAGAACGGATGAACGGCGTCTGCGCAGGCGGCACCGGCTCCTTCATCGACCAGATGGCGTCCCTGCTCCAGACCGATGCCGCCGGACTGAACGCGCAGGCAGAGCATTATCAGGAAATTTATCCCATCGCCGCCCGCTGCGGCGTGTTTGCGAAAACCGACATTCAGCCTCTCATCAACGAGGGCGCGACCACCGCCGACTTAGCCGCTTCCATTTTTCAGGCCGTGGTCAATCAGACCATCTCCGGCCTTGCCTGCGGCAAGCCCATCCGGGGGTGTGTGGCATTTCTGGGCGGCCCCCTGCATTTTCTGCCGGAGCTGAAAAAAGCCTTTATCCGCACCCTGAAGCTCACCCCCGAAACCACCGTTGACCCGGAAAACTCCCATCTTTTCGCCGCCATGGGCGCGGCGCTGGAAACCGGCGACGCCGAAGCCGTCAGCATGGACGGCCTGATCGACCGGCTGGACAAGGGCGTGGAAATGGCCTTTGAATTAAAGCGTCTCGACCCCCTGTTTGCCACCCGGGAAGACCATCAGGCGTTCTGCGCCCGCCACAGCAAAGCCGTCGTCCGCCGGGAGAGCCTGTCCGGGTATCGGGGTGACTGTTTCCTCGGCATTGACGCCGGTTCCACCACCACGAAGGTGGCGCTCATCGGCAGCGACGGCCAGCTTCTCTTTTCCTATTACGCCAACAATCAGGGCAACCCCATCCGCACCGCCATGGAGGCCATGGCGCGTCTCCGGGACGAGCTGCCCGAGGGCGCGCACATCGCCCGCTCCTGCTCCACGGGCTACGGAGAATCCCTCTTAAAATCCGCCTTCTGCCTGGACGAAGGCGAGGTGGAGACCATCGCCCACTGCACCGCCGCCGCGTTTTTTGACCCGGAGGTGGACTGTGTGCTGGACATTGGCGGACAGGATATGAAGTGCGTCAAGCTGAAAAACGGCAGCGTGGACACTATTCTGCTGAACGAAGCCTGCTCCTCCGGGTGCGGCTCCTTCATCGAGAACTTTGCCAATTCCCTTGGCTACAGCGCAGAAGGGTTTGCCAAAGAGGCACTGTTCGCCAAAAATCCCATTGATCTCGGCACCCGCTGCACCGTGTTCATGAATTCCAACGTCAAGCAGGCCCAGAAAGAGGGCGCCACGGTGCAGGATATTTCTGCGGGACTTGCCTACTCCGTCATCAAGAATGCCCTTTACAAGGTCATCAAGCTGGCAGACCCCGCCGACCTTGGCAGACACATCGTGGTGCAGGGCGGCACCTTCTACAACCAGGCGGTGCTTCGCGCCTTTGAGAAAATCGCCGGAGTGGAAGCTACCTGCCCCGATATTTCCGGCATCATGGGCGCGTTCGGCGCGGCGCTGGTGGCGCGGGAGCGCTATCACGGTCAGGAAAGCACTACCCTTCCCCTGAACGACATTCTGAATCTGACCTACACCACCTCCGCCACCCGCTGCGGCGGCTGTTCCAACCGGTGTATGCTGACCATCAACAAATTCCCCGGCGGACGCCGCCACGTCACCGGCAACCGCTGCGAAAAGGGCTTGGGCGGTGCCGGAACCGGGCGGAAAGGCCCCAACGTGATGGCATATAAGCTGAACCGGATGTTCGACTATCCTCCGCTGGAAAATCCCATCCGGGGCGTCATCGGCATCCCCAGAGTGCTGAATATGTACGAAAACTACCCCTTCTGGGCAACATTCTTCCGGGAACTGGGCTTTCGGGTGGTTCTCTCCCCCATGTCCAACCGAAAAATTTACGAGCTGGGCATGGAGTCCATCCCCTCAGAATCCGAGTGCTACCCCGCCAAACTCTCCCACGGTCACGTGCAATGGCTCATCAACGAGGGCGTCAAGACCATCTTCCACCCCTGCGTGTTCTACGAGCATCAGGAAACCCCCGGCGCGCAGAATCATTACAACTGCCCCATCGTGGTCTCCTACCCGGAGAATCTGAAAAACAACGTGGAAGCCGTCGCAGACGGCGAAGTCCGCTACATCCGCCCCTTCCTCGCCTTTACCAGCGAGAAAATCGCCGCCGACCGACTGGCTGCCCTGTGCAAGGAAGAATGGGGCATCGACGGGAAGGAAGTCCGCGCCGCCGTCCACAGTGCGTGGGAAGAACAGCAGCGCGCCAAGTCCGACGTTCGTGCAGAGGGGCAAAAAGCCTTGCAGTGGATGGCAGAAAATCACACCCGTGGCATCGTTCTGGCTGGCAGACCCTATCACATTGACCCCGAAATCAACCACGGTATCCCGGAAATGATTGCCTCTTATGACCTTGCCGTCCTCACCGAGGACAGCCTGCCCATCGATTTCACCCCCGAGCGTCCCCTCCGGGTCAACGACCAGTGGGTCTACCATTCCCGGCTGTACAGCGCGGCAGAGTTCGTGCGGAATCGGGAGGACTTGGAGCTGATCCAGCTGAATTCCTTCGGCTGCGGTCTGGACGCTGTCACCACCGATCAGGTGTGCGAAATTCTGGAAGGGAGCAACAAGCTCTACACCGTCCTGAAAATCGACGAGGTGAACAATCTGGGTGCTGCCCGTATCCGCATCCGCAGTCTGCTGGCCGCCATGAACCAGCGTCAGGCGCGGGGCATCCGCCCCCAGCCCAAGCCCGCCGCCTATCACCGGTCGGAGTTCACCAAGGAAATGTACCAATCCGGCTACACCATCCTCGCCCCCCAGATGAGCCCCATTCACTTTGACCTACTGGAACCGATTTTCAAGAAGTACGGCTACCACATCGAAGTGCTTGCCAACGACAACCGCGCCGCTATCGACATGGGTCTGAAATTCGTAAACAACGACGCCTGCTTCCCCTCCATCACCGTGGTGGGGCAGATCATGGACGCGGTGCTTTCCGGAAAATACGACACAAGCAAGCTGGCCGTGATGATGACCCAGACCGGCGGTTGCTGCCGGGCGAGCAACTACGTGGGCTTCATCCGCCGTGCGCTGGACAAGGCGGGACTTGGCCATATCCCGGTCATCTCCCTGAACGCCAACGGCATGGAGACCAACGAGGGCTTCAAGCTCTCCCCCGGCCTTCTGTTCACCGCGCTGCGGGGCGTGGTCTACGGTGACCTGTTCATGCGCTGCCTGTACCGGGTGCGTCCCTATGAGAAAGAGAAGGGTTCCGCCAACGCCCTTCATCAGAAGTGGCTGGAAATCGCCATCGATTCTCTGGTCAACAGCAAGAGCAAGTGGTCGTATAAGGCCGTTTGCAGCGGCATTGTGGAAGCCTTTGACGCGCTTCCCATTGACGAAACTCTGCGCAAGCCCAGAGTCGGCGTGGTGGGCGAGATTCTGGTCAAGTATATGCCCCTCGCCAACAACCATCTGGTCGATCTTCTGGAAGCCGAGGGGGCGGAGGCCGTGGTGCCTGACCTGATAGACTTCCTGAACTACTGCGTGTACAACGGCGATTACAAGCATGAATTCTTAGGCGCGGGCTGGACGAGTGCCGCCACGGCGAAGCTCGGCGTAGATGCCATTCGGCTGATACGCAAGCCCGCACTGGACGCACTGGAAAAGAGCCGCCGCTTTGAGCCGCCCATGCCTATCGAGAAGGTAGCAGAGCTGGCGAAGCCCTTCCTCTCCATCGGCAACCAGTACGGCGAGGGGTGGTTCCTCACGGGAGAAATGGCGGAGCTGGTTCTCTCCGGCACGCCCAACATCGTGTGCATCCAACCCTTCGCGTGCCTGCCCAACCACGTTGTGGGTAAGGGCGTCATCAAGGCGCTGAAAAAAGCCTATCCCCAGTCCAACATCGTAGCCGTGGACTACGACCCCGGCGCGTCGGAGGTCAATCAGCTCAACCGCATCAAGCTGATGCTCTCCACCGCGAAAAAGCGTCTGGCCGAGGAAGAAGCCGCCAAGGTATAAGTTTAAGGCAGGACACCGATTGGTGTCCTGCCTTTTGCTTATTCAAAAGGAACATAGTAATACGGCTTACTCACCCGTTTGCCCTGATCGTTCAGTTCGCTGCCGTTGTAGAAGCTCACGCCTGCGATCTGTTCCGGATCGAGAACCATGTTGAGGGTATGCTTGATGCACGTGTACGTGTGGCTGTCGGCATCCCAGGATCCGCCGCCGTTGCCGTAAGGCCGAATGTCGGTGCCGTCCTTCAGACGGATGCTCACCGGGGTCGGCGACCAGCCCGTTTTCTCCGTAAAATCAACATTGTCCGTATATTCATCCCCCAGCCGGAAGGCGAACTTCATGCTGTACTGGCCGATTTCCGCCTCAAGGAGCGTTACGTCCCACAGATCACCGACTTTGGCGTTGGGCGTCCACTTTTTCGGTGCCTGCGTGGTGCCTTCCAGCTTCCAGCGCAGCTCCCAAGTGCCGGGGGTGGTCATGATATCCTCGTCTTCAAACTTCTCGCCCTGAATGCCGAAGCCGGTGAAGGTCACGGCCATTTCCTTTCCAAACAGGCACTCATCCGGAGAGAATGCAAAATCGATACTGAATTCAATGCTCCCGTCGGCCAGCTGATAGTCCAGAAGCAGCTGTTGGTCTTCTCCCACCCGGGGAACCGGCTGACCGTTCTTTGCATATGTGGGATTGTGATCGGCATCCCAAAGCACGCCGTCAAAAAACTGAGCGCCCCAGCCCATGGGCATCACTTCTCCGTCCACCCGGTAGTCCCACCATGCCCAAGGTGCCTGCCCTTCTTCCAGCTGTAAACCCTCAATGCGGAAAATGGCTCTGCCGCCGTACTGATCCATCAGCGTCTGGGCGAGGGTGACGGTGATGCCGTTGTCCGTCGCGGAAACGGCTTCCTTTTTCCCGTTCTTCGTCTCGGTGGGCGTCACGGACAGGCCGCTTTGCTCTGCCTGTTTCTTGACCTGCTCGGAGATCTGCTGTGTTGTGCCGCCGTTGTCTCCGTACTGCATGGTCGCCGTCCAGCGGGTGATGGCCGCTGCCGCCGTCATGGTGGCCATAATCAGCGCCGCCGCCAGAATGAGCAGCAGCTTCTTTTTGCCGAAGCCCCTTGCTTTTCCCCTTCCGAATGTTCCGAATTCCGATTCCTCGATCAGCTCCGCATCCAGATTCTGAATGCCCTGCAACATATCCTTGCCTGTCATACCTGAAAACCCTCCTTTTTTAAGTAAACCGCCAACTTTTCCCGCATCCGGGACAGCCGCATCAGCACGGCGCTCTGGCTGATCTCGTAGCGCAGAGCAATTTCGCTGACGCTGTCGCCGAACCAGTACCGCCGGACAAAAATCATCCGGTTGTCCGCCGTCTGCTTCCATAGAAAGCTGCCCACCAACCGGCTGATCTCGGCGCTTCTCACGTCCGTTTCCTGCCATTGGCCGGGAATGCACGCTTCCATCTCCTGCGTCAGCGTGACGACCTCGGCCTTGCGCTTTGCCGCGTTGTTCCAGTCCAGCCGGTCAAAGGCAAGGTGGCGGCAGATTTTTGCGAGATAGGCAAAAAAGTAAACCGGTTTCGTGGGTGGAATGGTGTCCCACGCCTTGAGGTAGGTGTCATTGACACACTCCTGTGCGTCCTCCCTGCTCCCTACGATATTCTCCGACAGCCTTGTGAGCTTCGCGCCATACCGGTCGTCCGTCTGCCGGATGGCGTCTTCGTTTCGGGTGAAGAACAGCTGTATGATTTGTTCATCGTTCATTCAACGCACCTCCTGTGTTTTGTCCTTCACCCTGATAGAAGGATTTCCAATCCAAAACCTAACACATTTCGGGAGAATTCTCAAGAAATTTTTGAATACGAAAAGACGGCGTGGCCGAAGCCACGCCGTCCCGTATGCGGTGTATTTATTTTGCCAGCAGCTTTTCCAGCGCCGCAAGACGCAGGCTCAGGCACAGCACCTCCATAGCCTTTTCCAGCTCGGCCACCGGGGGCAGGCTGGGAGCAATGCGGAGGTTGGAGTCGTCCGGGTCGTTGCGGTAGGGGTAGGTCGCGCCGGCGTTGGTCAGCACCACACCGGCCTCCTTGCACAGCGTCCAGACCCGCTTCGCCGTGCCGGGCATGGCAAACAGGCTGACGAAATAGCCGCCCTTCGGGTCGTTCCAATGGGCAATGCCCAGAGGCTTGATCTCCCGGTTCAGCCATTTTGCCACGCACTCAAATTTCGGTGCCATGACGGATGCGTGGAGCTTCATGATCTCCAGCGTGTGCGCCTTGTCCTTAAGAAAACGCACATGGCGCAGCTGGTTGACCTTGTCGTAGGAGATCATCTGCACGCCGAAAATACCGGTGAAATAGCAGATATTGGCCTCGCTGGCAGCCATGCAGGAAATGCCGCCGCCGGCGAAGGTGATCTTGGAGGTGGACGCAAATTCGTAAACCATATCCGGCCGTCCCGCCTCGTCGCACAGGGACAGGATGTCCGGGAACGGGACATAGTCGCCCTCGAATTCGTGGACGCCATAGGCGTTGTCCCAGATGATGGCAAAGTCCGGGGCGGCAGGCTTCAGATGAGCAAAGCGGCGGATGGTCTCGTCGGAGTAAATAATTCCGTCGGGGTTGGAGTATTTGGGAACCGTCCATATGAGCTTGACCTGCGGGTCCTTCACCAGCTCCTCCACCACGTCCATATCCGGGCCTTCGGGAGTCATGGGGACGGGAATCAGCTCCGCGCCGAAGAACTCGCCGATCTGGAAATGCCGGTCATATCCGGGGGCGGGGCAGAGGAACTTCACCTTTTCCTCCCGGCACCATGGCTTGGGGCTGTGGAGCAGGCCGTGGGTATAGGCACGGGACACCACGTCGAACATCATATTCAGGGAAGCCGCACCGCCGACGAACACCTGATCCGCCTTGCAGCCCAGCACATCCGCCCAGTACCTCCGGGCACTGGGAATACCCGCCAGTTCGCCGTAATTCCGGGCGTCCACGCCGTCGTCGAAGCAGTCCTCAGGGGTTTGCAATACAGTCAGCAGGCCGCTGACCATGTCCAGCTGCTTCTTGGCGGGCTTGCCCCGGGCCATGTTTAGCTTCAGCCCCTGCGCCTTGCAGGCTTCATAGGACGCCAGCACGCTGCCGTATTCACGTTCCAGTTCTTCCCGGGTCATGCAGGAATAGGGAGTCATATCGATCATCCTTTCGGCATTTTGACAAGTTTTACGTGTATATTATATGTCCGAAGCCCCAAAAATGCAACATCAGATTGGGCAAAAATTCATTTTTCGTCTCAAAAGTCAAGAAATCTATGAAATGCACAAAGTTTCCTGCACACGTCAATTTGTTTTACTGCATATTTTCGCACAAAAACGGCGTGACCGAACCCGGTCACGCCGTCTTCCGTTATTTCGCTGCTTTTTTCGGGGCTGCGGGCGTTTCGGGAAGGATCACCTTTTCCTTCAGCACAAAGCCGGTTCTCGCGGGGATGTACAGTTCAATGTAGTCCCTGCCGTCAAAACGCTTGGTATCGTAGGTCTTTTTTGCCACGTTTCCAAAGCCGCCGTACTTTTCGTCGTCGGTAGACAGAACCACCGTGTACTCGCCCGGCTGGCGAACCGGGACAAGAACGTTATTCAGGGAATTACCGAAGTGGAAGTTGAACACGAACACCAGCCCGTGGCGGTAGTAGGCAAGGGTCTGCTCCGGCGCTTTCATCAGCAGCAGATCTGCCATCCGCTGGTCGAAAATCCGGTTCTCCTTGGTCAAACGAACCATATCCTCGTCAAAGTCGCCCAGCCACTGGTATTTGAGCATTCCGTTGTCCTTCAGGCTCCACTGGCGGCGGCAGTAATGGAAGCTCCAGCCGTTGCCCTCCCGGGGGAAGTCGATCCATTCGGGGTGGCCGAATTCGTTGCCCATAAAGTTGAGGTACGCTTCTCCGCCGCCGGACAGAGTGAACAGACGAATCATCTTGTGCAGGGCAATGGCGCGGTCGATCACAGGGTTGTGACAGTCCTTGTTCATGTCCGTGTACATGTTCGCCCCGGCCAGGCGGAAGATCATCGTCTGGTCGCCCACCAGCGCCTGATCGTGGGACTCCACATAGGCCACGGTCTTCTCTCCGGGACGGCGCAGGCACATACTGCCCCACATCTGATTGATGTCCCAGAATTCGTCCTGCCCCTTCACCGCCTTGATCCACATATCCGGCAATCCCATACCCAGCCGGTAGTCAAAGCCGATGCCGCCGTCCGCAATGGGCAGGCACATGCCGGGCATACCGGACATGTCCTCGGCGATGGTGATGGCCTTGGGGTTCACCTGACGGATCAGCTCATTGGCAAGCTGCAAATACGTCACCGCCTCGGTGTCGGTGTTGTAGGAGAAATACTTGCCGTCGGAGGTGAAGTCCGTACCGAGGGCATGGTCATGGTACAGCATGGAGGTCACGCCGTCAAAGCGGAAGCCGTCAAAATGGTACTCCGTCATCCAGAATTTCAGGTTGGACAGCAGGAAGTGGATAACGCCGGTCTTGCCGTAGTCAAAGCACTTTGTTCCCCACGCAGGATGGTCGCCCTTGGGGCCGTCGTGGAAGAACTGCCATGTGGTGCCGTCGAACATGTTGATGCCCTCGGCGGTATTCTTGACGGCGTGGGAATGCACCACGTCCAGCAGCACCCGGATGCCCATGGCGTGCGCCTTGTTCACCAGATATTTCAGGTCTTCCGGCTTTCCGAACCATGAGGAAGCGGCGAAGAAACTGCTCACCTGATAGCCGAAGGAGCCGTAATAGGGATGCTCCATAATGGCCATGAGCTGGAGGGTATTGTACCCCGCCTTGTGGATTCTCGGCAGGATGTTGTCGGCAAACTCCCGGTAGGAACCGACCTTGCCCTCCTCCTGCGCCATGCCAATGTGGGCCTCATAGATATACAGCTCGTCCTCGCCGGTAAAGCCCTTGTCCGTCCACGGGAATGCCTTACGGTCATCCACCACCTCGCACTCGAAGGTGATGTTCTGCTTGTTCTGCACCACCCGGCGGGCATACAGGGGGATGTGCTCCGTGCGGGTCAGGTTGGCGTCCACCACAGTCTTGACCTTGCAGCCGTCCCACAGGGCGTCGTCGCCGGGGAGATACAGCTCCCAGTTGCCGTTGCCCAGATTGGTCAGCGGGTGGGAGGTCTGGTTCCAGCCGTTGAATTCGCCCTCCAGATACAGCTGGTAGGCGCTGGGCGCCCACTCCCGGTAGTACCAGCCGCCATCCACGTGATGGAAGCCAAAGTACATGTGAGCGTTGGCAAAATCATTCAGGCTCTGTCCCTCGGACAGAATACGTTTTTTTGCCGACCGGTACAGGTGCATCCGCAAATCAATATCCCCGGCGAAAGGCTCAAGCTGGGGATTCAAATCCAAAATACGATACATAGCGTCTCCTTTTCCGCGAAAGTATTGTCTATCCAATGGAGGGCGGTATCACCCTTCGCTCCTATTTTAGAAGAATCGTGCGTCTCTGTCAAGGACTTTTCATTCTTTACAATTCGCTTTGCTTTTTGATTTTGATTTTACATAGCGAAGATTTTGGAATTTACATTAAACTAGTAAAATGCGAATCGTAGGATAAATCCCGAGTACATCAAAAATAAAGCCTACAAGGAGAAGTAAGATTATGAAAAAAGTCATTTCCATTGCACTGATTGCCATGCTTGTTGTCGCCATGGCCGGCTGCTCTCAGAGCCAGCCCGCCGCCACAACGGCCGCTCCTGCCGAGACTGCGGCACAGACGACCGCCGCTCCTCAGACCGAAGCCCCCGCCGCGCTCTCCGGCACCGTCGCCACCGACGGCTCCACCTCTATGGAGAAGGTCATCGGCGCTCTGGGTGAAGCCTTCATGGAAGCAAACTCCGGCGTAAACTTCACCTATAACCCCACCGGCTCCGGCTCCGGCATCACCGCCGTATCCGAAGGCCGCTGCGACATCGGACTGTCCTCCCGTGCTCTGAAGGATTCCGAGGTTGCGTCCGGTCTGGTCGGCACCGTCCTTGCCTACGACGGCATCGCCGTGATCGTCAACCCCGCCAACACCGTGGAAGATCTGGACATCGAGACCATCGCCAAGATCTACACCGGCGAAATCACCAACTGGTCCGAGGTCGGCGGCGCTGACGCCGAGATCGTTCTGGTCGGCCGTGAAGCCGGCTCCGGCACCCGCAGCGGCTTCGAGGAACTGACCGAGACCGTTGACAAGTGCAAGTACCGTCAGGAGCTGACCTCCACCGGCGACGTCATCACCGCAGTCGCGCAGAACCCCGATGCCATCGGCTACGCCTCTCTCGCCTCCGTCAAGGATTCCGTCAAAGCTCTGAAGGTCGCGGGCGTGACTCCCACCGAGGAGACCGTCAAGGACGGCACCTACCTCATCCAGCGTCCCTTCGTGCTGGTCACCAAGGAAGGCGTTGCGCTGAGCCCCGTTGCTCAGGCGTTCTTCGACTATGCCACCAAGGGTCAGGCCAATGACATCATCACCGCTTCCGGTGTGGTTCCCGCCAACGGCTAAGAAAACGAGCACCGGCTCCCCCACACGGGGGAGCCAACTTTTCAATTCGGCAAAATGGTAAACCTTCTCGAAAGGCTGATAACATGAAACACAAATCAAACATTTTTGAGGCCGTCGTCCACGGTATTTTCCTGATTCTCGGACTGATCACCGTGGGCTGCGTGCTTCTGATCACCATATACTTAATTATTTCCGGAATTCCCGCCATCCGCCAGATCGGGCTGGTTCCCTTCCTGTTCGGCAAGAAATGGGCGTCCACGGCGGCGCAGCCGGAATACGGCATTCTTCCCTTTATTCTTACCAGCGTCTACGGAACCGCCGGGGCTGTCATCATCGGCGTCCCCATCGGATTCCTGACGGCGGTGTATCTGGCGAAAATGGCGCCAAAGCCCGTCAAACGCTTCATGGAGCAGGCAGTCTCCATGCTGGCGGGCATCCCCTCCGTGGTTTACGGCCTTGTCGGCATGATGGTGCTGGTGCCGGGACTGCGGAAGCTCTTCCACATTCCCGACGGCTCCAGCCTGTTCGCCGCCATCATCGTCCTCGCTGTGATGATTCTGCCCTCCATTATCAAAATGTCCATCACTGCACTGGAAGCGGTGCCGAAGGAATACGAGGACGCTTCCCTTGCGCTGGGCGCGACGCCTGAGGAGACCTATTTCCGTGTCTCCGTCCCCGCCGCCAAAAGCGGCATTGCCGCCGCCGTAGTGCTGGGCGTGGGCAGAGCCATCGGCGAGGCCATGGCCGTCATGATGGTGGCAGGCAACGTCCCCAATATGCCCACTTCCCTGTTTCAGAGCGTCCGCTTCCTCACCACCGCCGTGGCAAGCGAAATGTCCTATTCCAGCGGCCTGCAAAAGCAGGCGCTGTTCTCCATCGCGCTGGTGCTGTTCCTGTTCATCATGCTCATTAACGCCGCTCTGAATTTCTTCCTGAAGGGAGACAAAACAAAATGATTTCCAAAAAACGAAAGCTGTTTCTCTGGACGGTTCGGGGCGGGATGTATCTTGCCACCGCGCTGACCGCCGGACTGACCCTGTTTCTCATGGTCTACGTTCTGGCGAAGGGTATTCCCAACATCACATGGGAGCTGCTCAGCACCAAGCCCAGCTACCTTGCCGACCGCATTGGCATTCTGCCGGACATTCTCAATACCCTGTACATCATCATCTACACCCTGATTCTGGTGCTTCCCCTTGGCGTGGGCGCGGCGATCTATCTGACGGAGTACGCCCACAATAAAAAGGTCGTCGCGGTCATTGAGTATGCCGCCGAGACCCTCTCCGGTATTCCCTCCATCATCTACGGCCTTGTGGGTATGCTGCTGTTTTCCAACAATATGGGCACTTCCCTGCTGGCAGGCGCGCTGACCCTCGTCATCATGAACCTGCCCACCATCATGCGTAACACGCAGGAAAGCCTGAAAACCGTGCCCCAGAGCTACCGGGAGGGCGCGTTCGGTCTGGGCGCGGGAAAGTGGCGGGTCATCCGCACGGTGGTGCTTCCCAACTGCGTGGACGGAATCGTCACCGGCTGCATCCTTTCCATCGGCCGCATTCTGGGTGAGTCCGCCGCCCTGCTGTTCACCGCCGGATTTGCCCATGTGTTGGGCGGCTTCTGGGCTGCGAGAAACAGCGCGGGCGCGACATTGACGGTTGCCCTGTACGTCTACGCCAAGGAGCAGGGAGAATTCGGAGTCGCCTTTGCCATTGCCGCCATTCTGATGGTGCTGGCATTTCTCATTAACCTGTCCGCGTCTCTGGTAAGTAAGTATTATGGGAGGAAGAATCGAATTGGCTGACATTATTACCGCGAAAAATCTGTGCCTCTGGTACGGGGATACCCAGGCACTGAAATCCATTAACATCGCCGTCCCGGAGCACAGCATCACCGCCCTCATCGGCCCCTCCGGCTGCGGCAAATCCACATTCTTAAAAACCCTGAACCGCATGAACGACCTGATCCCCGGCGTGAGGATCACGGGAGACGTGCGCTACGAGGGCAAGGACATTTTTCAGGCAGAGGTCAACAACCTGCGCAAGGAAGTGGGCATGGTGTTCCAGAAGCCCAACCCCTTCCCCATGAGCATTTACGACAACATCGCCTACGGCCCCCGCACCCACGGCATTCACAACAAGGCCAAGCTGGACGAGATCGTGGAGCGCTCCCTCCGGGACGCCGCCATCTGGAACGAGGTAAAAGACCGGCTGAAAAAGAATGCTCTGGGTCTTTCCGGCGGCCAGCAGCAGCGGCTGTGCATCGCGAGAGCCTTGGCGGTGGAGCCGAAGGTACTTCTCATGGACGAGCCGACCTCCGCCCTCGACCCCATTTCCACCTTAAAAATCGAGGAACTGGCCGCGTCTCTCAAGAAAAACTATACCATCGTCATCGTTACCCACAACATGCAGCAGGCCGTCCGTATCTCCGATTGCACCGCGTTCTTCCTGTTGGGCGAGCTGGTGGAATTCGGCGGAACAGAACAGATTTTCTCTCAGCCTCTGGACAAACGGACAGAAGATTACATCACGGGGAGGTTCGGATAATGCGGGAATTATTTGAAGAGCAGCTTCTGCTGCTGAATCAGGAACTGACGGAAATGGGTTCCCTGTGCGAGGAGATCATCTCCCTTGCCACGCAGGCGCTGGGTTCCTACACGAAAGAGCTGGGGGAGAAGGTCTCCAAGGTCGGCGCGAAGATCGACGAGGAGGAGCGCACCATCGAGACCATCTGTATGCGTCTGCTTCTGCGCCAGCAGCCGGTGGCGCGGGACCTGCGTGCCGTCTCCGCCGCGCTGAAAATGATCACGGACATGGAGCGTATTGGAGATCAGGCGGAGGACATTGTGGAGATCATCCCCTGCATGATCGCCCATCCCCACGAGGAATACCCCAAGATCCGGGAGATGGCAAAGGAGACCATTGCCATGGTCACGGACAGCGTAGATGCCTACGTCAAGCAGGACGTATATCTCGCCAAGGCCGTGCAGATGCACGACGACGTGGTGGACAACTACTTCACCCGGATCAAGAGCGGTCTGATCGACATGATCGCCAAGAACCCCGCCGAGGGAGAATACGCCCTTGACCTGCTGATGATCGCCAAATACTTTGAGCGCATCGGCGACCATGCCACGAACATTGCCGAGTGGGTAGAGTTTTCTGTCACCGGCAGCCATAATGCAATTTCTTCATAAGGCAGCAACGATTCCGTTTGTTAACGAGCAGAATCCGCTGTTTTCGTTTCCGAAAACAGCGGATTTTTCACATATTTGCATCTATTTCCCGGATTTTCGCCCGGATGGCGAGCAGATCATCAAAGGTCTCCGGGCGCTTGGATACATCCCGCAGCAGCGCCGACGGGTGGTATATCGCCGTCATCCAGACGCCGTTCCGTTCCACCCACTGGCCGTGCTGCCTCGTAATGCGGTAGTCCGCGTCGATCAGCCGCTTGGCGGCGATGCGCCCAAGACAGACGATGATCTTCGGCTTTACCAGCGCCACCTGATTGCGCAGATAGCCGATGCAGGCGTCCTGTTCCGTCTCCAGCGGGTCACGGTTGTGGGGCGGGCGGCACTTGACGATGTTGGCAATATAGCAGTTCGTCTCCCGGCTCAGGTCGATGATGCACAGCATATCGTCCAGCAGCTTTCCCGCCGGGCCGACAAAGGGCTGGCCTTTCAAGTCCTCCTGTTCGCCGGGGCCTTCCCCCACGAACATGATGTCCGCGTCCTCTTTTCCCACGCCGAACACCACGTTATGTCTCGTCTCGCACAGGCCGCAGCGGGTGCAGTCGGCGCAGACGCTTTTCAGTCCGTCCCAGTTCAGCATCGTTACCGGCTCCTCCTGCGTTCTGCCCGTCTCCGGCGGCGCTGGGCGCGGATGCGGGAGCGCATAAAGGAATTGAAGGCCAGATACGCACCCACAAGCCCCAGACCGATCACGCAGATGGTTCCGATGGTGGACAGCACGCCGGAGCCGCCGACGCCGTCCTTCTCTCCGTTGGAGCGGATGGACACGCCGGTGTCCCCCGTCGCCCGGACGTCCGCCATGGCGTACAGCTCCACCTCCGTGACGCAGGAATTCTGATACCAGACCTCCATCGTGGCGATCTTATCGTCCTTCTTGATAGGTGCGGTCAGGCCGCCGCCCTCCACGGTGTAGTTCATGACGTAATTCTTCATCTGAACACCGGCGGGAACCACAGTATCCACATCCGTGAAGGACTGTCCCACTACCTGACACTCGCCGCCGGACACCGGCCACTGGTTCACCGCCATGCCGTCGTAAATAATGCGGTTGACCTTGTAGTTGTTGAAAACGTAATTGGCAAGCTCGGTTATTTCTTCAAAGTTACCATAGGTTTCCACGATGCCCTTCTCGGTCGTCTTACGGGCAGCACCCAAAACCACGAAAATGACCCGCATGTTATTGTGTTCCGCTGTGCCGACGATGCTCGCCCCGGAATTCTCCGTATAGCTGGCAATGCCGCCGGTATAGCGGGAGCTCATGAACTGTGTGATGACGTGGTCGTCAACCAGATAGTTTGTGGTAGTAAGAGGGCGCTCGTCACTCACAAGATTCGTTGCGGGAATTTTATAGGTTCCCGTCTTGAAAATTTCCGCAAAAGTCTCATTTTTCGTCGCTTCCATGGTGATCTTCACCATTTCCCGGGCGGTGGTGTAGGATGTCGCCGTATCCAGACCGGAAATGTTGCCGAACTCCGTGCTGATGCAGCCCATCTGCTTGACGCGGTCGTTCATCATTTCCTTGAAGCGGTCAGTCGTACCGGCCACATGCTCCGCCAGCGCCACAGCGGCGTCATTGGCGCCGATCATCAGCAGCGCGTGAAGCAGATCGTTCACAGTCAGCTGCTCACCGCTTTTCAGATTTGGCTTCATTTTCAGACTGCTTCCCGGCACCTTGGACTGGATGCCGTCAGAGCAGGTGACAATGTCGTCCAGATTGCTGTTTTCGATCGCCACCAGCGCCGTGACTATCTTGGCAAGGGTACCGGTGGGCAGCTTGGTATCGGGGTTATAGGAGTAGATGACTGTCCCGGTATTCGTCTCATAGGCGAAGGCCGCCAGCGCCGTATCCAGCCGGCTGTCGCTTCCCGCCAGAGGGCGCATACCGTTCAGGGTGCGGCAGCCGTTATCGATGCAGACCCGGCCGAAGGGGATCTGGGCAGCCTGCTGCTCGGCGGGCTGCGTTTCCTGCGTTGACGCGCCGGTTTCCGCGGCAGACGCCGGAACCGCCATCTGACAAAGGAGCGCGGCGCACAGGAGCAAGCTTAGCAATCTCAATTTTTTCATATTTTCCCCTCAATATTTCTTCGCCGGACTTGTCCGGCGGTGAAAAGTCGTGTATAATGATGGAGATATTATAACAGCTTTTCCCCCTCTAGTCAATCCGGGAGGCAGATTCCCATGAAAAAACCACGGCTCAGCATTTTGATCGCCGTAACCCTTCTTTTCGCCGTATTCACCCTTGGCTTCTTTCTGGGCAGAAACGGCAATCACGGCAGAGTGGAGTTATCCGTTCCCGCTTCCATGCAGACGTCCCCGCCCCAGACCACCCTTCCGGAGCCGACCACCCCGGAAACCGTGGCCGTTACGTTCCCCATCGACATCAACCGGGCGGACACGGAGCAGCTCACGGCACTTCCCGGCATCGGAGAGGTTCTTGCCCAGCGCATCATTGCATACCGGGAGGAAAACGGCAGCTTTCTTTCCACCGATGAACTTAAGAACGTGGAGGGTATCGGAGAAAAGCGTCTGGAAGCCATACTTGACCTTATTACAATCGGAGGATGAAAATGAAAATTCTAGTTGTGGACGACGAGGCCCTTCTGGTAAAGGGCATTCGCTTTAATTTGCAGAACGAGGGCTACGAGGTCATCACCGGCAGCGACGGTCTGGAAGCCGTGCAGGCCGTGCAGACCCAGCACCCCGACCTTGTGGTGCTGGACGTGATGATGCCCAACATGGACGGCCTTTCCGCCTGCGCCAAGATTCGGGAGTTTTCCGACGTGCCCATCATCATGCTCACCGCCAAGGGCGACGACATGGACAAGCTTATCGGCTTCGACCACGGAGCGGACGATTACCTGACCAAGCCCTTTAACATCTTAGAGCTGAAGGCGAGAATCCGCGCCCTGCTGCGCCGCGCCGGACGCACCGAGGAAAAGGCCGCGGGAAACAGCCTGACCATCGGCACCATCACGCTGGACCTGGACGCCCGGAACGCCTACCGGAACGGCCAGCTGGCCGATCTGACCGCAAAGGAATTCGACGTCATTGAGTTTCTCATGCGCAATCCCAACCGGGTCTACTCCCGGGAAGCGCTGCTGGACACCATCTGGGCTTATGAATACCGCAGCGACATCCGCACCGTGGACGTCCACATTCGCCGTCTGCGGGAAAAGCTGGAGGAAAATCCGGCAGAGCCGAAGTACATTTTAACGAAATGGGGCGTTGGCTATTATTTCCGCAAGTAAAAAGACCGGCTTCCGGGGCTACGGCAATACCCAGTTCCGGTATGCCATGACCTATGTGGTGGTCACGCTGGTCGTGCTGTTTTTTCTGAATATCTACTGCTCCGGCGTCAGCCACAAGCTGTTCTACCAGAGCAAGGAAGCCTCCATGATTGAAAAATGTCTGCTTGCTTCCGACGAAATTTCCACCCTTGAGGTGCTGAACAGCTCCACTGTTACCGGCATCGTCAATCAGCTGGAAAGTCTGAAGGTCACCCGGCTCGTGGTCACCGACCACAGCGGCGCGGCGCTGTATGACAGCAGCGGCGCTTCCGTGGGCACCTACGTTCTGCTTCCGGAGATCTTACAGGCGCTTACCGTCAGCAAGCAGGCCCCGGAGGGGAACAACGTCTTTACATGGACGTACCACGACGGCATCACCGACTCCCGCGCGGCGACCCCCATCGTCTACTATGGCACCGTGGTGGGCTGCGTATACATGACGGAGTACGATACCACGCAGGGCACACTGATCAAATCTCTCCAGCAGACCCTGCTTCGCATCACGCTGATGCTGGAGATTATCGTCGCAGCCTTCTCCGTGGCCTTTTCCAACGCCTTCTCCCGGCGTCTGAACCGGATCATGGCCTCCATGCGCATCATCCGGGAGGGGGATTACTCCCACAAGGTGGACATGGGCGGCAGCGATGAGCTGACCGTTCTGGGCGAGGAATTCAACGACCTGACAGAGCGGCTGCAAACCTCCGAGCGCAAGCGCAGTCAGTTCGTTTCCGACGCCTCCCACGAGCTGAAAACCCCTCTGGCCTCCATCAAGCTGCTGACCGATTCCATTTTGCAGAACAACATGGATATGGACACGGTGAAGGAGTTCGTGGAGGACATCGGCAACGAGGCCGACCGCTTAAACCGCATGACCGCCAAGCTGCTTTCCCTCACCAGAGCCGAAAATCCCCAGCCACAGGAAAGCGAGATCATCTATATGGCGCCCACGGTGCAGCGGGTAGCGAAAATGCTCCGGACGAACGCCAGCTGGTCGGGCGTGACCTTCTGCCTGGAGCTGGACGAGGACACCCCCGTCCTGATTCTGGAGGACGACCTGTACCAGATCGTTTTCAACCTGATGGAAAACGGCATCAAGTACAACCTGCCCGGCGGAACACTGACGGTGCATCTTGGCCGTCAGGAGGACAATGCGGTGCTCACCGTCAGCGACACGGGCATGGGCATTCCCGAGGACGCGCTGGCGCATATTTTCGAGCGGTTTTACCGGGTGGACAAAGCCCGTTCCCGGAAAAGCGGCGGCAGCGGACTGGGACTTGCCATCGTCCGCACCATCGTCCAGCGCAACCGGGGCGAGATCGCCGTTTCCAGCACGGTGGGCAAGGGTTCCGTCTTTACCGTCACCTTCCCCGCCTTTGACACGGAGGTGGACAAGTCATGAAGCGGTTTTTCTGTCTTCTTCTCTGCCTGTGCCTGTTTCTGCCCGGCTGTTCCGGCGAGCTGATGAAGAACCCCGTCACCTTTTACTATCCCCGGCGGGAATACCAGTACGGCGCGGAGGACGGCGTGATCTCCAGCGAGCAGCGGGAAGCCTCCGGCCACGCGGATGATCTGCACTACCTTCTTTCCCTGTACCTGATCGGCCCATCCAGCGACGAGCTGGTCTCTCCCCTGCCATGGGGAACACGGCTTCTTGGGGTAAACCGGCAGGACGGCACCATCACGCTGGAGCTGACAGACACCTCTTTTACCATGACGGACACGGAATTCACCCTCGCCTGCGCCTGTCTGACCATGACCACCCTGTCCATCACCGGCGGGGACGAGGTCACCATCACCAGCGGAAGCCGAAGCGTCACCATGAGCCGGGACAGTCTGACCCTCATTGACGACAGCACTGCTTCCACAACGGAGGAAACCAAATGAAATTCATTTCATGGAATACAAACGGCCTGCGCGCCTGTGTGGGCAAGGGCTTTCTGGACGCCTTCAACGCGCTGGATGCTGACTTTTTCTGCTTACAGGAGACGAAGCTCCAAGCAGGACAGATCGACCTTCCTTTGGATGGCTACAGTCAATACTGGAACTACGCCGAGAAAAAGGGCTATTCCGGCACGGCCATCTTCGCAAAGCAAGCCCCCGTCTCCGTGCGCTATGGTCTTGGACAGCCGGAGCTGGACACCGAGGGGCGGCTCATTACGCTGGAATATCCCGGCTTTTTCCTCGTCACCTGCTACACCCCCAACGCCCAGCGGGGGCTTGCCCGCATTGACCACCGGTTAAAATGGGACGAAGCCTTCCGGGCATACCTCAGCGAGCTGGACAGAGAAAAGCCTGTCATCGCCTGCGGCGACCTGAACGTCGCCCATCAGGAGATCGATCTGAAAAATCCCGCCTCCAACCGGGGCAACGCGGGCTTCTCCGACGAGGAACGGGAAAGCTTCGGGCGGCTTCTGGACGCCGGGTTCACCGACTCCTTCCGCCGCCTCCACCCGGACGCCACCGGCGCGTACACATGGTGGAGCTATATGTTCAACGCCCGGGCGAACAACGCGGGCTGGCGCATTGACTATTTCCTCGTCTCCGACCGCATCGCGGACAAGATCACTGCCACGCCCATTTATTCGGACATCCAAGGCTCTGACCACTGCCCGGTGGGGCTGGAAATCGAGCTGTAACGTCAAAATGGCAGGAACGGAAACCGTTCCTGCCATTTTGTTATTCCGGAATTTCGATCCCCACCTGTTCCCCTTTCCGAACCAGATAGCTTTTTTTCAGGCGCTCTATGTAGGCAAAGGGTTCCTCCGGGGAAATGGGGATAAATTTCCCGGCGGGCTTGTCATGCTTGGGCAGGAGTGAAAATGTCAGTTCTCCTTCCCCCAGCCGTTTGACCGGCAGCGAGGTGTTCAGCCCGAAGCCGCCGTCCACCGGCACCACCAGCCCCAGACTTTCCCGCTTGTCAGCGCAAGTTACCCAGAGTCTGCACATCACGTCCCCGGTCAGCTCGCAGCGGCACAGGAAATGATAGTAAAGCCCCTGCCTTGTCACCTGCACCTTTCCCACCGGACGGTTTCCGAAATATACGCCGTAATTTTCTTCCAAATGCAACGCCCCCTGCCGCATTCTATGCCGCAGGGGGCTTCATTATGAATCATGTTGCCCGTCCGCCGCCGGGAAGGCCGAAGCTGACGGCAATGGCGTCGTCCACCTGCGCCATCTGGTTTTCGTCCAGATGCCCCATGTGCTCCCGCAGGCGGCGCTTGTCGATGGTGCGAATCTGCTCCAGAAGGATGATGGAATCCTTGCTTAACCCCACACTTCCCCCCGCGATGTTGATATGGGTAGGAAGCCGGGCTTTCCCCGTCTGGCTGGTGATGGCCGCCGCAATGACCGTGGGGGAATGGCGGTTTCCGGTGTCGTTCTGCACGATCAGAACAGGCCGGGTCCCTCCCTGCTCGCTGCCCACGACCGGCGACAGGTCGGCATAGAATATGTCGCCCCGTTTGACTGATGGTTCCGTCATAGTGTTCACTCTCCGTGCATCAATACCCACGCTACCGGATGAATCCATATGTAACGCGGTAATCCTATTCTCCCACGCCATGACCGGATTTATACGAGTTTTTAATAAAACGCTTAAAAGCGTTTTATTAGGCCGCAGGATTGCGGCCAGCGGCCACTGCCGCTAAAAAACGAAATCAATACATTTCTTACCGCCGCCCAGGCGGTCTGCCGTGAAACGGCTTAGGGTCTATCTGAAAACCGGGAATATGACCAACAGCGAGGGATTTTTCGCCTGCTGAAGCCATTTTTCCGCAGGAATACTTTGTGTATTGCAAGGAAAAATGGTGCACAGCAGGCGGAAAAGACCCGCTGTTTGGGCGTGTTAACGGTTTTCAGATAGACCCTAAATAAAATGATGAAATCATTTTATGAAGAAATAGTATTATACGGCTGCGCTGGTAAAATATCCTATGCACGGTTTTTCCAAAAAGCTACACCGTTTCAAAATTTGTGACCTTCAATGACAGAATGCGCCGTTCTTTGTAGAGAATCTCGGCGTCCTCCGGGCAATCGTCCTCCCCCAGCCAGATGTCCAGATGAAGCGCATCGTCCTCGTAGCTGTCGTCAATGGTCAGCCGCAGACGCCCGCCGTCCATCCCGGCGGAGGTGATATAGCCGCTTCGCAAGGTTTTCATGAGTATCCACGGGGCGCTGACGGGGGTCACCTGTTCCTCCGCCATCAGGTCGAATTGCAGCGCCGTGTCGTCAAAGGTCAGCTTCCCCCCGGCGTCGGATACCTTGCCGGTGATGCCCGTGATGGTCTCAGGCGCGGTGACGGCGAAAGTCAGATCACCCTGAGGATCGCACTGGCAGTCCATGGAAAAGGTGTACACTTTGTCTGAGTAGTCCGCCGTAATTTCGCAGGAAAAACGGCATTCGGAAGCCTTCAGCAGTTCCGATCGGAGGTCAAGCCCCCGCTGCATCTCCTTTGACCCGCCGGAACACCCGGTGAGAAATACAAGCACCGCCACGGCCGCCGCGATTTTTTTCAAAGAAACCCCGCCTTATTTCATAAGTCGCGGAAGGGCGCTGAGCATGTCCGTGGGCAGCATTCCGTACTGCCCCAGCTCTGCCGCGCACCGGTCCCCCGCCGCGCCGTGGAGCCACGCCCCGCAGGCGGCGGCTTCCAGCGGCGGCAATCCTGCCCCCAGCAGCGCCGTAATGACACCCGCCAGCACGTCCCCGCTGCCCCCGACGGCCATGCCGGGATTCCCGGTTGGGTTGATATAACCGTCTATGCCGTCGGTGATGCAGGTCTCGTGACCCTTCAGCAGGACAACGCATCCCAGTTCTTCGGCAAGAGCAGCAGCCGCAGCCATGCGGTCTTCCCCGATGACGCCGCCCAGACGGGCAAATTCTCCGTCGTGGGGCGTCAGAATGGTGGACAATTTCCTTCCGCGCAGTAAATCTCTATGCGCGGACAAAACATTTATGCCGTCTGCATCCACGACCACCGGGCACTGGGCATTTTCCAGCACCGCCCTGACCACCGCCAGCGTCCCCTCGGGCTGCCCCAGACCGGGGCCGACCAGCACGGCGTCCATCTGGGGAAGTCGTGTAAGAATTTCCGGCACGGCATCGGCGCTGAGCCTGCCGCCCGCGTCGGGCAGGGGAAAAATCACCGGCTCATTGAGTTTCACCGCTTCAATGCCGTAGATGCTCTCAGGCACCCCCAGAAATACCAGCCCCGCGCCTGAGCGCAGAGCGCCCATGGCGGCGAAAAACGCCGCCCCCGTATAGCCCCGGCTGCCGCACAGCAGCAGAAGCTTGCCAAAATCTCCCTTGTGGCCCCAAGGATTCCGATCAGGCAGGAGGGACAAAACCGACTCGTGATCCAGCCGCTTTGTCATACGCTTTCCAGATCGTACAGCTTCGTGTACTTTTCCGTCAGGTAGTCGGTATAATACTTTGCGTCGAACTTGCCGCACACGGATTCAAACAGCTCGCCGGGCTTCTTGAAGCTGGCATAGCGGTGGATATGGCTTCTCAGCCAGTCCGTGACCTTGCTCAGGTCGCCCTTTGCCACGTCCTCCCAGATGTCACCGATTTCCTCCTGCATTTTGTGCAGCATCTGCGCGCCGTAGGCGCTGCCCAGGGCATAGGAGGGGAAGTAGCCGATGCTGCCGCCGCTCCAATGGCTGTCCTGAAGGCAGCCCTCCCGGTCGCTGGGAACGTCCACGCCCAGATACTTTTTATACAGCCGCTTCCACTCCGCCGGAACGTCTTTGACCGCCAGCGTCCCACCGATCAGCTGCTTTTCGATCTCGTAGCGCACCATGATGTGCAGGCAGTAGGTCAGTTCGTCGGCTTCCGTCCGGATGAGAGACGGCTCTGCCTTGTTGATGGCGCGGTAGAACATATTCTCGTCCACATCGGCCAGCTGCTCCGGGAACAGCTCCTTCAGCTTCGGGAAAACGGCGTGGACATAGGCGGGACTTCTGCCGATGATGTTCTCATAGAACCGGCTCTGGCTCTCGTGAATGCCCATGGACACGCCGCCGGCGAGAGCGGTGTAATTGTAGCAGTCGTCCGCCCCCAGCTCATACAGGGCGTGGCCGCCTTCGTGAACGACGGAGAACATGGAGGAAACCAGATTGTCCTCAAAATAATGGGTGGTAATGCGCACATCCTTGTTGTTGAAATTGGTGGTGAAGGGATGCTCCGTTTCGGCAATGCCGCAGTGGGTGCGGTCAATGCCCATGACCTCCATGAGATAATCGGAGAGCTTTCTCTGAATCTCCACAGGATAATGGCGGTACAGGAAAGCGTCGTCGATCTGCTTCGTCGCCCGGATCTTCTCGATCAGGGGTACGATGGTCTGCCGGAGCTGAGCGAAGAAGGCGTCCAGCGTCTCGACGTTCATCCCTTCCTCGTATTCGTTCAGCAGCGCGTCGTAGGGCGCCATTTCCGGATGGTAATACCCGGCAAACTTCCGGTTATAGTCCACGATCTTTTCCAGATACGGGGCAAATGCGGCAAAATCGTCCTCCGGCTTTGCCTTGTGCCATACGCTCTCGGCGTCGTTGATCAGCACGGAATAGGCGACATATTCCTCCGCCGGGATACGGTGAATCTGGTCGTAGCTTTTGCGCAGAACCTCTATCTCCCGCTTCGTCTGAGCGTCCAGCTCATCGGCGTGGGCTTCCAGATAGGAAAGAAGCTCGTCATTCTCATCGTTCACCAGCAGATCATAGGTGATCTGAGACATGACCTCCATGGTCTTGCCCCGTCCCTCCCAGGTGTCGCTGGGCGCGGCGGTGGTGGCGTCCAGATACAGCACGCCCAAGGCGTGGTTATACGCCGCCTGGGTCTGTTCCAGCTTCTTGAGGGTTTCTCGCGCCTGCTGTACGGATTCATATTTCATGGCAATGCACTCCTTTGTTTTTTCGATACTCCAACCATATCACTCCCCCGCGCCTTCGTCAAGAGATTTCCCGTTTTGGGCGGGTTCCGTGAAAAAAATGCTTGCATATTTTAGCCGTATATGCTAATATGAGGGCGATACGGAAAAAGCGTTGAATGGGCTGCCTTGTGTTGGTTTGCGCTGTCAGAGAGAGCGGGATGGTGAGATCCGCTTGCGTGCAATGCCGGGCTTTCTCCCGGGAGCTGCCGCTTGAACGAAAAGTAGAGTTGGCCGCGTGACTGCGTTAACGGTCTTGGATGTGTCTGCATCCGAAAAGCGCGCCGTTTCGGCGAATTGCGGGTGGTACCGCGGAAGGAATGCCTTTCGTCCCGATTGTGGGATGAAGGGTCTATTTTTTTGTAGTAAAGGAAGCTCTGATTAAATCGGCGAGAGCTGACAGCGAGAGATTTTGTCTCCAGGCAAGGTATGGAAAATGCGGGAATACTGTATGTATTTCCCATTTTTCATACCGCAGGCTGGGGGCAAAAGATCCGCTGCTCAGCCAAAGACGATTTATTCAGAGGTTCCCTAGACCTTTCAGGAGGAATGAACATGAAAGAACAGTTAGAGCAAATCAAAGCCAATGCCCTGACAGCGCTGGAAGCTGCCGCCACCCCGGCGGCTCTGGAAGAGCTTCGCGTCAAGCTGCTGGGCAAGAAGGGTGAGCTGACCGCCGTCTTAAAGCAGATGGGCAAGCTCTCCGCTGAGGAGCGCCCCGTCATGGGTCAGCTGGCGAATTCCGTCCGGGCAAGCATCGAGCAGGAGCTGGAAAAGCGGAAGGCCGACATCCACGCCGCCGCGCTGGAAGCCAAGCTGGCTTCCGAAGCCATCGACGTGACCATCCCCGGCAAGGCCGTATCCATCGGCCATCAGCATCCCATGAATCAGGTGCTGCAGACCATCAAGGACATCTTTGTAGGTCTGGGCTATCAGGTGGTGGACGGCCCCGAGGTGGAGCTGGCAGACTACAACTTCACCCGGCTGAACATTGAGGAAGGCCACCCCTCCCGCGACCGCTCCGATACCTTCTACTTCACCGATGACGACAGCGTCCTGCTCCGCACCCAGACCAGCCCCATGCAGATCCGCTATATGGAGAAGCACAAGCCCCCGCTGTGCATGCTGGCTCCCGGCCGCGTGTTCCGCAAGGACGAGGCCGACGCGACCCACTCCCCCATGTTCCATCAGATCGAGGGTCTGGTGGTGGCGGAGAACATCACCATGGGCGACCTGAAGGGTGCGCTAACCACCATCATGCGGAACATCTACGGCAAGGATGCCGTGATGCGGTTCCGTCCCCATCACTTCCCCTTCACCGAGCCCAGCTGTGAAATGGACATGCAGTGCCACAAGTGCCATGGCACCGGCGAAATTGACGGTCAGGTCTGCTCCACCTGCCACGGCGAGGGCTGGATCGAGCTGCTGGGTGCCGGTATGGTGCACCCCAAGGTTCTGGAGAACTGCGGCATCGACCCTGAAAAGTATTCCGGCTTCGCTTTCGGCATGGGTCTGGAGCGTATGGCCATGGGCCGCATGAAGATCAACGACCTGAGACTGATTTTCGACAACGACATCCGGTTCCTGAACCAGTTCTAAGGAGGGAAAAACAATGAAACTCAACAGAAAATGGCTGAACGAGGAATTCGTAGACCTGTCTAACGTCTCCGATAAGGAATTCGTGGAAACCCTGACCGTCTTCGGTCAGAAGGTGGAAACCTGGGAGCGGCTGGACGCGGAGATCAAAAACGTGGTCGTGGGCAAGGTTGTGTCCATGGTGCGCCATCCCAACTCCGATCATATGTGGATCTGTCAGGTGGACGTGGGCGGCGACGCCCCCGTGCAGATCGTCACCGGCGCACAGAACGTCCACGAGGGCGATCTGGTTCCCGCGGCACTGCATAATTCATGGCTCCCCGGCGGTGTCCACATCACCAAGGGCAAGCTCCGGGGCGAACCGTCCAACGGTATGCTCTGCTCCTTCGCTGAGCTGGGTCTGACCCAGAACGACCTGCCCGGCGTGTTCGCCGACGGCATCTGGATCCTCAATGACGAGGACTGCACGGTTGGCGAGAGCATCAACCTCGTCATCGGCAACGACGACACCGTTGTGGACTTTGAGATCACCAACAACCGCCCGGACTGCTACAGCATCATCGGCCTTGCCCGGGAAGCTGCCGCCGCCTTCGGCAAGCCCATGCGTCACCACGAGCCTGTGGTTCACGGCTCCGACGCCGGGGATATTTACGACCATCTGGACGTGGACGTCCCCGCAACGAAGCTGTGCAACCGCTACACCTCCCGGATGGTTGCCAACGTAAAGATCGCCCCCTCCCCCAAGTGGCTGCGCCGCCGTCTGCGCGCCAACGGCGTGCGTCCCATCAACAACATTGTGGACATCACCAACTACGTCATGCTGGAATACGGTCAGCCCATGCACGCCTTTGATTACCGCTACGTTTCTTCCGGCAAGATCGTGGTGCGGGAAGCCGAGGACGGCGAGACCCTGACCACGCTGGACGGCAATGTGCGCAACCTGAAAGCCGGTATGCTGGTCATCGCCGACGAAAATAAGCCCATCGGCCTTGCCGGTATCATGGGCGGCGAAAACTCCGAAATCAAGGACGATACCGCCATGGTAGTCTTCGAGTCCGCCAACTTCGACGGCACCTCCATCCGCCAGACCGCTCTGGCGCTGGGTATGCGCACCGAAGCCTCCGGCAAATTTGAAAAGCGCCTTGACCCCATGATGACCGTCCCTGCCGTGCAGCGTGCCTGCGAGCTTGTGGAGATGCTGGGTTGCGGCGATGTGCTGAACGGCACCATCGATGTCATCAACTATGTTCCCGAGGAAAAAACGCTGCCTCTGGAGCCGGAGAAGATCAACCGGCTGCTGGGCACCGACATTTCCAAGGAAGATATGGTCAAGTACCTGAACCGGCTGGAAATTCCCGTGGAGGGCGACACCATTCTGGTTCCCTCCTTCCGTCCCGACCTGAACCTGATGGCGGATATCGCCGAAGAAGTAGGCCGTTCCTACGGCTACAACGAGATTCCCACCACCGCTTTCAAGACCTCTACCCAGGGCGGCTATTCCCCCGTGATGAAGCTGGAAGCCAAGGCCGGAACCCTGTGCCGCGCCATGGGCTACAGTGAGATCATCACCTATTCCTTCGTCTCCCCCACCGTTTTCGACCAGATCCGGCTGCCCGCCGATTCTCCCCTGCGCAACGCTCTGCGCATCCAGAATCCTCTGGGCGAGGACACCTCCATCATGCGCACCATCGCCCTGCCCTCCATGCTGGAAATCCTCTCCCGGAACAACGCCTACCATAACAAGGCCGTGAAGCTCTACGAGCTGGCAAAGATCTACCTGCCCGTAGCCGGTCAGCCTCTGCCCGAGGAGCCGAAGATGCTGGTTCTCGGCACCTACGGCGCAGGCGAGACCTTCTTCACCCTGAAGGGCGAGCTGGAAGCCATCTTCACCGGTCTGCGGCTGAAGAAGGCGGAGTACACCGCCGTGAAGGACAACCCCAGCTACCATCCCGGCCGCTGCGCCAAGGTGAGCATCGACGGCGTGGACGTGGGCGTGATGGGTCAGGTGCATCCTCTGGCGGCCGCGAACTACGGCATCGACACCGACGTCTACTGCGCCGAGATCGATTTCACCAAGCTGTTCGACATGCAGCTGCCCGACGCCACCTATACCCCCCTGCCCAAGTATCCCACCGTGTCCCGCGACCTGAGCCTTGTCTGCTCTGAGGACGTCACCGTCGCGCAGGCGGAAGCCGTCATCACCGCCGCTGCCGGAAAGCTGCTGCGGGATGTGAAGCTGTTCGACATCTACCGCGGCCCCGGCGTTCCCGAGGGCAAGAAGAGCATGGCCTTCTCTCTGGAGCTGCGGGCGGACGACCGTACCCTCACCGATACGGACTCCGAAGCCGTCGTGACCAAGGTTCTGGCCGCGCTGAAGGAAAAGCTGGACGCTGCTCTGCGATAATTTGGTACTTCGGCAAAAATTCTGCAAAGATTCACAAAAATTTCCGATTTCAGGGCTTTACAGCCCGAAAGAATTCGGTTATAATGACAACAGTACAAATATAGAAGGAGGCTGAAACCATGACGGATAAGGACACTGTAAAATTCACCGTCCCCAGCGATGACAAAGAGAATATGCGCCGTATTCTCCGGAATGTGTATGAAGCCCTCACCGAAAAAGGCTACAACCCCGTCAACCAGATCGTCGGCTACCTGCTGACCGAAGACCCCACCTATATCACCAACTACAACAACGCCCGGAGTATGATCTGCAAGATCGACCGGGACGAGCTGATGCAGGTGCTGGTGCGCGAGTACCTCTTCGAGAAGGAAGCCCAATAACCTGACCCAGCCAAGGGGCTTTTGCCAAGGCAAAAGCCCCTTGCTTTTTGGCCGTGAGCTTGGGGAACCTCTGAATAAATCGCCTTCGGCTGGCGGCGAATCTTTTGCCCCATCCGCGCAGTTCTGAAAGCGGGAAATACACAAAGTATTTCGCCGCTTTCAGAACTTTCGGCTGAGCCAAAATCTTCTGCCGCCAGCTCTCGTCGATTTAATCAGAGCTTCCCCTGAAATATGCAAACAAATGCGGCCGACATGCACCTTGACAATCTCATACTTTCTTCCTCCGTCTTTCCGTTTTTCAATCTTTTTTCAGGAAAAGTTATGTTAACGAGGGTCGTTTCCTGACCGTTTCCAACAAAAAGCTTGACATTCTCATTACAGTGTGTTACAATCTGATTACATTTTGCATAGGAGGTACCTTTGATGGCTGATGAAAATGCAGTTCTGATGTATAAAGGACATCCGCTGATGCGGAAGGACAACTTGATTTACTATGGCTCCATGGCTGACAGCCACATCGTTATGCTTCAGGTTCTCGAGACCAAAAAAGTGAACGATCTGGACGTTGCCACACGGGTTTCCGTGCAGCTCCAGCTGACCGACCCCACCGCCAGAAGCCGCGACCGGATCGTGAAAAAGAGCGAAAAAGACGGCCTGTACACCGCCCTTGACTTTGGCTGTGTCTGGCTGGAACGCGCGCTGGCCGGTAAATAATTCACCCCTTTCCCCGATATCCGAATGATATCGGAGTTCCCCGCAGTCTCACTTTAGGCTGCCTACCAAAGACGGAGGCAAAAGTATGAAGATCAAAAGAATCCTCAGCATGGTGCTGGCGCTGGTGCTGTCTATCGGCGCCATGTCCATCACCGCGTTCGCCGCAGAAGAAACCATGTACGGCATCGGCTTTGTTAACGCAAGCTCCCTGCGGCTCCGCAGCGAACCCGACGCAAATTCCGCAACCCTTGTCTACGCCCCCCGCAATGACTGCGTAGCGGTCATCAGCAAGAGCGGCGAGTGGTACAAGGTCAATTACAATCTGCAAGTTGGCTACATGCATCAGGACTACCTGAAGGTACTTACCCGTGAAAACGCCGAGCTTGGCTACGGCGAGGTTTCCGGAAGCGGCGTCAACCTGCGTTCCGGCCCCTCCACTACCTACGGGAAAGTGGCCGTTGCTTCCAGCGGCGAGAAATGCTACATTCTCGGCCTGAACAACGGCTGGTACAAGGTCATCTACAATGGCAGCATCTGCTACATCCGCAGCGACTACCTGAGCCTGACGGAAATCCCCTACGAAAATCAGGCTTCTCCCAACAGTCCCAAGTTCTATCGTCTCGGCAAGTCCACCGGCGTTGCCCCCAGCGCCGCCGCGCTGAACGGCACCGTGTCCGTGGGAAGCTCCGCCTCTGCGGATTCTTCCTCTGTCAGCTCTGCGTCCGCCGCTGACACGGCTCCTTCTGCCGCCGGTTCCGACATCGTGGCGGAAGCTCAGAAGTATCTGGGCACCCCCTACGTTTACGGCGGCGCTTCTCCCAGCGGCTTTGACTGCTCCGGTTTCGTGTACTACGTCCTCAAGCAGCTGGGCTTCTCCCCCTACCGCACCCCCGCCGATCAGTACAATCAGGGTACTTACGTTGAAAATGGCAGCCTGCAGCCCGGCGACATCGTTTTCTTTGCCGGTACATATGCCAGCGGCATTTCCCATGTAGGCATTTACGTTGGCGGCGGCCAGTTCATCCATTCCCCCAATTCCCGCTCCACGGTCTCCTATTCCGACCTCACCAGCGGTTACTGGGCGCAGCACTACTACGGTGCCCGGCGAATGGTGTGACATCTTCTGCAATAATTTCCCAGACGTCAGATTTTTGACGTCTGGGTTTTTTATCGAATTGAATCACAAAAGCAAGCCCGGCACATACTAGAAGCGCCTCGATTCCACAGAAAAACGAAAAGCAGGTGTTTTTATGGCAAATCAAAAGCGGGGACGGCAGAGCTTCATTCTGTCTGATCCACCGGTCATTACCCACTGGGCAAGCGTGGCCGGAAAAAAAGAGTCCGAAGGCCCTCTTGCCCATACCTTCGACATCAAATCTCAGGATACCTATTTCGGGCAGAAAACATGGGAACAGGGCGAAAAACAGATGCAGAAGCTGGCTCTCGGGAAGCTGGCGGAAAAGGCCAACATGAAGTTGGAGGATTTTGACCTTGTTTTCTCCGGCGACCTTCTGAACCAGTGCATCGGTTCGTCCTTCACCCTGCGCAATCTGGGTATCCCCCACCTGGGGCTGTACGGCGCTTGCTCTACCATGGCGGAAAGTCTGCTGCTGTCCTCCATGGCGGTGGGCGGCGGCTTTGCGGACAACGCGGTGGCTATAACCTCCTCCCACTTTGCCTCCTCCGAGCGGCAATACCGATTCCCTCTGGGCTACGGCGGGCAACGGACGCCCACCGCCCAATGGACGGTCACCGGCTCCGGAGCGGCGCTGGTGCGCAGCGACGGCCATGGCCCCCGGATCACCGGCTGCACCGTCGGCACCGTCACCGACCTTGGCATCAAGGACGCAAACAACATGGGCGCGGCCATGGCTCCCGCCGCCTATGCCACCATCAAAGCCCATTTTGACGACATGAAGACCGCCCCTGAGGATTTTGACCTGATCGTCACCGGCGACCTTGGGCAGCTGGGCAAGGAAATGCTTCTGGAGCTTGCCCGTCGGGACGGCGTCTCTCTAGGCGGAAAGCTGACGGACTGCGGGACACTGGTTTTCGACAACGACAAGCAGGACGTCCACGCCGGCGGCTCGGGCTGCGGGTGCAGCGCCATTACCCTGTGCGGCTATCTTCTGGGGCAGCTGAACGGGGGAAAACTGAAAAAAATACTATTTTGCGGCACGGGCGCACTGCTCTCCCCCACCTCCACCCAGCAGGGGCTTCCCATACCCGGGGTCTGTCACGCAGTGTGCATTGCGGGAGGAACGTAATATGGACTATGTAAAAGCTTTTCTGATCGGCGGACTGCTCTGTCTCATCGGTCAGATTCTCATTGACAAGACCAAGCTGACCCCGGCGCGGATTCTGGTGAGCTATGTGGTCATCGGCGTGCTTCTGGGCGCGGTGGGGGTGTACCAGCCCCTTGTGGAATTTGCCGGGGCAGGCGCTTCCGTTCCCCTGACGGGCTTCGGCAACACCCTAGCCAAGGGCGTCAAGGAGGCGGTGCAGGAAGACGGTTTCCTCGGCATTTTCACCGGAGGGCTGAAAGCCTCCGCCGGAGGCATCACCGCCGCCATTCTGTCGGGACTGATCGCCAGCCTGATTTTCAAAGCGAAGGATAAATCCTGAATTTCCGGGCAAGCTATGTCAGCGGCAAAACCGCGAGACAGATTTTAGCACTGGAGGAAGAAAAGTATGAATAACCAGAACCAGAACAGAAATCAGAACAGCAACCAGAATAAGAACGAGAAAGAAAACCGCACTGAGAACCGCAGCGAGAACCAGTCTCAGAACAAGAACTGCCGTTGACGGCAAACGGGCGCCCGGAATTCCGGGCGCCCGTAAATTTTTTATACTTCCACAAATCTTCCCAGCTGGAAGAAATAGAGGTATTTTGCCTTGACCGGCATTTCATAAATGCGGCTCAGTGCTTCGGCGTAGGTCTGCACCTGGAGCCGGTAGCGCTCTGCCGCTGCGGCTACCGTGCTTTCCGTTACATGATCGGTTTTGAAGTCCAGCACAACAATGCCGTCCTTTTCCAGCAGCGCGCAGTCCACAACGCCCTGCAGAAGCACCTGCTCCCCTTCCAGGCCGTCGCCGTAATGGCTGCCGTCGTCGAGGATGGAGAACTTGAATTCCCGCAGGCAGGGGCATCCGGTGCGGAGCTTCCGGCCGATTTCCGTATCGAAAAACGCCGCGATTTTCCCGCTGTCCGCCAATTTTCCCTGTTCCTCGGTGATGAATTTCTGAGAAACCAGCCGGGCAATTTCCGCTTTTACATCATCCTCACTGCCGCAGTTTTCGTAGCGCAGGTATTGCAGAACCGCATGGATGGCGCTGCCGTAGGCCTTGCCGCCGCGGCTTTCTGTGAGGAAGGACGGGTGCCGGAAATCCCGGGTGGGGAATTTCGGCTCCTGCGTATCCTCCGCTGCTTCCTCGTCCTTGGCACGGCCTTTGCGGTTGGTCGCCGTCTGCTTGGAGGGTGCGCGGGTCGCCGCATCGTAGGCATATTGGAAGGACAACGCTTCCTGCAGCGCCTGCTCCACACCGTCGGGCATTGCAGGGCGGGTGTCCATCTCTTTTCCAACGGTGTCTTCCGATTCCGGGGCATCAGAAACGCGAATCACCCATGGGTGATCTCCCAGCTTTGTCTCGCCGGGTCGGCCGCCCAGCGCGTGAAGCGCTCCCGCCTCGGTATGGCGCACTGCCGCCATCAGAACCCACTGTCCGGGACGCGCTGCCTCCCGGCACAATAGCTCTCCCCCGTCAAAATCCTGGCGAAGGGCGATATCCTGAATCACCTTTCCGGGATTCTTTTCGCCGTAGGTCATGATCAGGCGATCCCGCGCCCGGGTCATGGCGACGTACAGCACCCGCAGCTCCTCCGACAGGCTTTCCGCCGCCATTTTCGCGGCGATGGCACGCTTGGCGACGGAGGAATAGCGCACCCGGTTTTCGCTGTCCGCCACGGAAAGCCCCAGCCCCAGATCCTTGTCGCAGAGAATCTGGGCGCGCTGACTTTCCGTGTTGAACCGCCGGGAAAGATTGCTTAAGAATACCACCGGAAATTCCAGCCCCTTGGACTTGTGGATGCTCATAATGGTCACGCATCCGGCGGGCGACAGTGCCGCCGAAATCAGTCCTTTTTCCTCCATGGCGTCCAGGAAATCCAAAAACTGCCCCAAATCCTTCAGATTGCCGCTTTCAAAATCCGCCGCCAGCTGATAAAACGTCTGAATATTGGCGGCTTTCGCCTCTCCGCCGGGCATGGCGGCGTAGACGCTGTCCAGTCTGGTCAGGGCGAAGCAGTTTTCCAGCAGTGCGGTCAGGGGGTTCATTCTGGCCTCCCGGCGCAGCCTGTCCAGCGTGTTCAGGAACGTTTTGACCTTCGGGCTGTCGCTGAGCAGCAGTGCGTCATAGAACGCGCCCTTTTTCCTTGCGCTTCGGATTGCCGCCAGCTCGTCGGCGGTAAAGCCGAAAATGGGGCTTGCCAGCGTGCTGACCAGCGGAATGTCCTGCCGGGGGTTCCAGATGATCTGCAGGAACGAGCGCAGGGTGCCGATCTCCTCGGTTTGCAGCAAGTCCGTGCCGCCGCCCGACGCACAGCGAATGCCCCGGGCTTCCAGCGCCTTCTGGAAATACCCGCCGCCGCTGCCGGGAGAACGAAGCAGAATCACAATGTCCTCCGGGCAAACCGGCCGCAGGCTGTCGCCATCCCGCACCGGCGTTCCCTCCCGCAGCATCCCGACGATTCGCTCCGCCACAAAGGCCGCTTCCTCGGGATACTGGTCGTCTCGTGTCTCGATCACGTGAAGCTCCACGGCGGCTTCCAGCGGCGTGTGGGGAATTCCCTCCCGGAGTTCCTCCGCTTCCCCGTAGGTCAGCCCGCCGACCTTGGGGCGCATACAGGTGTGGAACACGTCGTTCACCGCGTCGATGACCTCGGCGCCGGAACGGAAATTGTGGCTCAGGAGAATTTTTCTCCCCTGTCCCGGCTCTGCCTGCTGAGCCGGGACGTATTTTTCATACTTTTCCAGAAAAATCCCCGGGTCGGCCAGACGGAACTGGTAGATGGACTGTTTCACATCCCCGACCATGAAGCAGTTCTGCTTCTCCCGGGTCAGGGCCTCAAAAATCGCGTCCTGCACACCATTGGAGTCCTGATACTCGTCCACCATGATCTCCCGGTAACGCCGCCCGATCTCCCGCGCGGCGGCTGTGGGCTGGCTTCGGGATTTTCCCAGCAGCAGATCCAGCGTTTTGTGCTCCAAATCTCCAAAATCCAGCACCCGGCGGCTGCGTTTGGCCGCGGTGTAATCCCGGTCGAACTGCCTTACCAGCGCCACCAGCCCCCGCTGGGCGGCAGCTGTCTGGTGCAGGTCGGTCAGCACCTGTCCGGAATCGTTGGAAAAGCCCGACAGCTTCTTTTTCAGCCCCTCCTTGCAGGCCGACCATGCGGCCTTGATCCGATCCGTCAGCTCCGGATCAGGGTTGTCTTTTGTGGGAAACCGAAGCGACCCGAAACGGAGCTCCCGTTTTGCCACGATATCATCCCAGATCGTGCAGGCGCGAAGCTGCTCCAACTGGTACATGGCGTCTCTCAGGGTAACGGCGGGCTTTTCCAGACCGGGGCAGTTGTCGGCGCTTTCTGCGCACTGCCGAAGCACCGCAATCTGACAGTCCAGATATTCCTGCAAATTCCGAATCAGATATTGCCCCCACACCGTCTCCCCCACGTCGCCGATGCCCTCAGCATCCGCGTCAGTCAGGCATTTGTCCAGCCATGCCTCCGGGTTCAGGTGGCAGTGGGCGCTGTCGTAGACCTTTTCGATGATCTCCGGCACCTGACGGTCTGACCGCCCCACGCCCTGCGTGTCCACAAACGCCCGGAAGTCCGGGTCATCCCCCGCCGTTTCATAGGCGCGGTCAAGCAAACCTTCCAGCACCGTCTCCCGTATCTCCCGGCATTCGTTTTCATCCGCCACCCGGAAATCCGCCGCAATGTCCAGTTTATAGGCATATTCCCGAAGCAGATCGGAGCAAAAACCGTGAACCGTGGAGATTTTCGTCAGAAACAACCGCTGCATCTGCCGCTGCAAATGCGTTTCTTCCGGCCGTTGGGCAATTTCCTCCGTCAGCTTTTTGGCGATTTTCCCCCGAAGCTCTGACGCTGCGGCCTTGGTGTAGGTGATGATGAGAAACTCGTCCAAGTTGGCCGGGTCATGCGTCTGGGTCAGAAAGCCCAGCAGCCGGTCAACCAGCACCTTGGTCTTGCCGGAACCGGCAGCCGCGGAAACCAGCAGCTTGCCGCCCCGGCTGGTCACGGCCATCTCCTGTTGCGGTGTCAGTTTATCCGCCATGATCTCCCATCTCCTTTCCGATTTCCTCCCAGAACCGTTGAGCGTCCATCATCTTATAGCTGCGCCGCCCCTCCACGGCCGCCGGGTGGCAGACCGGGCCGTAGGGGCAGAACCGGCAGGCGTCGTGGGTGCTGCCGCGGGTGTAGGGGTTTGGCTCCACATTGCCGGAAACGATGTCCTCCACCAGTCTGGACAGTATCCGGAACACGTACCCTTCCAACAGCTTCAGCTGCTGGCGGTCGGCAAGATCGCCGGAAATGGTGCCGTCCTTTTTCACGCTGTAACACATCCGCTTGGGCGCGTCTCCCGGCTCCATCGCCTGTAAGACATCTTCATCGTTCAGAAGCAGTCCCTTTCGCTTCCACTTGGAGATTCGCTCCTGCTCTGCTTCCTCGGCGGTCAGCTTGCCGTCGGAGGTCAGATAGGGCGCACGGGCGGGAAAATACTGCACGCCCGCCGCCACCGGGCGGTCGCCCAGCATATCGCTTCCGCTGCTTTTCAACGCGAACATGTACAGCAGCATTTGCAGCCCCACGCCGTTGAACACGTCGCAGTAGTCAAAATCCTTTTTTCCTGTTTTGTAGTCCACTACCCGGTAATAGCGGCTGGCGCCGTTGTCCCAGATGTCCACCCGGTCGATAAAGCCCCGCAGGACTGCATTCATGCCGCCGCCCGGAATCGGGATGGGCGGCAGACCCTCCCCGTCGCCGAAGCCGACCTCAAAGCCCGCCGGGGCAAACGCCGCCTCGCTCAGCTCCTGCCACAGCTCCCGAACCACCATGTCCAGCTCCTGAATATGGCGGCGGAACAGGTACGTCACCCGCTCCGACTCGATCTGGCTGAAATGCTCCCGGGCGTATTCCTCGCTGAAGCCATGGGCGATTTCCAGCGTTTCTTCCAGAGAAACCCTGTGGAATCCGCCCAGTTCCCGAATGCGGCGGGCGGAATTTTCCAGCACCGCATGGACGTAGGTTCCGAATTCCGCCGGGTCGATGGCGGCTTCCTTCCGCTCCTGCACCCGAAGGCCGTACTTGAGGAAATAGGACAGGCGGCACTCCGCTTGCCGGTCGATCTGAGAGGCGGAAAGATTCAGCGTCGAGCCGTAGAGTTTGCCAATGGTTTCCCGCTCCACCTTTCCGAAGCGGTAATCCCGCCGGCGGCAGGTTTCCAGATATGTATCCCGGACGTTCAATCGCCCGGCAGCGTCCCCGGCGTCCCACCGGGCGAGGTACGCCCCCGCTTCCAGTCCATCCGCCGGGGCAAAATCCAATGTGTTTTTCACCTGCTGTTCCCCGCCCGCAAGCTCGCACAGGCGGCGGTAGACAAAGGACGGCTGGTCGCCGGAGCAGAACACGCTCACCGACGCCATGGCGCCGCAGAAGCAGCCGTAAATTTCCGCGAACTCCGCCTGCACGCCCTCCATCGCGCCGCCGGTGAGGGGCACGCCCAGCTCCCGGAGGGTGACGCGCTCCTGATCGGTCAGGACACCGGCAGAGCCGGAGTAGCCAGGGAGCTTGCCTTCCTCCGCCCCCAGCACGATCAGGTGCTTTTCCTGATGGCAGCGCATGGCGGACACGGGGCCGACCTGCACCGCGTCCAGCACCGGTGGGATGGTTCCCACGTCGTACTGGCTCAGCAGCAGCCGGAAAAGGCGGATAAACTGCTCCCCCTCCCAGTGGGTGTCCCCCAGCATGTCGTACATCTGCTCCAGCGCACCCAGAAGGATTTCCCACAGCTGGTTCAAAATCTGCGCGGCCCGGTTGTCCCCGGCGGCATCCAGCTCCTGCGCCATGCGGGAAAGCCGCATTTCCAAAGAAATGTCTTCCAAAAAGCCATACAGCGCCAGAATCTGTCCCCGCAGGTCGGAAGCGTCCCGGAAGCCCTGCCAGAGCCGCGTCAGCGGCGCGATTGCCAGTTCCCGCGCCGTGTTCAGTTCCTCCAACCGATGTTGGTCTTCCTCCGTCCACACGCCGCTGAGGCCATCGGGATGGTTTTCCCAGCTCTGCGTCCACTTCTGCCCGCGAATGCCCCAGATGATGGCGTAATTCTCGACCCGGTCGCAGGTATCCGGGTCAACGGGAGACAGGGCGGAGCGGAGATAGCGCAGGACGCTTTTCTGGTCGAATCCGCTCAGGGCAGCGTCCAGCGCCATCAGCACCGTGGCGATGACGCTTTTTTGCAGAATATCCTCGGTTCCGGACTGATACACCGGAATATGGAGCCGGTGAAAGACCAGATTCACCAGCGGCTGATACACCGTCATATCGGTGCAGACCACTGTAATGTCCCGGCAGCGGCACCCGGCGGCGAGAAGCTGACGAATTCTGTCTGCTGCCCCCATACATTCCAGATACGGCGATTCCGCCCGGACCACGTCCAGGCACCCGCTCGCCGCGCCCCGGCTGATCGCGCCCTGAAACAGCCCCTCTCGCACGGGGGAAAGGGGCAGGCGCTTTCCGGGAATGGTCTCGATCCTCACATCCACCCCGGCGCGGAGGGCGCAGCGAAGCAGCTGGGACGCCGTGTCCCCCGCTTTTTCAAAAGCAAGAAGGCGGGAATCCTCCCGGTCGCAGTTCAGGCTCACTGTCACGTCGGGGGACGCCTGAATGAGATGTTCCAGAATCGCCAGATGCTGCCGGGTAAAATCCGGAAAGCCGTCTATGTAAAACACATGCGCCCGGGCAAAGTCCCCCTGCTCCATCTGTTCCAAAAGCCACGTCATCTGGTCTCTCGGGTCGCGCTTGCCCCGGCTGCACAAAGCGTCGTAACTCTCCATCAGAAGCGACAGTTCTTCCAGCTTCTGCGCCAGACTGCCCTCCGTCTCCCCGGCGGCGCGGCTCAAGTCGGCCGAGGAAATGCAGCAGCGCTTGAATTCGTCCACGGCGTCGATAAGGCCGGTAAGGAACTCCGGCTTCGTCTCCACGGCGGCATAGGCTTTCAACCGGCTGGACAGGTTCTTTGCCGCAGCCGCCATGGCAACCACCCGGCCGCCGTTGTCCAGACATTCCTCTGCGGCGCTTCCCATGGAATCCGCCACCCGTCTTGCCAGCCGGGTAAAGGACAGCACCTCGGCGTACCGGCTGGCCGTGTCCCCGGCTGTGGCGCACAGCCGCCGCTCCGTTTCATGGCTGATGAGTTCGGGAACCATCAGAATGCGGTTCCCCCTCCTCCCGGCAACGTCCGCCGCGATCCGCTTCATAACTTCGTCCCGGTTGGTCGTCCAGTCTGTGCCAAGCAAAAGGTGCAGCATTTGCCCACCCCCTTCTCTTTTTTGTCCATGATACCACAAATTTGCTTTCATGAACAGAGCGGGATTCATCCTGCATATAAAAATTTTTCCAGTTCTCCCAGCGCGTCCAGCAGGAAAAACCGCACCTCGTATTTTTCTTCCCCGTCCAGCGCGCCGGTAAGGCTGTCCGGAAAGCCTGCCCCCGCCGCCTTGTCCGCGAATTCCTCAGAGGTCGCACCCAGGCACAGGCTGGGAAATGCCACGCACCACCAGTTATGCCCCACTCCCTCGCCGATGGTGATCCGCAGGGCTTCGTAGATACCGGCGGGCAGGGTGAAGGTGTCATAGTAGCGGGTATCAAAGGCTTCCTTACACAGCGTCACCACCGCCTCACAGTCGCACCCCGTCGCTTCCAGGACGCTGTTGGCGACGGCCTGAATTTGGGGCAGCTTGGCCTGTAAGTACGCCCTTGCCTCGTTTACGTCGGCGATTTTGTTCAGGTCGCTTTGCAGGCTATTTAGCACGGCGTCCCGCACCTGCAATTTGATGGACTGATCTTCCTCGCTGTCAGAATTTGCGACCACGTGGAAGCGGATCAGCTCGTCATTCAGCCGCTGCCGGTCGGCCAGCAGCGACCCGCACCACACGGACGCGGCAAGCACCAGACAGATACCGATTCGTTTCAAAAGTTTCTTCATAAAAAACACCGTCCATACGGAAATACTTCCAGTATGGACGGTAAATGCCAGAATTATACAGGTTTGGCAATATAGATATTCGGATAGTTCTCTTTCAGCATACTGCACACCACGGCGGCGTACTCAAAGTTCGGCAAAATGGCAAAAATCGCGGAACCGGAACCGGTCATCTGCTCCGTCAGAGCACCGTAGCTGTTGCAGATGGACTTGATATAATTCAGCTCCAGATGCTCCGACGTGACCACCGGGTCAAAGACGTTGTATACGTTCTCCGCCACCTTCCCTAAATCCCCGGCCAGCAGGGCGCTTTCCATGGCCTGATTGTCCGGGCGATGGGGAATCGCCACGGTGTCGATTTTCCCATACAGCTCTGGCGTGGACACGGAGAAGTCCGGCTTGCACACCACGAACAGGCAGTCGGGCATATCCGGCAGCTTTCTCAGGCGCTCGCCCCGGCCTTCCACCATGGCCGTGCCGCCCACCACGCAGAACGGAACGTCGCTGCCAACCTGTGCGCCCAGCTCCGCCAGCGCCAGAACGGACAGCGGGTCGCCATAGTGCCGGTTCAGCGCCCGCAGCACCGCAGCCGCGTCAGCGCTTCCGCCGCCTAAGCCCGCCCCGGCGGGAATGCGCTTGACGATGCGGATCTCCAGGCCCTCCGGATCTTTGTCCATGGCGTCGCAGTAGACCTTCGCCGCCTTCCACGCCAGATTCTTTTCGTCGGTGGGAATGCCCTCCACAGAACACAGCAGCCGCCACGGCTTTCCCGTCCCTACATCGATCTCCACATCGTCCCGGACGGAAACGGTCTGCATCACGCTCTGCAAATCATGGTAGCCGTCCGCCCGCTTTCCCAGAACGTCCAGTGTTAAGTTTATTTTGGCAAAAGCGCCTTCATATAATGTCGTCATTGCAAAATTGTCCTTTCTGTGCATCTTTTTTTATTATAACGGAACTATTGGAATTTTGCAACTTCTTCGTGATAAAATCCGAAAATGCGCATATCCTATCAGCATCCGGGATGTGAAATGGAGGTAAGAATATGGATACCCTTGCGCTGATTTTGTCCATCATCGGCTGTGTCAACTGGGGACTGGTAGGCATTTTCCAGTTTGATCTGGTAGCCTGGCTCTTCGGCGGCTCCGGCTCCCTGTTCAGCCGGATCATTTATACCATCGTTGGGTTGGCAGGTCTCTGGTGCATTTCCTTCCTGTTCCGCAAGAAGACGTTTGTGGATGGGGAATGAATTATGGGCAGCTCCGGAAAGGAACTGCCCAATTTTTACATTCAGTTGTGGCACCGCACAATGCACTTGACCGTCTGGTCGCCGTACTTCGCGGTGATCTCCGTGGTTCCGCTTTGCAGCGCCGTGACATAGCCGTTTTCCACCTTGGCAATGTAGGCGTGCTCCACGCTCCACTCCACGTCCTCAGGCTTGAGGTCGCCGCAGTCCACCAGCTTCAGCTGGGTGCTGTAGCCCACCTGCAAACGCATGTCCGTTCTGTCCAGCTTCAGCTCCACCTGAGGCTTCGTCTCCACAGGCTCGGTCTGGATGGTCGCTTCCGTCTGGGCCGCCACGGTGGCCTCCGTGGACGGCTCCGTCTCCGCTTCAAACTGGCAGGTCACGGGGCAGGTCAGCTGCTTGTCGCCGCAGGTGATGTAGATGACCGTCTTGCCCTCGCTCACAGCGGTGATACGGCCGTTGGCATCCACCGTTGCGATGCTCTCGTCGCCGGAGGTGAACACCAGCTCGTCCGTGGTATTCTCCGGGATGACGACTACATTCAGCAGAAAATAATACCCGGGCTGGGTAAGCTCCGCCGCGCCGCCGGGGAGAGACAGATCCTGGCAGGGGATCCGCGGTTCGGTAGTCGCGGCCTCCGTCTGGACGGGCTGCTCGGTCTGGACGGTGGGCGCGGTATCCTTCACGCCGTGCAGATTGGGCAGCAGATACCGGAAGAACAGGAACGCCGTTCCCGCCAGCAGGATCACGATCAGCGCCGTGAGGATTACCACAACGGCGGTGTTATGCTCCCGGGGCTGCTCGTCATAATTGTCTTCGTCATCCTCCGGGTCAGAGGAATATGGCTCATTCTCCGGCTCCGGGAAATCGTCGCTCTGCTCGTCAAAATCAAAAATTTCCTTTTTCTTTTTGCCGGACGAGTAGCGCCCGCCCTTGTTCAGCGCGGGCATCTGATCCATGACAAAATCATCATCAGAAACATTGCCGGACATATCCCGGGGGCAGCCGCAGATGGGGCAGCACTCCGCTGTGTCCTGGTAAGTTGTTCCGCAAATCTCACAAATTACCTTGCTCATATGATACCTCCTGACAAAAATACACATACTGTACCATTATCAAGCGTCATTATAACACTCTTTTCCAAATAAAACAACTACAAAGTGGTTGCTTTTTTCAGATTTTTATTTTATGATATAAAGGTTAAAGGAGGCGATTACGATTGACTGAACTTGCCGAAACCGAACTGATTTCTCCTTTGCTTGACGGATTTGCCATGGGAAACCCCATGAGCAGCCATGACGGCGTTCGCTGCTGTCCTGCCATCAAGGAAAATTCGGACGAAAAATACATAGTCAAAATCATTTCCGTACCAGCCGCGCAGACGCAGATGGATGCGATGCTTCTGGCTGGCGCCTATAAGGACATGGCGGGCGCCATGGACTACTTCAAGGGCGTAGCCGACGACGTGGAAAAGGAAGCGGAGTTCCTGCAGAAGCTTTCCAAGCTGGAGGGCTTTCTTCCCTACGACGGCTGGCAGACCGTGCCCATCAAGCGCCGCCGTTTAGGCTACGAGGTCTACCTCGTCAGCCCCTACAAGCATTCGCTGGCAAAGTACATCCGCCGCAATCCGGTCACCCATCTGGAAGCGATCAATCTTGGTCTTGACCTGTGCTCCGCGCTCTCCGTCTGCCGTCAGGCGGGATGCCTGTACGTGGACTTGAAGCCCACCAACATCTTCCTGACCGAGAAAAAAAGCTACCGCATCGGTGATCTGGGCTTCATCCCGCTGGACACGCTGCGCTACACGTCCCTGCCGGACAAGTACCGCAGTCCCTATTCTCCCCCGGAGCTGCACGACGCCATGGCCACGCTGAACGAAACGGCGGACACCTACGCCGTGGGCATGATTCTCTATCAGCTCTATAACGACGGCAGCCTGCCCTTCAAGGGCAAAGCGCCGGACGAAGCCCTTCCTTCTCCCGTCAATGCCGACTACGAGATCGCGGAGATCATCATGAAGGCCATCGACCCTGACCCCGCCAAGCGCTGGCAGGAGCCGAAGGAGCTGGGCAAGGCGCTGGCCGCCTACATGCAGCGCAATTCCATCAATGACACCCCCATCACCATCTACACCCCCATTGAGGCAAAGCCGGAGGATGTGGTGCCGGTGCAGCCCGCCCCCGCTCCCACCGAAGCGCCTGCCCAGCAGGAGGAAACCATCGCGGAGGATACGCAGGATGAAACTCTCCCGGAGCCTGCGGACGCGGCCGATCTTCTGCCCCACCAGATGTCCGAGGAAGTTTCCCAGATCATGGACGAGGCCGACGCGCTGATTGCCCATGAGGTTCCCCAGACGGCGGTCACGCCGGAACCGGAGGAGGATTCCCCCGACCGCTTCTCCTTCGCCCAGGATGAAGAGGACAACGAGCCGCTGCCCGACAACAGCAACGAACCCTTTGCCGACGCGGAGGAAGAAAAGCGCCTGCAAAAAGAAGCGAAGAAGCAGGAACGCAGACAGAAGGCGAAAAAGGCCGCAACAGCCGTCATCACGCTGGTGATCCTCGCTGCCATCGGCGCGGGACTGTTCTGGGCGTACCAGAAATACTACCTGCAAACCATCAACAGCATTTCCATCGAGGGCGACCAGTACCAGCTGGTTGTCAGCGTGGACACCGAAGTAGACGATTCCAAGCTCAGCGTCATCTGCATGGACAACTACGGCAACGCCGTGACCCGGGGCGTGGTGGACGGCAAGGCGACCTTTACCGACCTGCTGCCCGATTCCCTGTACCGCATCCAGCTGGATATCAGCGGCTTCCATAAGCTGGTGGGTCAGACCTCCGACATCTTCACCACCAAGGGTTCCACCAGGATCGCCAGCTTCTCCGCCATCACCGGCGCCGAGGACGGCTCCGTCATGCTGAACTTCGCGGTCAGCGGCGCCGACCCGGAGGAATGGGTCGTGAGCTACTCTGCCGAGGGCGAGGAGACGCAAAGCGAAAGCTTCTCCGGCCACACCGTCACCGTCAGGGGGCTGACCGTGGGTAAGCTGTACACCTTCACGCTGGAGCCTGCCAGCGCCGCCTCCAAGGAGACCTTCACCGGAGAAAATACGCTGGAATTCACGGCTTCCCGTCTGGTTCTCGCGGAAAATCTGACCGTCGCCGCCAGCAGCGGCAGCGATATGACCGTCCGCTGGGACGCCCCCGGCGATGTGGTCGTGGAGAGCTGGAGCGTCCGCTGCTACAGCGACAATAACGGCTACGACAAGCAGCTCACCGTCACCAATACCGAGGTCTACTTCACGGACATCGACCCCTCGGTCGCCTACACCATCGAGGTCACCGCCGCCGGCATGACCCAGCCCGCCCGCACCAGCGTCACCGCCAATCCCATCAACATTACAAGCATGAACGTGGATGACAGTGCGCTGGATCAGATCGCCGTGACTTGGGAATACACCGGCACCGCCCCCTCCGGCGGCTGGCTGCTGATGTACCAGATCGACGGCAGCTCGACGCCCAACGTGGTCAAATGCGCCCAGCCATCTGCGGTTATCTCGCCCCTGATCCCCAGCGCGAAGTACCAGTTCACCATTCAGGCGGCAGACGGCACCTCCATTTTCGGAAACGTCAAGACCCAGACCATCCGCAATGCCAGCGTGTATGACGACCACGGTCTGTCCGCGGATCACATCACCACCCATCTGGTCAAGACGCCGGACACGGAGGATTGGCATTTTGAGTCCATCGGCACCGCCGCCTATACCAGTGAGTTTGCCGTGGGCGACAAGATTTCTGTAGTCCTGCAGGGCACTACCAATTTCTACGTCCCCGAAGATCCGCTGGACATCCTCTTTGTCATCCGGGACGGCTACGGCAATGTCATCCCAAAGTACATTTCCGAGGCAACCGGCGACTGGAAAGAGATCTGGTACGCGGGTGACTACCACTACGGCGAGCTGGATGTTCCCACCGCCCCCGACGCCCCCGGCGATTACTCACTCAGCATTTACTTTAACGGTCTGGCCATTACGGTCATCACCTTCACCGTTACGGAGTAAGGATTTTCTCACAAAGCAGCCCCAGCTTTAATAGGTGGTCGGAAAACAGTTAATGGAGCGTATCGGTATAGATACGCTCCATTTCTTGTGCCAGCACATGCAGCCCCTTGGCTCTCCCTCCGGGAGAGCTGTCACCGTAGGTGACTGAGAGGGTATTGCAGCCTTATTTCCCCTCTCCGTCCTCGCTTCGCTCGGCCACCTCTCCCAAAGGGAGAGGCAAGAGGTGCTCGCACGGTACACCAAAGAGCTGCTTTTTCGTGTTTCTGGAAAATCCCCATGTACTTTTGTCCAAAAAACACATGCCGTTTCCTAAGCACTTTGTGATAATCCCCGATTTTTGGAATTGTTCACACATTTTCCCCGGAGATGTGTTATACTTCCTCGGAAACCTCAAAAGGAAGGAGCTGCAACATGCGCGGAAAAAGTCACCGCTGTCTGGGAAAATACCTGGTGCAGCACTACATGAGCGACACCCCGGAGCGGTATGTGAAGGCCTTTTTGCTGGGATGCATCGAGCCGGACCGCAATCCCGCTACATACCTGAAAGGCTCCATCCGCTGCCAGTGGCTGCGGGGTCACAATTACCGCAATGCCCGGCGCTTTATGCGTGCCATTTCCGCCCGGCTGGAAAAGAAGGAAAAGCTCGGCCTGTTCGACTACTATACCCTCGGCAAGCTCATCCACTACACCACCGACGCGTTCACCTACGCCCACAACGACACCTTCCCCACCGCCCTGAGCGATCATCGGGAATATGAAGCGGCGCTGCAAGACCATTTTCTGGAATACATGAAGCAGGACCCCAAGGTCAACCCGAAAATCGCCGGAAGTGTGATGGAAGCCATTTACAGCTACCACCGGGAGTATGAAGCCCAGGCGGCAAACATCTACACCGACACCCGCTTTGCCCTGAACGCCTGCTGCTGTGTGCTGGCCGTATTGCTGACCAACCCCATCTTCTGAAGGAGGCTGCCGATGTACAGATTTTTTGACATGGGTCTGGAAGCCGGCGTGGCGGCGGTAATTCTGGTTCCGTTATTTCTCGTCGTAAACCGGATTTATTTCCATGATTTGGGGCGCACCGTCGGCTATCTTATTTTCGCCATATACCTGGCCTGTGTGGACGCCGTGGTGGGGCTTCCCTGCATAACCTATATCCGCCTGGATTTTAACTACAATTTTGTCCCGTTTCTGCATATGTTTTCGGACTATAGAAGCAGTCTGCTGAATGTGCTGCTGTTTGTTCCGCTGGGCTTCTTTCTTCCCCTTTTCTGGAAGAAATTCAGTGCCTTCGGGTACACGCTTCTGTTCGGCTTTTGCACCTCCCTGCTCATTGAGCTTCTGCAGATTTTTACCTTCCGGGCGACGGACGTCAACGATCTGATAACCAACACCGTCGGTACGGTTTTAGGGTATCTGCTTGCGAGAGTCGTGCTGAAGCTTTTCCCGGGGACGGAGCCGTCGGCGCGGACAAAGGATGTGTTTCTCGTCTGCGGCATGACCTTCGGCGTCATGTTTTTCGTGCAGCCGTTTCTGGCGGCGCTGGTCTGGAATTGGATAATGTGAAACTTCAGCGGCATTTGGAAGCGAATGCCGCTGATTTTTGCGTCATATGTTCCTCCGGTTCTCTTTCTCCCGCTCGGACATAAGATGTTCCATACATCTGAATTTGAGGTGGTACTATGGAACATAACGCAAATCAAATCACCCTGCGGGGAAATCTGTCCGCGCCCCCCACGTTTTCCCACGAAAACCACGGGAAGCAGTTTTATCGTTTTTTTCTGGAGGTGCCGAGGCTTTCCGGAGTGGCGGACACGCTGCCGGTCATCGCGGATAAGTCCCTTCTGGAATCCGCTGGGGCAGACCCCGGGGGAATGCTCACCGTCACCGGCCAGATCCGCTCCCACAATGTCCGCACCGACGGGCGGCGGCATCTGATGATATTCGTCTTCGCGTCGGCGCTGACCTGCGAGGACGGCGAAGCGCTGAACGACGCGGTGCTGGAGGGCTTCCTCTGCCGGGAACCAATTTACCGCCGCACGCCCCTTGGCCGGGAGATCTGCGACGTGATGCTGGCGGTGCCGAGGGCGTTCCAGCGGGCGGATTATCTGCCCTGCATCCTTTGGGGCAGGACGGCGCAGGAGGCTTCCCGGTGCCATACCCGGGATAAGATCGGCATTACGGGCCGATTGCAGAGCCGCGTCTACACGAAACTTACCGAGGAAGGCGCAGAGGAACGAACGGCCTACGAAATTTCCGCCCTCACTGCCCAGATTCCCATGGATTTACTGTAACGGCTTGTCTTTTTTTGTTGCAAAACTACGGTTTTCGTGGTATATTGGGGCAAAACAGATAAAAGGAACGATTCTCGTGAACAAAAAAGAAAAGGCAAAAGCCATCATTGATATCCTCAAGCAGCGCTACGACGATGCGGCCTGCGCCCTGCATTACGCGAAGGACTACGAGCTGATGATCGCCGTGCGGCTCTCCGCCCAGTGTACCGACGCCCGTGTGAATCTGGTGACCCCCGCCCTCTTTGCTGCCTACCCCACCCTGGAAGCCATGGCGGCGGCGGATATCGCCGATGTGGAAAACTACGTCCGCTCCTGCGGCTTTTACAAGCACAAGGCGCGGGACATCGTCCTCGCCTGTCAGATGCTGCTGACGGACTACGGCGGAAAAGTCCCCGGCACCATGGAGGAGCTGCTGCGCCTGCCCGGCGTGGGGCGGAAAACCGCCAATCTGCTGCTGGGCGACCTGTATGCCGTCCCGGGCAGCGTCGTCTGCGACACCCATTGCATCCGCATCTGCGGGCGGCTGGGGCTGAGCACGGGCAAGGAGCCGGAAAAGGTGGAGCAGCAGCTGCGCAAGATCCTCCCCCCGGAGGAAAGCTCGGACTTCTGCCACCGGATCGTCCTCTTTGGCCGGGACTGCTGCACCGCCCGGAATCCCATGTGCGGCGAATGCCCGCTGACCATGTACTGTAAAGAGTTCAATCCGCAGGCATAAAACAGCGCCGTTTGCAGTCAAAAGCTATCAATTCCGGAATATTTTCCATTCCTGTTCTGCCGCTCCCCCTGTCCGCATATGCTGTGGACAAGGGGGGATTTCTTTGCCCAAAAAGCTGCCGATCTTCTATTCCGCTCTGCTGCTCACAGGGGTGAACCTGCTGCTGCGGCTGGTGGGAACTTCTTTTCAGGTGTATATCTCCGGGCGTATCGGCGCTGCCGGAGTGGGACTTTTGCAGCTGACCATGTCCGTGGGAAGCCTCGCCATGGTGACCGGAATTGCCGGTGTGCGGACCGCCGCCATGTACCTGACCGCCGAGGAACTGGGGAAAAAACGCCCCGGAAACGTGACATGGGTCTTATCCGGCTGCTTCATGTACAGCATTCTGTGCAGCACGGCCGTGGCCGCCGCGCTCTATTTTCTCGCGCCTACGCTGGCGGAAAACTGGATTGGGGACGTGCGCACGGTGAATTCCCTGCGGCTGTTTGCCGCGTTTCTTCCCGTCTCCTGCCTGTGCGGCGTCATGACGGGGTATTTCACCGCGGCCAACCGTATCGGGACGCTGGCCGCGGTGGAGGCGGCAGAGCAGCTGTGCTCCATGGTCGTGACCATGGCCGTGCTGACCCTCTGGGCGGGAGACGACCCCGGGCGCGCCTGTCAGAGCGTGGTCATGGGCGGATGCTTCGGCGCCTGTCTGACGCTGTGCTGCCTGATGCTGCTGCGCCTTGCCGAACGGGTAAAGCCGGGGCCGAAAATCCCCATAAGGAGCCGTCTTTTACAGGCAGCCGTCCCCCTTGCCATGGCGGACGTACTGAAATCCGGCATCAGCACCACGGAAAACCTGATGGTCCCCAAGCGTCTGGCGCTGAACTCCCTCATTGACAGCCCCCTTGCGGCCTTCGGCATCGTCAGCGGCATGGTGTTCCCTGTCCTGATGTTCCCCGCCTGTATTCTGTTCGGTCTGGCCGAGCTGCTCATCCCGGAGCTTGCCCGGTGTGCCGCCGCGGGAAGCAAACAGCGCATCTCCTATCTGGTGCGGCAGAGTCTGCGCACCGCCATGCTGTACGGCATCATGTTCAGCGGTCTGGAATTTCTGCTGGCCGAAGGGCTGTGCAATTCCCTGTACCACAACGCCGAAGCGGGGCGCTGGCTGCGGCTGTACGCTCTGCTGATTCCCATGCTCTACTGCGACGCCATCACCGACGCCATGACCAAAGGTCTGGGGCAGCAGAAAGTATGCGTCCGCTACAACATCATCACCAATTCCATGGATGTGTTTTTTCTGTATTTTTTGCTGCCGAAATATGGAATGGAAGGTTACTTTTTCAGTTTTTTTATCACCCATCTGGTGAATTTCATTCTCAGCCTGCGAAGGCTTCTCATCATCACCGGGGAGACGATCCCCTTCTCCGTCCCGGCGCTGTCTGTCGCGGCCGCTCTTGCCGCCGGATGGGGTGCCTCCCGTTTTGCTTCCCCGGTGCTTCGGGCGGGGACATATCCTGTCTTACTGGGGTGCCTGATGTGCCTGTTTGGGGTTCTGGGGCGGCAAGACATCGCATGGCTCAAGGGGCTTCTCCGGGGAAAAGCCATTGCAAAAACACGCACATTCTCCAAAAGCGCATAAAACTTCATGCATGAGCACTGCACCACGAAAATGCGCAAATGTTGGTGCATGAAGTTTTTGTGCATCATTTCCGGTTGCCCCGCAGGGGCGAGGAAATGGCACATTTCTTGTTTTGCTATGCTTTTGCATAGCAAAAATGACCCGCCATGGCGGGTCATTTTGCGTTTTTACAGGTTTTTCAGAACTTCCAGCAGGAAATTCCACGTGCGTTCCGTGGACGCGATGTCCAGCTTTTCCCGGCTGGTGTGGATGTCGTGCATCTGCGGGCCGATGGACACGCAGTCCAGTCCCGGCAGCTTTTCTCCAAGCAATCCGCATTCCAGCCCCGCATGGATAGCCAGCACCTGCGGCTCCTTGCCGAACATCTCCCGGTAAAGACGCACCATGGTGTCCCGGAGGACGGAATCCTTCCTGAATTCCCATGCGGGATACTCCCCGGACTGGGAATAATTTCCCTCAAAGAACTCAGCAAGGCCTTTCAGCTTCTCCAGAAGATCTTCCTTCTCGCTGTTGACGGAGCTTCTGACGGAAAAAGTGACGTTGAACCGCTCTCCCAGTTTGGTGATTCCCATGTTCAGGCTGGTCTGCACAAGGCCCTCAATATCCTTACTTCTGGCCTGCACCCCGTTGGGCGCGGCGCAGAGCAGGCCGATGACCTTGGACGTCGCCTGTGTGGACAGGCCGTTTCCGCCCAGCGCATCCACGTCAAACGCCTGAATGACGGCATCCGGCTCGTCGTATTTTTCCCGAATCTCCGCCTGCAATTCCTCCGCCACGGCGTTGATCCGCTCCAGCTGAATGCCCATAGCCACCAGCGTCGCCTGACAGGAACGGGGGATGGCATTGTCCTTGGTGCCGCCGGACAGGGAGGTCAGGCACAGCGGCATGAGCTTCTGGATGCGATCCATGAATTCGCCCATGACCTTGTTGGCGTTGGCGCGGTTCTTGTGGATCTCCGCGCCGGAATGGCCGCCCTGCAGGCCGTCCACGCTGAGCCGGACGCAGGGGCCATAGACCGCCTTCCGCTCCGCGGGCAGGCTGATGGTCGCGGTAGCGCCGCCGGCACAGGACACGGTGAAAATCCCCTCATCCTCGGAATCCAGATTGATCATCGTCCGGCCTTTCAGTTCGGACAGGTCGATGACATCCGCGCCCAGCATCCCAATCTCCTCGTCCACGGTGATGATGACCTCCAGCGGCGGATGGGGAATGGTGTCGTCCGCCAGCAGCGCCAGAGCGTAGGCAACGGCAATGCCGTCGTCGCCGCCGAGGGTGGTGCCTTTGGCGAACACAAACTTATCGTCATGAGTGACATCCAGCCCCTCCTTCTCCATGTCCAGAGGGCAGTCCATGTCCTTTTCGCACACCATATCCATGTGACCCTGCAGGATCACGGGGGCATGATCCTCCATGCCGCAGGTGCCGTTTCCAAAGAGGATCACGTTGTTTGCCGCGTCCTGAATGTACCGCAAGCCATGCTCTTTGGCAAAATCCACCAGATAATCGGATATTTTCTTCGTATTCCGGGAACCGTGGGGAATGGCGCAGATTTCCTCAAAATAATGAAAAACCGCGGCAGGCTCCAGACCCGCCAATCGTTTCGTTTCCATACAGACACTCCTTTTCATTGGAATAACTTCTCACCCTTATTCTACCACAGGCACCATCAAAAGTCTATCGCAATCTCTCACCAGAAAACAGCAAAGACTACGGAAAAATCCGTAGCCTTGCACATTTTACCCATCCAAAAGGAACTTCTTAAGCTTTTGCAAATCGTTATTGAGAAGCAAGTCCTCGTTAATGTCCATTGTTTCCAGCAGCTTCCGCGCCAGATCGAAGTTGCCCACCGCGCTGGGGTCGTGGGCGTCCGTATCCACCACGACGAAAACGCCCCGCTCCATGCACAGAGGGATCATTCTCCGGTAGTTTTCCACGCAGTTTAGCCGGGATTTGGGCTTTCTCAGGGAGCTGTTGTTCAGCTCCAGCGCAACACCGAATTCCTTTGCGCCCTCCACCAGTGCCGGATAGTCCATGGGGTACTGGTCGGTATCCGGGTGGGAAATGATCTTCACCTTTGGGTTTTCCATGCAGCGAATCACGTTGTCCGTATTTTTTACAGCCCCCGCATCCTCGTAGCACAGCCCATGGATTCCGGCAATGGCGTAGTCCAGATAGTTCAGGTGCCGCTGATCCAGCGACAGCTCACCGCCATTCAGAACATTGACCTCGCTGCCGTAGAGCATCTCCACGCCGTACAGCTCCCTCGGGGCATCGCAGAGGTTCCGGAAGTAAATCGGGTCAACCGTCCCGGGAATGCCGGGGGCGTGTTCCGTAACGCCGATCAGGCTCAGTTTCCGCCGGGACGCCTCCGCCGCCAGCTCCCGGATGGTGCCGAAGGCGTGGCCGCTGAGAATCGAATGCATATGTACGTCCGCAACAAATGGTTTCATAATCGTCCTTCCCCTCCAATACTATACAGAAAGGCCACGGAATCATCCGTGGCCTTTCATCATTTCGCATTACATGAAGCTCAGCACCAGGGTCAGCAGAACCCAGACAATGGCGATCCACTTGGTGGACACGGCCAGAGTATGGTCCAGACCGCCCTTCTTATTCTTACTCAGATAAGATTCGGAAGCGCCGGAAATCGCAGCGGACAGGCCAGCCTCCTTGCCGGACTGCATCAACACGACCACGATCAGCGCAACGCTGCACAGAGCCTCCAAAACAATCAGAATCGTCTCCAGAACACCCATTACAAAAACCTCCCTCCGCCAGATTCGCGGACTCAAATAGTAAACGGTTCGTCAAAAAAACGCGAACCTTCCGATAGCCCGAATAGTATAGCATATGTTTTTCCAAATTTCAAGGGCAAATCCCGAAAAACTCGGAAAGTTCATGGACTTTTTACTTCTGCACCCAGCTGCCGGTGGCGAGGCAGTTCAGGTAGCTTTCAATGAAGGGATCCAGCGCGCCGTCCATGACCGCGTTTACATTGGAGGTCTCGCAGCCGGTACGGGTGTCCTTGACCAGCGTGTAGGGCATGAACACGTAGTTGCGGATCTGGCTGCCCCACTCGATCTTCTGCTGAACACCCTTGATGTCGGAAATTTTGTCCAGATGCTCCCGCTCCTTGATCTCCACCAGCTTGCTGCGCAGCATCCGAAGGCAGGTCTCCTTGTTCTGGAACTGGCTGCGCTCTGTCTGGCAGGAAACCACAATGCCGGTGGCCTTGTGGATCAGACGGACGGCGGAGGAAGTCTTATTGATGTGCTGGCCGCCCGCGCCGGAGGAACGGTAGACCTGCATCTCATAATCCTCAGGGCGAATTTCCACGTCCTGACTGTCGTTTTCGATATCCGGGATGACTTCGACGGCGGCAAAGGAGGTCTGACGACGGGCGTTGGCGTCAAAGGGCGAGACCCGCACCAGACGGTGGACGCCGTTCTCCCCCTTCAGGAAGCCGTAGGCGTTCTCGCCCTCGATCATAATGGAAGCGGATTTCAGGCCGGCCTCGTCGCCCTCCTGATAGTCCATGATCTTGTAGGTGAAGCCGTGACGCTCCGCCCAGCGGGTGTACATGCGGTAGAGCATCTGACACCAGTCCTGCGCTTCGGTGCCGCCAGCGCCTGCCTGAAAGCTCATCATGGCGTTGTTCTTGTCGTAGTGGCCGGTGAGCAGAGTTTCCAGACGGCAGGTCTCCATATCCTCTGTCAGCGCGGCAAAGCCGGTTTTCAGCTCCTCCAGCATGGAATCGTCGTCTTCTTCCTCCGCCATCTCGCAGATGGTCATCAAATCGTCCCAGTTCGACAGCATTTTTTCATAATGCTCGATCTTGCTCTCGGTCTGGCGGGTCTTGACAACGATCTTCTGGCTCTTCTCCGGGTCGTCCCAGAAACCGGGGGCTTCCTGCATGGCGTGCAGACGCTCCAGCTCATTGCGCATCCCCTCCAGATTCAGGGAATCCGCCAGTCCGTCCAGCGCGGGGCGGCAGTCGTTCAGCTTCTGCTTATATGCGTCAAATTCAATATTCATCACAAATCTCTCATTTCGTTGGGATATAGGGTACATTTATGCATCCACGTTACTTCTCTGGTAATTCTATCATTGAATCCGCAAAAAATCAAGACGAGGTTGAAACTATAAATTGGCCCCTTCTCCCCTGTTTTACGATATCCTTCCGGCCATTTTATTATTCACAGGCCGCAGCCATATCAAACGGAGAAACATTTTTCCGCCGCACATAAAATCGTGTCGGAGCTGTTCGCTCCGACACGATTTTATTACCGGAATACCAGCCAGATCAGTCCCGCGAAAATCAGCAGGGCAATGACGGCGGGAAGGAACAGGTTCAGAAACGCCGCCAGCAGCATAGCCGGCACATCGCCCTTCTCCTTGGGTTCCTTTTGCAGCTCCGCTTCCTTTTCCGGGTCAAGGTTTTTCTTTTTCAGCATTATCTCTGGTTGGTGATGGTCTTGATGTCGAACAGATAATTGCCGTTCTCATCGATCTTCTGCTGGTCGGCGAAGTGACACGCCACAAAGTGGCCTGGTTTCACTTCCTTCAGCTCCGGCGGCACACGCTTGCACTTGTCGCAGGCCATGTAGCACCGGGTGTGGAACTTACAGCCGGACGGGGGCTTGATGGGGCTGGGGATGTTGCCCTCCAGAATGATCCGCTCCTTGGTCAGGCTGTCGGGGTCCGTCGTGGGGATGGAGGACAGCAACGCCACGGTGTAGGGATGCCGGGGGTCGGCGAACAGCTCGTCGGTCGCGGCGATCTCCACCATGTTGCCCAGATACATAACGCCGATCCGGTCGGAAATGTAGCGAACGACGGACAGGTTGTGGGAAATGAACAGGTAGGTCAGGCCGTCTTTCTCTTTCAGCTCCTGCAGCAGGTTGATGATCTGGGACTGAATGGACACGTCCAGAGCGGACACGCACTCGTCGCACACCACGAACTTGGGCTTCACAGCAAGAGAACGGGCGATGCAGATACGCTGCCGCTGACCGCCGGAGAACTGGTGGGGATAGCGGTTGTACATATAGTTCTGCAGGCCGCACTTGTTCATCGTCTCGAACACGTAGGGCTTCATTCTCTTGGAGCCGCGCTTGAAGAACTTGTGGGTGATCAGACCTTCCTCGATGATCTGACCCACGGTCATCCGGGGGTTCAGAGAGGAATAGGGGTCCTGGAAGATGATCTGCAGATCCTTCCGCAGGAGACGCATTTCCTTGTACTTCAGGCGCTTCAGGTCTACGCCGTCATCCAGCATGGCCTCGTACTTCTGGAACTCCGGGTCGTCGGCATACTTGGCGCGCTCGGCGGCAAGCACCTTCTCCGCTTCCTCGGTGGCGGCTACGGCAGCCTTGTGAAGATTTTCCAGCTCGTTGATCTTTGCCTGATGGTTCTTGATCTTCTTCTCGCAGGAGGCGGCCTTCTTGGGCTCGTCCTCGGCGACGCCCTCCAGCATTTCGATCTCCATATGATGCTCGTCGATCTGGCTCTGCAGAGCGGCAGCGCGGAAAGCATGGCGATACCGGTTCAGCAGCAGTCCCGCACCCTTGGGAGTATCCTTCACCATGAAGCCGCCCAGAATCTTGGCAGCGTAATCAAGTGCGGTCTTGGCGTCGCAGGCAGCCAGATTCTTATCCTGAATGTCAAAGAAAGTCGCCTTGTCGCCCAGCGCGTCGCACTTCTTGGCCATTTCCTCAGCATGGGCAACGGCCTTGTGGTAATTCGACACGTACTTTTCGGCATTTTTCAAGGTGTCCAGCACATACTCCGGCGCGACGGTATCCAGCGTCCGTCCGTAGTACATCGTGCTGCCGGCAGTCTGTTCGTACAGCTGCAGGAGCACACGGCCCAGAGTAGACTTGCCGCAGCCGGACTCGCCGACAAGACCCAGCGTCTCGCCCTTGTAGATGTCAAGGGTGATGTCCTCATTTGCCCGGACATACATCTGCTTGGCGAAGAAAGAAGACTTGGCGACAGGGAAATACTTTTTCAGATTAGTAATGGACAACAATTTTTCCATGCTCAGCACTTCTCCTTTCTTCTTTGTCGGGGTAGAAGCAGCGGACGTACTGTCCCTCTGCCACCTGCTTCAGCTCAGGCTCCGCGTCGATGCACTTCTGGGTGCAGTATTTGCACCGGGGCGCGAACTTGCAGCCCTTGGGCAGGTCCAGCGGATGGGGCACGGCGCCGGGGATGGGGTCCAGCTTCTTCCGGTCATCGTTCAGCCGGGGGATGGAGTACATCAGTCCCTCCGTGTAGGGGTGGGACTTTTCACAGTTGGTGAAGATCACCCGCGCGGGCGCCTGCTCCACCACCTGACCGCAGTACATGACCACCACGTCGTCCGCCATTTCATTGATAACGCCCAAATCGTGGGTGATGAACATGATAGCGGTGCCGTTTTCCTTCTGCAGATCGTTCATCAGCCGCAGAATCTGCGCCTGAATGGTCACGTCCAGAGCGGTGGTCGGCTCGTCGGCAATCAGAATGTCGGGCTTACAGGCAAGGGCCATGGCGATCATGACACGCTGCCGCATACCGCCGGACAGCTGGTGGGGATACTGCTTGGCAACTGCCTCAGGGTTAGGGATCTGCACCGCTTTCAGCATCTCGATGCACTTGGCGGCGGCTTCCTTCTTGCTCATGCCCTGATGGATGATGAACGGCTCGGACAGCTGCTTCTTCACGCTGAACACCGGGTTCAGGCTGGTCATAGGCTCCTGGAAGATAACGGAAATTCGGTTGCCCCGGATGTGGTACATCTGCTCGGTGGTGACCTTGGAGAGATCCTGTCCGTCAAAGGTGACGGTGCCGCCGGCGATATAGCCGTTGGCGTCCAGCAGCCGCAGCACGCTCATGGCGGAGACGGACTTGCCGGAACCGGACTCACCCACGATGCCCAGGGTTTTGCCTGGGTAAATGGAATAGGAAACGTCGTTTACGGCTTTGACAATGCCGTTTCGGGTCTTGAAGAAGGTCTTGAGGTTCTTGACCTCCAGCAGAGGCTTATTCATGTCTGCCATTATTTATCCACCTCCGATTTGGGATCGAGCACTTCCCGCAGGGTATCGCCGATGATGTTGATGCAGATAACGACGATGGAAAGGAACAGTGCGGGGAATACCCAGCGCCACCAGTAGGACTGAATGACCAGCGCATTCCGGGAACCGTCAAGCATGTTGCCCCAGGTAGGACGGGGCAGCTGGACGCCGAAGCCCAGATAGGACAGGCTGGATTCGGTCAGCATACAGCCGGCAAAGTCCAGCGTCACGGAGACCAGAATGACGGAGATCACGTTGGGCAGAATGTGCTTGAAGGCGATCCTGCCCTCCTTGACGCCCATGGAGCGGGCGGCGGTAACGAATTCCTTTTCCCGCTCGGCCAAAATCTGACCACGGATCAGCTTGGCAAGTCCCGTCCAGCTGAGCAGACCCAGAATCAGCATGATGATGAAGATTCGGGTATTTTCATGCAGGTCGGAGGATTGCAGGATGGCGGACAGAACCAGCGCGAAGGGCAGGAACGGAATTGCGCCCACGATCTCGGTGACACGCATCAGCAGGATGTCCACCCAGCCGCCGAAGTAGCCGGAGATACAGCCCACGATGATACCGATGATGGTGGAGACGATAACGGCGACCGCACCGATGGTCATGGTCATCTTGCCGCCGTTCATGAGCCGGTTGAACACGTCACGACCCATATCGTCGGTGCCGAAGACATAACCCTTCAGGCCCCACGCCTCGACGAACTTGCCGTCTTTGAAGGCGTAATTCTGGAAGCCGCTGGAGAACACGGTGTCCACCGCGCCAGCTTCCTGCAGATCCGCGGGAACCTCACACTGCTTCCGGAAGTTCTGACCCCATGCGTACACTCTGCCCTGCTCGGTGACAAGGGTAAAGTGCCGGGTGCCGCCGGACACGTGCTTGATGGTGTCGCCCTCAGGAATCACGGGGGTAGCTTCCTTCATACCGGCGACGATCAGCTCGCCGTCGTCGGTGACAAGGGCAATGGCACCGCCGGTGGCCGCAATGTCCACGATCTTCCGGTCGCCGATATATTCAAAGATGTCAACGACCTTATTCTGGCCGTTCTCATCCTGAATGGTGATGGTGTTGAACTTGGAGCTCTTGCCGGGGACGAAGTTGCCGTCCTCGTCGATGCCGTACAGGCCGTCGTTGGTGAAGGCCAGCTTCACCAGCTTGCTCTCCTTCTTGCCGTGCTTGATGACGGAGGAAAGGTTCGTGGCGTTCAGGCCGTCGTTGCCCCATGCGTAGATGGTGCCGTCCTCCATGAGGATAGCTGTGACCTGATTGCCCGCGACCAGCTGGCGAACCTGAGAAGCGTCGATGGTGTTGTCGCCCATCAGCTCCTCGGGCTGCTTCCGGGCGGAGGCGATCATGGAGCCTTCCCAGCCGTACTGGCCGTTGTCGTAAGCGCCCCACGCGTAGACATGGCCGTCCTCAGAAATGGCGACGGCGTGGTCAGTACCTGCTGCCGCGTGGACGATCTTGGCATTCTTCACTTCGTCCGGGATGTTCAGGGGGTTCAGCTTGGGGTCCTTGGTGTGGGTGTAGTAGCCCCAGGTGTACATATTGCCGTCGGTGCTGACACCGATGGTGAAGGTTCCGCGGGAGGAAATGTCCACCGCGCCGTCCTTCATATCGTCGGGCAGCTTCATCAGGCTCATGGTGGGTCTGACGTTCACGTGGAGCATCTCACTGCCGGTCTCCGTCAGGTCAACAGGCGCAAAGATGGGTCCGATAAACACGAACAGGAACATGCCGACGAGGATCGTCAGCGCAATGACCGCCAGCGGATTCCGGAAGAAACGCTTGACCGCCAGCTTTCCGGGACTGTCATAGCGCTCGTCCGCTAGGGTGTACTCCTTGGAAGCGCCAAAAAACATCCGCTTCAGCCAGCGCCATGGGGCAAAGCCCTTGGAGGAAGTATTCTGTTTGCTCATTGTTCCTTCCTCCTTTACTTGTTGACCCGGACACGGGGGTCAGCGATGCCGTAGGCAATATCAATTACCAGATTGCCCAACAGGGAAATGATAACATAGAACATCTGCAGCAGCAGCACGACCTCAAAGTCCTTGTCGTTCAGGGAGGCAATGTAGAGCTTGCCCACGCCGTTCAGGCCGAAGATATTTTCCACGACCACGGAGCCGGAGAAAATGCCGATGAACCAGCCGATGACCAGCGTAATAATGGGGATCAGAGCGTTCCGGAAAGCGTGAGAATAAATGACGGTCTTTTCCTTCAGGCCCTTGGCTCTCGCGGTACGGATGCAGTCGAGGCTCAGCGCCTCACTCATGGACGCACGGACATAACGGGTCATGCCGCCCAGAGATGTGAAGGTCATGACGATCAGCGGCAGGGCCATGTAATACAGCTCGTCCAGAAATTTCTTCATGCCGGTGTAATCGGAACCGGGCGTTTTCATGCCCGACACCGGGAACCAGCCGAGAATAATGGCGAACAGCCAGATAAACACGATGGACGTGATGAATACAGGTATCGAGTAACCGACAATCGTACCCACCTGCACCGCCGTGTCCCGCTTGCTGCCCCGATGGACAGCGCAGAAGATACCAAGGGGAATGGTTATGCCAAGGCCAAGAATGGTGGCAAATATATTGATAAAGATGGTGTTCTTCATCGGCGCTTTCAGAACGTCATACGCAGGGCGGGAATACTTATAGCTCCAGCCGAAGTCTCCCTGCAGGATGCCCTGATACTTGCCGTTGATGGGAGCAACGCCCACCCAGCCAAGATAACGAATGAACACATTCTGATCCGTACCCAACTCATGGCGCTTCTCTGCCAGCTTCTTCTCGTAGAGCTCGCCTGCGTTGGGGTTGTTCTTCAGACTGGCCTTGTAGGAATCCACTTCTACCACCGCGCGGTCGTAGGGGATCATGGTGTACACAAGGAACATCAGAAGTGAGAGAATCAGTGCAACAACGACCATGTAGCCAAGTCGTTTAGCGATGTATTTTCCCATGGTATACTCCCTTTCTTAAGGCAACAATCCAGACAGGGCAACGGAATCCCCCCGTGCCGGACTGCCGCCTGACGTATTCATATATTCTACCCTAAAAATGCAAACAAAGCAAGTGTAGAAAACGGTCTCTGGGTCGAAAAATGAAATTTTTTACCTAAGAGGCCGCAAAAATTCAGGAAGCAGACCGTGATCGTCCTCAAAAGGACAAATCACCGCCCAGTTCCACCGGTCGCGAGTCCCCCGAAATGCACATTTGATACTATTCCCTGATTAAAATCATAATTTTAATCAGGAAGGCAATCGCCTGACGGCGCTGCCTGTTTTGTGATTTATAAGGAAAGAATTATAAGGAAAGAAATCACAAAACAAGTCTCATATGAACTCCATGCCCTTCAGGCAATTAAAATCTTTTTTAAAGATTTTAATTGGAGTTCAGTATGAGCGGCTGCATCCGCCCCTCTCCCCTCCCCGCAGCCAAGCTGCGGCAGGGACCTCTTTCGGCGCACAGACCGTTTTCCACGGGTTTTGTTTGCGCATTGTCTAAAACAGAGTTATCGGTTTTCATCAGAGTCCTTTTATGCAAAGGTGCGGTCTGAGGAAAACCGACAACCGGGTCGCCCCTCTATTTTATTATAGTATGGGACATAGACTCCAAAATGGGGCAGCCTTTGGGGGCTGCCCCATTCCAAGTTCTACAAGCTCAAGCAGTCAGCCGGATTAGTAGCCCTTGATGTTGGAGTAGAGAATCGCGCGAGCAGGTCCGAAGAAGGGAGAAGTCACAAAATTCTCAATGTTGGCGTTGTACACGTCATAGTAGTAGTTGGAGTACAGGGGGATGTCGGGCATAAGCTCGTTCCATCTCTCGATGTAAGCCATCCACCACTCGTTGTACTCGTCCTCGGTAGTGGCGTTGTAAACCATACCCATAGACAGGTAATCCATGCCCAGCTTGTCGTCGGAAGCCTCAACGGCCTCTTCGTAGGTCAGACGGTCAGCGGTCTGATCATAGGGGAACGCCAGATCGTAAGGATCGATGACCTTGTTGGAGGAGTAGCCGGCGTAATCGACGCTGGGGCTCCAGTTGTAGGCGTAGTCATAGACAGCGTTGTTCCAGCCGGTAGCCAGGTTGCACATGCCGTAGATGGGGGTTCCGCCGTAGCCCATGGAGGCGTCACGGTAGATGTTGCCAAGCAGGGTGGTAAAGTCACCGGTGGTAGCACGGATGACCATACCGGCAGCGGCAACGTCGGAGGAGTTGGCCAGATTGGTGTTCAGCTGGTCGGTAACGGTGTTGGGCGTGGTGCCGAACCAGTTGATGGCCAGAGGCATGTAGTACTCGCCGTTGATCTCAACGGTCTTGTAGACCACGTTATCGGTGTTCGCAACGGAAGCGTAGGTCTTGTTGCCGGCGTCGTTGCCGAAGATGTCCTTCGCATTGGCTTCCTCAGCGGTCAGCTTCTTGTAACGGACAGCGTCAACACCGGTAGCGCCCTCAACGTAGGGCTCGCCCTTGGAGTTGTAGATCCAGCCGCCCTCTTCCAGAACCTTCTTGGCGGTGTCGGGAGAGAAGGTGTAGTCGATCAGCTCGATGTCGTCCTGAACAGCCTTCCACATGTCGAAGTCGGGGGAGTAGGGGCCGTCAACGACGACGCCGTAGCCACCGGTGAAGGTCTGGCAGAACTCGGTACGGTTCAGCAGGTAGGTGATGGCCTGACGAACCTCGGGGAACATGGTGGGTCCGAAGTCGCACTCGAACTCGACCTTGCCGTAGCCGGCTCTCTGGTAGTGAACCTCGGAGAAGTTCACATCGTCAACGATCGCCAGAGCGGCCTTGGTGTCGTCACCGCCGGTGATGCCGGACAGGACGTCAACAGCGCCGGTCTTCAGCTGCTCCAGCTGAGTCTCGGAAACGACGAAGACATAGACAATGGTCTCGATGGAGGGGGTCTGACCCTCGAAGTTGCCCTTGAACTCAGGGTTGATGGTCAGAGTGCACTGCTTGGTGCCCTGATCCCAGTCGGTGATAACGTAAGCGCCGGAGAAGGGGTAGGTGGAGACGTCGTAACGGCTCTCATTCAGGTGAGCGGTGGTGACGTACTCACCGGCGTCGTCCTTAGCGTAGAACGCATCGGACAGGTAGCAGCCTTCGCCGTCATCCTTGATCTCCACGCCGTCGCCCAGCCACAGACCCAGAGGAGCGGGATCAAACGCAGCATAGGTGTAAGCGAAGTAGTAAGGCAGGTAGTCAGAGGACACGGTCACGGAGAAGGTGTACTCATCCAGTAGACGGATGCCGGAGAAGATCTTGGAAGTGCCCTCAGCCTCTTCGCCGGTGTAAGCGTTGAACTCCTTGTAGCCCACGAAGGACTGGCCCATGGTGCCGGGCATACCGGCAGCAACAGCAACGGGGGTGGAGAACGCCATGACCTGTGCCAGATAGTTGGCAGCGGTGATGGGGGTGCCATCGGAGAAGGTCAGGCCCTCGTTGATGGTCACGGTGTAAGTAGCGGTGCCGTCGTCGTTGTCAGTCTCGGTGTGATCCTTGACAGCGGTCTCGTTCCAGACGTAAGCGCCGCCCTGGTTGGTCTCCATAGTGCCGTAGCCGATGGTCAGCTTCTGGATGTCCTGATCGGACGCGCCGGCGGAAGAACCGCCCCAGCCGGGATAACGGAAGTCGCCGGACAGCTCGGTGATGCTGCCCAGAATCGCGCGGTTGGGCGCAGTGGGTGCTGCTGCAGTATCTGCTTTGGTCTCAGCGGACACGTCGGCAGCAGTAGGTGCAGCAGTCTCGGTGGTGCCATTGGAACCGCAGGCAGCCAGACCCAGCATCATAACGACTGCCAGAAGCAGGCTCAGAAGCTTGGTGAACTTTTTCATTCAGAATTCCTCCCTCAGAAATTTTTAAGACAGACGATCAGAAGTCATCCGTCAGATTTACGTCCCTCAGGAGGTATTCCCCCCAGAAACGTTACATATATTATGCACTATCCGTCACTCGTTGTCAAATGTTTTTTGCATTTCATTGGATTCTACAAAAAGCGCACTATTTCGTCATGTTTTTTGTGCGCATGGACGAACCCGAAACCAATTCCATGACTTTTCCCCCACCTTTTCGTGTTTTCGCTCCCCCGGCGCCGCACCCACCGGCAGCCGCCCTTCCAATGGGACGCAGCCCTGTTGGGAGGATATTCTCTCCTGAAGCAGCAAAAAAGCACCGGGTTTTCCATACTTTCACGGAAAACCCGGCACTTTTGGCACCCCTGACCCGTCCAAATACGAACCCGGAAGAGTACCGACAAAATCAGACGTAGCCGCATTTTATACTGAACTCCAATTAGGGTCTATCTGAAAACCGTCAACATGCCCAAACAGCGGGTCTTTTCCGCCTGCTGTACGCCATTTTTCCTTGCAATACACAA
>QWCE01000275.1_pt1 | contig 100587 bp, 83 predicted proteins | sample 1972531 | NCBI WGS metagenome assembly QWCE01 (sample SAMN09866716, study PRJNA288562) | Human gut metagenome isolate term4_stool, whole genome shotgun sequencing... | reverse complement strand
CGGCAGAGGTGAGATTCCTATGAGTTCGGTCAGCAGCCGAACGCCTGTTGATTTCCTTTTACGCATTTGGGGGATGAGATCGAGTTAAATGCGACCACCCAAGCACATGAGACCCTGTTCTTCATTCCTTTTTATTCTCTTACCCAAGATGTATTGTGATCCTACAGTGCGAAAGTGGCCTGCGTGTCAATGTAATGGTAGAAAATGCTTGAAAGATGTGATATAATACGCTGCATAAAAATGGAGTTGTCTACACTTTCAGGAACGGGGAACGCAATACTGCATCCCGGTGCTTGAAGAAAGTGACGTGATCATGTGGCTTTTGACGGCTCACGCACACCCGATTTTTTTATGGAAGAGAGGAGCAGAAGTATGGAAACGATGGACAATGAACGCCGCATCAGTACCGGCATTGACGGCCTTGACAAGGCGATCGATTTTCTTCGTCCGGGCGATACGGTCGTCTGGCAGTGCGAGCATATCAGCGACTATATGTATGTCGCAACGCGATTTGTGACCAATGTTGCCCGGCAGGGCAACCGCATCGTCTATATACGCTTTGCCGATCATGAGGAGATCATGGACACAGCGGCGCTGCGTGAGCGTGGCGCCAACGTTGAAAAATACGAGCTTGATCCGCGCGTGGGCTTTGAGACCTTTGCCGTGCAGGTGCACCGCATCATTGACAAGGAGCCGCTTGGCACGTTTTTTGTGTTCGACTGTCTGTCGGATCTGCAGAAATACTGGTTTTCCGATTTGATGATCTCGAACTTTTTTCTGCTCATCAATCCCTTCCTGATCCGGCGTCAGGCGGTCGCATATCAGCCGATCGATTATGAAAAGCACACCTATGAGACCATTTCGCGCATCCGGAAAGAGACGCCGCTGCTTGCCAATATCCGCACGCTTGACGGCAGTGTTTATATCCATGTGGTCAAAGTACGTGGCCGCAGCACGCCAACGACGTACTTCCCGCTGAAAATCACCGGAACCAGGTGGCGCACGTTGACATCCAGCGCAGATACTTATGCGATTTTTGAACGCTTTACCCAGACCGGCGAGCGGCGCGACTGCTGGGACAGCATGTTTGATTCTGTCTCTGACGGCAGGGAGCCGACAGACGAGGATGGACAGCGGCTCAAGGAGAATATCCTGCGTTGCCTGCTCGGTAATGAGCCGACGCGTCTTGCGTTGTGCCGGAAATATTTCTCCATGCGCGACCTGCTGTACATCAAGAACCGCGAGATCGGCACGGGCTGCGTCGGCGGCAAGGCGGCCGGCATGCTGCTGGCGCGCAACATCCTGCGCGATGAAGCACCGGAGCTGTATCGGACGCGCATCGAGCCGCATGATTCCTATTACATCGGCGCCGACGTCTTTTATACATACGGCGTTCAAAACGGGCTGTGGTCCTCCCGCATCCGGATGGTCGAGGCGGCGGATTACCTCGAATACGCGGAACCGATCCGCGAGCTGCTGCTCAACGGGACCTTCATGCCAAGCATCAAGGAACAGTTTCTGTCCATGCTCGAATATTTCGGCCAGTCGCCGATCATCGTGCGCTCCAGCTCCATCCTGGAGGATGGCTTCGGCAATGCCTTTGCCGGCAAATATGAGAGTGTTTTCTGCCCAAATCAGGGCAGCCTGAAGGAACGCTATGATGTCTTTGAGCGCGCCGTCAAGCAGGTCTATGCAAGCACCGTCAACCCGGATGCGATCAAATACCGCGCAGAGCGCAAGCTCCTTGACCGCGATGAGCAGATGGCGCTGCTGGTCATGCGTGTCTGCGGTGACGTGCATGGCAACTATTACTATCCACATATTGCCGGCGTCGGCCATTCCAAGAATCTGTACCTGAACAAGCAGAACGCTTCGGCGGAAAACAAGGGCATGCTGCGGCTGGTGTTCGGCATGGGCACGCGCGCGGTCGACCGTGAGGCCGACGATTATGCCCGGCTGCTGAACATGGACAACCCGACTGCCCCGCCGATGGTCGCATACGGTGATGAGTATAAGTATTCTCAGCACAAAATGGATGCAATCGGCCTGAAGGATAACGAATTTGAAACGATCCGCGTGGACGGCATTGACAAGCGTGACCTCAAGGCCGAAGCGTCGCTGTTCATGGAGCCGGACTATCCCACCGTCTCACGCCTGCGTGAAATGGGGCTGAGTACGGCGGACGCTCCCAATATTCTGAATTTCCGAAAGCTCCTGCGCAGCACGGATTTCACCGACGTTATGACGGAAGTCATGCGCGTGCTCGAGGAGAAGTACAGCTACCCGGTCGATATTGAGTATGCCTGCAACTTCGACCAGGATGGCAATTACCGCGTCAATCTTCTGCAGTGCCGGCCGCTTCAGACGCGCGGCGTCGGCGCGGCGGGCGTCATGCCGAATGTAAAGGAATTCTATTTCCGCACGAGCGGCAACTTCATGGGCGGGAACGTCTGCCTGCCCATCCGCTATGCCGTCATGGTTCAGGTCGAGCCGTATCTGGATCTGCCGGAGCAGCGCAAGTATCAGGTCGCGCGTAAGCTCGGGGAACTCAACAACCTCCTGCGCGATGAGGGCACGATCCTGCTCGGTCCGGGGCGCTGGGGGACGACCATTCCCAGTCTCGGCGTGCCGGTGCATTTTATGGAGATCAACCGCTTTGACTGTATTGCCGAGCTTGCCTACAGCTCACACGGCCTGCGCCCGGAGCTGAGCTATGGCAGTCACTTCTTCCAGGATCTCGTGGAGGCCGGGTCATTTTATGTCGCGCTCTACCCGGGTGAGGACGGCTGCGTATTTCAGGATGCGCTGTTTGCAGACTGCGAGAATGTGTACGCGCAGCTCATGCCATCCGACACGGAGGACGGGATGGCGGATGTCATCCGCGTCTATGATCTTGGGCGGGATCAGGCGATCCTCTACTCCGAGGTCGGGAGTCAGGCGTGCTTTCTTGCCAAAGTCTGACCGTCGGAAAACCTACAAAATATTGGGACGTGCGCCGGACAAGTGGCAACCGATAGTACCGGGCGGAGCCCAGCACAGAAGTGTGCTGGGCTCCGTTTCATTGGTGCCTTTAGGCGTAGAAAAGAGAGACATATTTCATGACCGAAAAGATCACGCTCTCCGGTGTGCCGGAGACGATGCCGCAGATCGTTTATGCCTGCGCCAGGGAGAGCGAAGGGCGCGGTACGATCCATGACCCAAAAGCGGAGGAGATCATCCGCAGGCTGGACTACGATTTTTCCCTCGCGGACAGCGATACCGCGATGCGCAGCGGCGTCATCGCCCGCACGCTCGTGCTTGACCGGCTGGCGCGCAGTTGGCTTGCGCAGCATCCGGCGCTGTCGTTGTCAACCTCGCCTGCGGTCTGGATACCCGGTACTGCCGGGTAGACGGGTACGCGCACTGGTATGATCTCGACCTGCCGGAGACCATCGCCGTGCGCGAGCGGCTCCTGCCGGAGCACGACGCGATCTCGCAGCTCGCCATGTCCGCCATGGACGACTGGGGCGGCGAGATCACGGAGCAGGGCGCTTCGGTGCTCGTCATTATCGAGGGCCTGACCATGTACCTGTCGCAGGCGGATGTGCAGCGCATCTTCGCGGTGATCGCCGGGCGATTCCCGGAGGCGGCGGTGTTCGTCGAGACCATGAGCCCCATGGTCGTCAGGCGTTTCCGGGAAAAGTCCATCGAGGGCAGCCATGCGAAATTCACCTGGGGCGTAAAGGGCGGCACGGCCCTGGCCGCGCTGCTGCCGGACTTTCGGTTTGTCGAGCAGCACAGCCTGACCGAAGGCATGGCGGTGTTTGCCCCGGTCTACAAGGTGCTGGGCAAGATCTCCGCTGTGCGGAATATCTCCAACAAGATCATCGTGCTGGAAAGAGCGTGAGCAGGCGGTAGGGGGCGCTTCGGCAGTATGCTGCCATAGCAGAGAGGCGGAGAGGATCAGAGAAATACCATGAACGCTGTTTGAACAAGGAAACTTACGTCTGCAAACGCCCGAACTTCTGCGCACTGGCGCATAGTTCGGGCGGTCGTTTTCGGGCGGCGGCCCGATTTGACAGCAGGGCTGCGCAGATGGGAGAATTTGATGGAAGCCGATTGTAATCTCGTCGGCTTTATGATAGAATCCCTTTTGTAAAATTGCGGGTATTTATAGAGATATGATCTGAAACAGGCGCCTGCTGTACCGGCAGCGGAGGAGCGGAAACATGGACTGGAACACATATTATGAAAAGTTTTATGACTGGGCGAACAGCACTCAGATCAATCGGCTCAGCCAACTGACCTTCTTTGGCCCTGCCGATGAAGTGACCGAGGTGGCACAGGAATTGCTGAATGAAAAGGCAGCTTCCCGCTTGATCCGCAAGGCGCTGGCGGCCGGAGTCACCTTTTCGGCGGAGAATATCTATGATTTGATGGACTGCTGCGACACGGCGACCATGAATCTGCTGCTGGCTGCCGTAAAATGCCGCTTCACGCAAGAACAGTTGGAGGACTTCTGGGGCAGCGTGGATGACGCGGTGCTGGAAAAGGCCGCGCGGCGGAATGGTGTGACACTGTTTGAAGACGAGGACCCGGAATGGGACGATGAACCTTGGGAACCGGAACCGATCCCGGAGCCGAAGCTTGGCTTCTGGGCGGCGCTGGACTTGGGCGGACTGTTCGCGGAAAAGAAAGACCGGCATAACGGCTGCTGCAGCGGCGACTGTGCCCACTGTCCGCCGCACTACGGCTACCGCTACGGGCGCTGGTATTACGGCCATAGTCATACCTACGGTTGTGAGCTCGGCGGGAATCGCGGCGATGGACGGGACTGAATCCGTACACATTGCTGTGCATGCCGGCGTAAAAATGATTGGAAAGTCGGTGAGAGAATATGCCCTTACAAATTGTCCGAAACGACATCACAAAAATGAAGGTGGATGCCATTGTGAACGCGGCCAACAACTCGCTGCTGGGAGGCGGCGGTGTGGACGGCTGCATCCACCGGGCGGCGGGGCCGGAGCTGCTGGCGGAATGCCGGACACTTCACGGCTGCGAGACCGGCAGCGCAAAGATTACGAAGGGATACCGTCTGCCCTGTAAATATGTGATCCATACGGTGGGGCCCCAGTGGCAGGGCGGCCGCGCCGGGGAACCGGAAAAGCTTACTTCCTGCTACCGGACGTCTCTGGAACTGGCCAGGGCCCATAACTGTGAGACGGTCGCGTTTCCGTTGATTTCTGCCGGGGTCTATGGCTGGCCCAAAGACCGGGCGCTCCGGGCGGCGGTGGATACTATCGGGGATTTTTTGCTCAAAAATGATATGACGGTGTATCTGGTCATTTTTGATCGGGAGGCCTATCAGATCGGCAGCCGCCTGTTTGCGGACATCGCCAGCTATATCGACGACCGCTATGCGGCGCAGCACAGCGATGCGCGCTCCCGGCGCGCACCGGAGTACGGTCTGCCGTTTCCGCTGCAAGACACGGAGCATATCGAAAAACTGCCCTCCGTATCCAGGAAAGCAGCAACGCTGGAGGATGTCCTGGAGGATCTGGATGAGAGCTTTTCGGAGATGCTGCTGCGGAAGATCGATGAATCCGGCATGACCGACGCCCAGTGCTATAAGAAGGCCAACATTGATCGCAAGCTGTTTTCCAAAATCCGCTCGGATAAGAACTACAGGCCCTCCAAGCCCACGGTGCTGGCTTTTGCGCTGGCGCTGGAGCTGCCTCTGCCGGAGATGAAAAATCTGCTGGAAAAGGCGGGCTTTGCGCTGTCTCATGCCAGCAAGTTCGATATTATCGTGGAATATTTCGTGGAGCACGGCAATTACAACGTATTTGAGATCAACGAGGCGTTGTTCGCATTTGACCAGAGCCTGATCGGGACGTAATTGTCGCCTGCAGGGCGACCAAACAGGAGCCATAACCGCCTATAATCCGGACATAAGCCAAAACCGGAATTTACAGGAGGTTATTACTATGAAAAAGAATCTGACGGAAATCGTATTCATCCTGGATCGCAGCGGCTCCATGGCCGGGCTGGAGGCGGACACCATCGGCGGCTTCAACGCCATGATCGCAAAGCAGCGGCAGGAACCGGGTGTGGCGCTGATCTCCACCATTCTCTTTGACGACCGGAGCGAGGTGCTGCATGACCGGACGCCGGTCAGCAGAGTCCGGCCCATGACAGCCCGAGATTATACGGTGCGCGGCAGCACGGCACTGCTGGATGCCATTGGCGGAGCCATTCACCACATCGGGAATATTCACAAGTACGCCCAGGACGAGGACCGGCCGGAGCACACGCTGTTCGTCATTACTACCGACGGTATGGAAAATGCCAGTCATTGGTATGACAGCGAGACGGTCAAGCGTATGATCCGGCGGCAGCAGAAACAATATGGCTGGGAGTTCCTGTTCCTGGGGGCCAATATTGACGCGGTGGAAACGGCGCGGCATTTCGGAATCGGGAAAGACCGAGCGGTGAACTATCGCTCCGACAAGCGCGGCACCCGGCTGAATTACGAAGTCGTCAGTGACGCCATCTGCACCGTCCGCGCCTGTGCCCCCCTGTCGGCAGACTGGAAGGAGAAGATCGAGGAGGATTACGAGCGGCGCAGATAACAGCTGCCGTAGACGGCGCCTGCTGGGCCTTATACAAAGGAGACGCTGTAATCCCTGGCCGACTGCTGAACAGAAGTCCTGCATTGGGAAAATCATATGAGCGGATCTCAAAAGACTTCCAACGATAGCAGCGTATTTCTGAAGCGACTGAGAGGTTGACATGAAACAAACACCACAGATCCGGCTGGTTTTTACGCTCACAAGGCGCGACCGTGCAGATTTTGACCGGGATGCGGTCACGCGCGGCCTTGGCATTTTGCCCACGAGGTCATGCCCGCCGACGCCCGGAAAAGGGAAGGTGCAGCACTGCGGCAGGGAGATCCATGAGCCGGATGAGCAGGTGCTGCCCGGTTTTACGGTCCTCCCGGCGGAAGCGCCGCCTTACCCAACGCTGCGGCACGCATACTGGAGCGCGGAACTGCCGAAAATGGACTGCCGGGCTTTGGATGAGCCGCTGCAGCAGTTTGAGCAGATGCTGCGCGGGAAAGAGGCGGAAGTCCGCCGCTTATGTGAGGAATACAATCTATATGCTGATCTGAGCGTGCGGGTGTTTGCGGCGTCCAACGATTTACCGGAGCTGGTCCTCCCGGACAGCAGGGTCGCATTTTTGGCGTCCGTGGGAGCAACGGTCAGCTTTGACTTTTATCTCGATTAACAAGAATCCCCTCGCACCGTTCGGAAGCCCGAACGGTGCGAGGGGATTCTTGTTTTGGATATATCCAGCGTTATACGATCACGGTCAGCAGCATCTTGAAGCGCGTCTGCCCATAGACCGCGTGCGGCACGTGCGCCGGCATGATGATGCTCTCCCCGGCGGAGACGAGGTGCGCCTCGCCGTCGATGGTGAAGCGTCCCGTGCCGTCGAGCACGGTGACGAGCGCGTCGCCGTCGGCGGTGTGCGTGCTGATCTCCTCATCCTGCTCGAAGGCGAAGAGCGTCATGCTCAGGGCGCGGTTTTGCGCGAGCGTCTTGCTCACGATCTGCCCCTGCTGGTATTCGACCTCGTCGCCGAGGCGCAGCACCTGTGCTTTTTCGATGTTTTTCAGACCCATGATCCGATCTCCTTTGTTCTTGACTGTTGAAATTTTACCCGCCGTGCGGCGGTCGTATACGTTCGTTCAGTCGTCGAGACCCGGCACCTGCGGCAGGGTCGCAAAGCTCTCGGCGAGCTGTGCGTCGGTGGGGATGAAGTCACGCATCTCACCGTTGTGGAACTTCTCGTAGGCGACCATGTCGAAGTAGCCGGTGCCGGTCAGACCGAAGACGATGGTCTTGGCCTCGCCGGTCTCGCGGCATTTGACGGCCTCGTCGATGGCGACGCGGATGGCGTGGCTGGACTCCGGCGCGGGCAGGATGCCCTCGATGCGCGCGAACTGCTCGGCCGCCTCGAACACCTTCGTCTGCTCGACGGAGCGGGCCTCCATGTAGCCATCGTGATACAGCTGCGAGACGATGGAGCTCATGCCGTGGTAGCGCAGGCCGCCGGCGTGGTTCGGCGAGGGTATGAAGCCGCTGCCGAGCGTGTACATCTTGGCCAGCGGGCAGACTTTGCCGGTGTCGCAGAAGTCGTAGGCGAACCTGCCGCGCGTGAGGCTCGGGCAGGAGGCAGGCTCGACGGCGATGAACCGATAGTCGCGCTCACCGCGCAGCTTCTCGCCCATGAACGGGGAGATGAGGCCGCCGAGGTTGCTGCCGCCGCCGGCGCAGCCGATGATGATGTCCGGCACGACGCCGTATTTGTCGAGGGCCGTTTTCGTCTCCAGACCGATGACCGACTGGTGCAGCAGCACCTGATTGAGCACGCTGCCGAGCACATAGCGGTAGCCGGGGGTCGAGGTGGCGACCTCGACGGCCTCGCTGATCGCGCAGCCGAGCGAGCCGGTCGTGCCGGGGTGCTCGGCGAGGATGCGACGGCCGATCTCCGTCTCCGTGGACGGGCTCGGCGTCACGGACGCGCCGTAGGTGCGCATGACCTCGCGGCGGAAGGGCTTTTGCTCATACGAGCACTTGACCATGTAGACCTTGCAGTCGAGCCCGAGGTAGGCGCAGGCCATCGACAGGGCCGTGCCCCACTGGCCGGCACCGGTCTCGGTCGTGACGCCGCGCAGCCCCTGCTGCTTGGCGTAGTACGCCTGCGCGATGGCGCTGTTGAGCTTGTGCGAGCCGGAGGTGTTGTTGCCCTCAAACTTGTAATAGATCTTCGCCGGGGTCTGCAGCTGCTTTTCCAGGCAGTAGGCGCGCACGAGCGGCGAGGGACGGTACATTTTGTAAAAATCGCGGATCTCGTCCGGGATGGGGATCTCACGGTCATCGTTGTCGAGCTCCTGACGGATCAGCTCGTCGCAGAACACGGGGCGCAGATCGTCGAACGACATCGGCGCGCCGGTGGCGGGATTGCGCAGCGGGGCGGGCTTGACCTTCATGTCGGCGCGGACATTGTACCACGTGCGCGGCATTTCGTCCTCGGACAGGTAGATCTTGTAGGGAATGTTTTCGTTTGCCATGGTGTTAGCTCCTTTCGACCGGGGCCTTTCCGGGCAAGAAAAAACGACCCTTGTCCACGGAAAGACCAATACGGAATTGATCTTTGGGACAAAAGCCGGAAAACTTCTGCGGTGCCACCCAAATTGGCGCAAATGCGCCCGCTCGGCGACGTGCCATCACACGTCTTTCCCTGGTAACGGGGGAAAAGCCCGTCGGACTTTACCGCCTCACGGCGTCTCGTCCGCCCTCCGCAGTCCATTCAGCGAGACCGTCTCTGCTGCCATCACACCAACCGGCAGCTCTCTGGGAAAGACGCAAACCCCCGCTTACTCCTCTGCATCTGTGGTTTGCTGCTTTGAACTTGGCGCAAGCATACGCCCCAGACGGGCCATTTGTCAAGCGGGCAAATGCACTTTTTCCGCTTTTCACAAACGCGGGCGGCCACGCGCAAGAATATTTCGCCATTTAAACACAAAAAGACGAAAAGAAACTGAAAAATTCGGGTGCATCTCACACTTTACATTCGCAAAGCGGCGGCTTATACTGAATTTACCGGAATTGGGTCCGAAACCGGCAACTGAGAATGGGAGTGATTTCTGTGGCGGAAAACAAGACATTATGCATTGCCTGCAAGTATAAATTCCACGACCGGGATCTGCAGCCGTGCGCGGACTGCCTGCGAGCCACGCAGCTGGCGCAGCGGGGTGTCGACCGGTACCAGAAGGCGGCGGAGCCGAAGACCGGGGCGCCTGTCCCGGAGACACGCAGGGCACATCCGTCGGCCAAGACGCTGTGCTTTGCCTGTAAGTATATGTACTGCGACTGGGACGCTGAGCCCTGCCGGACATGTCTGCGGCACAGTCTGGCGGAAGCGGGGCAGACGGATGCCTTCGAGCCGGAGGCAGGGTCGAAAGCGAAAGATTCATGAATTTCGCTAAAGATATCTATCAAAAAAATAAATAGTTTGGCGGTTATCGCCGTTGATTTCCGTTTGCGATTTCCGCTATAATAAAAGCGTGCAAGGGAGCACATCTTCGAAAAGCGAAGGTGCGCTCTCTTGTCTTTTTTTATTTCCTTCGCCCACAAAAAACGGAAAAAACACAAAAACCGGTAAACGGACCCACCGGCGCGGGCGAAAAAATCAAGAACAGGAGGATATGAACATGAAACTGAAACGACTGACGGCACTGCTGCTTTCTGTGATGATGGTGCTTTCTCTGGCCGCGTGCGGAGGCGGCGGTGATACAAAAGATGATTCGGCGTCCGGCGACCTGTCGGGCAAGACGATCATTATCGGCAACATTACCCCGGTGACCGGTGCGCAGGCGGCCTACGGCCTGGCTATCACGAATTCCATCCAGCTGGCGATTGATGAGATCAACGCCGCCGGCGGTATCCTCGGCGCGACCGTGAAGCTCTCCACCAAGGACGATCAGGGTACGCCGGCAGAAGCGGTTTCCGGCTTCAACTCGCTGCTCAGTGAGGGCGCGTCGGCCATTATCGGCGCAACGCTCTCGAGCTGCACGTCTGCGATCACGAGTCTGGCCGACGATGAGGGCATCGTGCTCGTGACGCCGAGCTCCACGGCGGACTCCATCACCACCAAGGACGACTACGTTTTCCGTTCCTGCTTCAAGGACAGCTTCCAGGGCGAGATGGTCGCGGCCTACGCCAAGGATCAGGGCTGGACAAAAGCCGCCGTGCTGTATGCGACCGGTGACACCTACTCCTCCGGCCTGCACGATTCGTTTGTGAAGGCGGCCGAGAAATACGGCATCGAGATCGTCTGCGAGCAGTCCTCGTCCGATACCGGCGCTGTGGACTTCTCCTCGCAGCTGGCGACCATCGCCGCCTCCGGTGCGGACATGCTCTTCGCTCCGTACTACTACGATGCAGTCGGCCCGAAAATCATCCCGCAGGCACGTGAGGCCGGCTTCAAGGGCGCGATCATGGGCTGCGACGGCTTTGACGGTACGCAGGACTACACCACCGGCGACCTGAGCGCTTACGAGAACGTCTACTTCACCAACCACTACTCCCCGGAGGACAGCTCCGAGATCGTCCAGAACTACGTTAAGAACTATACCGCCAAGTACGGCTCCGAATCCATGAACGCCCTCGGCGCGCTGGCCTATGACGCCATGTACATGGTCAAGCAGGCCATTGAGAAGGCCGGCAGCATCGACCACGATGCCATCCGCGACGCGATGAGCGGCATGCACTATGTCGGCGTCACCGGCGACATGACCCTCGACGAGACCGGCACCCCGGAAAAGAGCGTGGCCATCCTGACCTTTACGCCCTCCGACGGCAAGCTCGTGCAGAAGTTCGTCAAGACGCAGAGCTGACACGTCCCCGGCGATACAGCCGGAACCGGACAAAACCAAAAGCAATGCCTCCGCGCGAAAGCGCCGCCCGGCGCTTTCGCGCACAAATATTCCGGCGCGGCTGACCTGCGCAAAAACCGGAAAGGCAGGGAGAGAATATGACTGACTTTTTACAGCAACTAATCATCGGGCTCCGCCTCGGCAGCGTCTATGCGCTTGTGGCGCTGGGCTACACGATGGTTTACGGTATCATCCGACTTATCAATTTTGCACACGGCGACTTCATCATGGTCGGCGGCTATACGCTGTATTTCACTGTGCCGATCCTGCTGCACAGCATGGGTCTGCCGGCGTGGACGGGCGTGATCGCGGCCATCGTGATCTGCGCGCTCGTGGGTGTTTTGGTCGAGCTGGTGGCCTACCGGCCCGTGCGCCGCAAGGGCACGAGCATGTCAGCCCTCATCACGGCCATCGCCATGAGCCTGCTGCTGGAAAACCTCGCACAGGCCATTCCGGCCATGGGCCCGAACCCGCGCGTGATCTCCGATGAGATCTTCAGCACGGCGCCGATGTCCCTCGGCGGCGTGTCCGTGAACATGGCGGCCGTGATCACGATCGTCATCGCAGCCGTTGTCATGGCGGCGCTGCAGATCTTCGTGCAGAAGACGAAGCTCGGCCGCGCCATGCGCGCCGTGTCCGAGAATAAGGAGGCGTCCACGCTCGTGGGCATCAACGTCAACCGCACGATCGTGACGACGTTCGCCATTGGCTCGGGCCTCGCGGCCATCGCAGCGCTGATGTACTGCGCGCAGTACCACACCGTGACGACGACGATGGGCTCCATGCTGGGCCTCAAGGCGTTCGTGGCGGCGGTCATGGGCGGCATCGGCCTGATCCCGGGCGCCATGCTCGGCGGCATCGTCGTCGGCATCATTGAAGCGCTCGTGACGGCCTACATCAGCTCGTCGCTCGCCAACGCTGTTGTGTTTCTGATCCTGATCGTGATGCTGCTGGTCAAGCCGGCCGGCATCCTCGGAAAGAATGTAGGTGAGAAGGTATGAATACGCTGCAAAAAACGAAACTGCGCGGTACCGGCATCAACTGCGGCCTGATCGTGCTGCTTTTTGCCGTGGTGCTGCTGCTCGGTCAGGTGCTCCCGCAGAATACTTACCGCCGCGTGCTGGTGCCGATCATCTGGCAGATGTGCATTTTCATCTTGCTCGGCACGTCGCTCAATCTCACGCTTGGCTACCTGGGCCAGCTCACGCTCGGCCACATGGGTTTTGCCGGCGTCGGCGCCTACACCGCTGCGCTGACCTCGCTTGCGCTCGAGCGCGCGGGCCTGTTCGAGGCATCCAAAGCAGCCCCCGGCCAGCTCATTCTGGTCATTCTCGGCTGCTGCTTGCTCGGTGCCATCTTCGCAGGGCTTCTCGGCCTGCTCGTGGGCATCCCGGCGCTGCGGCTGCACGGTGACTATCTGGCCATCGTGACGCTCGGCTTCGGCCTTATCGTTGAAAACGTCATAGCAAACCTGCCCTTCGCCGGTGGCGAGGGCCTTGCAAACGGCACGGCGAGCTCCTCGCTCTATGCCAACGGGCTCGGCCTGTCGACCTCGCTGCAGGCGAAGTATGTGTGGCTCGTGCTGGGCATCACCATTTTGTGCATTGCGATCATGTGCATGTTCATCCGCTCGAAATACGGCCGCGCCATCGAGGCCATCCGCGACGATGAGATCGCCGCGTCCGCTTCCGGCGTGAACACGACGTATTACAAGATCCTCACGTTCGTCATCTCGGCGTTCTTTGCGGGCCTTGCCGGCGGACTGTATGCCACGTGCTTTTCCTCGCTCACGACGGCGAGCTTCACGTTCACCAGTGCTTCGATCTGGAACTCGACCTTTATCGTCGTCATCGTGGTTCTCGGCGGCATGGGCTCCATGACCGGCTCGGTGCTGGCGGCCATCGCCATGTACCTGCTCAACTACGAGATCAAAAACGGCGCATGGGTATCGGCGCTGCCGGGCTTCGTGCAGACGCTGTTCCAGTTCCCGATGCTGATCTATGCACTCGTGCTGCTGGTCATCATCATTTTCCGTCCCAGAGGCATTCTGGGCACCTACGAGTTTTCGCTCGACCGGCTGCTGTTTGACGGCCGTCTGGCCGAGAAGAGAAAGGCCAAGGCCAAGAAGGGAGGCGCCGACGCATGACCGATACCAGACCCGTTGTGCTCAAAGCGGAGCACCTCGGCATTACGTTCGGCGGCCTGAAGGCCGTGTCGGACTTCAACATGGAGATCCATGAGGGTGAGCTCATGGGCCTCATCGGCCCGAACGGCGCCGGCAAGACCACGGTCTTCAACCTGCTCACCGGCGTGTATGTGCCGACGGAGGGCGCATTTTATCTCTGCGGGCAGAAGCTCAACGGCAAGCAGACCTATCAGGTCGTGGAGGCCGGCATTGCCCGCACGTTCCAGAACATCCGCCTGTTCAAGGCCATGACGGTACTCGATAACGTGAAGATCGCTTTCACGAAGGACATTCACTACAACCTCGCCGACAGTCTCCTGCGCACAAAAAAGTACTGGAACACGGAGCAGGAGCTGACCGAAAAGGCGATGGAATACCTGCGCATCGTCCATCTGGACGACAAGGCCGGACAGCTTGCGTCCAGCCTGCCCTACGGCCAGCAGCGCAAGCTGGAGATCGCCCGCGCGCTGGCAACGAACATGAAGCTGCTGCTGCTCGACGAGCCGGCAGCCGGCATGAACCCGACCGAGACGGCAGAGCTGCTCTCGTGCATCAATACCATCCGCGATACGTTCCATGTGGCCATTCTGCTCATTGAGCACGATATGAGCCTGGTCATGCGCGTCTGTGAGCGCATTCAGGTCATCAACTTCGGCCAGACGATCGCCGCCGGGCTCCCGGAGGAGATCGCGAGCAACCAGGAGGTCATCGAGGCGTATCTCGGCGAAGAGGAGGCGGACGACGATGCTGAAGATTGAAGATCTGGAGGTGTCCTACGGCGCCGTGCAGGCGCTGCGCGGCATCAGTATGGAGGTTAACGACGGCGAGATCGTCTCGCTCATCGGGGCCAACGGCGCCGGCAAGACCACCACGCTGCACGCCATCACCGGGCTCGTGCCCATTAAAAGCGGCTCCGTGATCTACGACGGGCACGACCTGCGCAAGACAGACCCCAGCCGCATCGTCACCATGGGTCTTGCGCACGTGCCGGAGGGGCGGCAGGTGTTCACGCGCATGACCGTGGCGGAAAACCTTGCCATGGGCGCGTACTTCCGCAAGGACAAAAAGGCGATCGCGGACGATCTCGAGCGGGTCTATGCCCGCTTCCCGCGCCTGAAAGAGCGCGCAAAGCAGCTCGCGGGCACGCTCTCCGGCGGCGAGCAGCAGATGCTGGCCATGGGCCGCGCGATCATGAGCGCGCCGAAGCTCATCGTCATGGACGAGCCGTCCATGGGCCTGTCGCCCGTGCTCGTGCAGGAGGTGTTTTCCATCATCGGCACGATGCATGAGCTGGGCATCACGATCCTGCTCGTGGAGCAGAATGCGAAGATGGCGCTCGCCATCGCCGACCGTGCCTATGTGCTCGAAAACGGACGCATCACCATGTCCGGCAGCGCACACGATCTGCTGCACGACGACAAGGTCCGGAAGGCCTATCTTGGCGCGTGAATGCAGACAGAAAAAGCGCACACACCTGCGGGTGTGTGCGCTTTTTTACGCCGGAGCCGATGATGGGAGATTACCCGTCTCTGTCAGAAGCGGAAAACGCAAGCACCCCCTCGGGCTCAGCCCGAGGGGGTGCTTGCGTTTGCAGGGGTCACGCCTGCGTCTGTTCGCTGCTGCGGGCGGCAAACTTGTGCGACGGCCGGTAGATGAGCAGCGCAATGAAGATGAGCACGGCCGTGGTCGCGAGGCTGATCGGATACACGAGCATGATCGACCGGAACGTGTGGTGCAGCGGGAACACGGTGTTGATCCAGATGATGCGCACGCCGCACACGCCGAAGAGCGTCAGAATCGCTGGCACGAGTGAGATGCCGAATCCGCGCAGGTAGCCGGACAGGATCTCATACGTCAGGCTGAAAATGTATGACCCGAAGAGAATAAGCAGGCGGCTGTAGCCGATCTCGATGACCTGCGGGTCGTTGTTGAAGATGGCCAGCAGGTACTTGCCTGTCAGCAGAACGAGCACGATGGCGATGGCCGAGGCAATGATGTCCTCGCCAAGGCACAGAAACATGGTCTTCTTGCAGCGGTCGATCTTTCCGGCACCGTAGTTCTGGCCGACGAAGGTCGTGCACGCCTGACTGAAGGAATTGAGCACGTCGTAGGCGATGATCTCAATGTTGAACGCGGCACTCGAGGCGGCCATGACGATGGTGCCGAGGCTGTTGATGGCCGACTGGATGATGATGTTCGACACCGAGAAGATCGCGCCCTGAATGCCGGCCGGCAGGCCGATGCGCATGATCTTGCGGAAGACGGCGGGGTCGATGCGCAGCTGACGGATCTCCACGCGCACCAGATCGCCGTGCAGCAGGCGGCGCAGCAGCAGCACAGAGCTGACTGCGTTCGAGAGGACCGTCGCGATGGCGACGCCGTTGACGTTCATCTTGAGCGCGATGACGAAAAACAGGTTCAGGATTACGTTCAGAACGCCGGAGACCGTCAGCGCGATGAGCGGCACCTTCGTGTCGCCGACGCTGCGGAAAATGGCGGCCTCGAAGTTATACAGCAAGATGACCGGCATGCCCAGCAGGTAGATGCGCAGGTACGCAAGCGCGAGCGGGTACACATCGTCCGGCACGTTGAGCAGGCCCATGAGCCTGGCCGCGATGAGCTGGCCGAAGACCGCCACGAGCACGCCGCCGATGAGCGCCGTGACGATGGAGGTGTGCACGGCACGGTGCACGGTCTCACGGTCGCCGCGGCCGATGGCGTTGGCGATGACGACGTTCGCGCCGAGCGCGATGCCGATGAACAGATTCAGAATCAGGCTGATGACCGGGCTGTTGGCGCCGACAGCGGCCACGGCGGCCGTGCGCATGTCGCCCGTGAAGTTGCCGACGACGGCGATGTCGGCCGCGTTGAACAGCTGGCCGAGAATGCCGGTCGCGGCGACGGGCAGGGCATAGCGCGGGAGTTTATTCCAGAGCGGCCCGTTGAGCATGTCCATATGCTGCTGTTTGGTCATTGCCTGCATAATTTCCTCACCTTTTGTTCGAAATGCGTAAAAATCCAAAAACATATCATAAGTGAAGCACAGCCGGGAATCAAGGCCAAATTTGTATAATTTCCTATCAGTTTGCAGAAAACCTCATTGCATTTGCGCGCGCAGCTGCAAAAGCGTGTTCTCCCGGCAAAAAGGAAGACCCTTTTGATAGTCCGAACCCCGCTCTGGGTACCGGAGCGGGGTTGAACGCGGTGTTTAATTGATCTTGAGCGTCTCCCAGAGACTGTTAACATAGGTCAGCGTGTCCTGATCGAGGTTGCGGTAGGCGCTGCGGTTGTACGCGTCGCGGAACGAGCCGATGTTGGGGTAGAGGATGGCCATCGTGTCCTCGCCCATGTCGTCGATATACTCCGGGTCGTCGTACACGAGCCGGTTCGGCGAGGCGTAGTAGATATACTCGGCGTTGGCCACGGCGGCCTCGCGGCTGAGCATGAAGTTGATGAAGCACTCGGCCAGCTCCTGATCCCGGCAGCCTGTCGGGATGCACATGGCGTCGATGAAATAGTTCGTGTTCTCGGGGTAGTAGAACTGCAGATCCACGCTGTCGGCCTGTGCATCGCACATCGTGAAGTAATCGCCCGCGTAGTAGGCGGCCACGGCGGCCTCACCGGACTCCATCATGTTATAGATCTCGTCCATGACGTAGCTCTTGACGATCGGGCGCTGGTCGATGAGCGCCTGCAGCGCCTGCTGCCAGTCATTGCGGTCGGTGGTGTTGACGTCGATGTTGGCGCGGTACATGGCCGTGCCGAGCGCGTCGCGCGCATTGTTGAACTGCAGGATGTTGCCAGCGTACTTCGGGTTCCACATGAGATCCCAGCTGCCCGTATCGGCCTCATCCACCACGTTGGCGTTGTAGATCACGCCCACGATGCCGTAGGTGTACGGCACAGTGTAGGTGTCGTCTGGGTCGTAGTACAGGCCGCGGAAATCCTCGGAAATATACTGATAGTTCGGGATGTTGTCGTAATTGAGCGGCAGGAGCATATCCTCAGCTTCCATGCGCGCGATCATGTAGTCCGACGGGATGACCACGTCGTAGTTCACGGCGCCGCTCTTGAGCTTGGCGTACATGTCCTCGTTGCTGGCGTAGGTGTCGTAGTTGACCTTGACGGGCACACCGTAGGTCGCCTTGTACCAGTCCTCGAACGCAGCAATGGTGTCAAGCGAATCGTCCGAACCGTCGGAGATATACTCACCCCAGTTGTAGACATTGAGCACGCGCGTCTCCTGCCGGCTGCTGTAGATGCTGATGCCGGCAATGAGCAGCGCGGCAGCAGTGAGGATGCCCACGGCGGCGCGCACGGGGCGGCGGCTCTTGCCGCTGCGGGCCGCACGTGCGGGCCTGCCCTCGCGCTTGGCGCGGCGGGCGTCGCGGATGCGCTGCGTGTCGTCCTCGTCGACGAGGTTTGTCAGCAGCAGCAGCGCCAGAATGACAAAGAAAATGATCGTTGCCAGCGCGTACATCTTCGGCGTGACGGTCTTTTTCGTCATGTTGTAGATGCGGATCGGAAGCGTCTGGAAGCCGCTGCCCTGCGTGAAGTAGCTGATGACGAAGTCATCGAGCGAGAGCGTGAAGGCCATGATCATGCCGGTGATGATGCCGGGCAGGATCTCCGGCACCTCCACGCGGAAGAACGCGCGCACCGGCGTGCAGCCGAGATCCATCGCGGCCTCGGGCAGCGCGCGGTCCATCTGCTGCAGCTTCGGCAGTACCTGCATGATGACATACGGCAGGCAGAACGTGATGTGCGCCGCGAGCATCGACCAGAAGCCGAGACTCGTGGACGCGCCGAGCAGCCGGCCGAAGAACACGAACATGAGCATCAGCGAAATGCCGGTGATGATATCCGGATTCATCATGGGGATGTCGGTCGCCGTGTCGAGCGCGGCGCGCAGATATTTGCTGCGCAGCTTGTTCATGCCCACGGCGGCGGCCGTGCCCATCGCGGTCGAGACGACCGAGGCGATCACGGCGAGGATGAGCGTGTTTTTGAGCGCGTTGAGCGTCTCCCCGTCGCGAAACAGCTCCTGATACCATTTCAATGAGAAGCCGGAGAACACCGACAGGCTCTTTGCCTCGTTGAACGAGAACACCAGCAGGATCACGATCGGCGCGAACAGGAACACGAAGATGAGGGCGGTGTAGATTTTTGCAGCTCGTTTCATGTCACACACCTCCGTAGACGCGCTTGTTCGTGCCGCGCTTCATCAGGGCCATGGCGGCCAGCAGGATCAGCATGAGGATGAAGGCGATGGCGGCGGCAAAGTGCAGGTTGTTGGCTACGTACTGCCCCTCGATCGCGTCACCGATGAGGAAGAACTTGCCGTTGCCGAGCTTCTGCGAGATATAAAAGGTGCTGATCGACGGGATGAGCACCATCGTGATGCCGGACACGACACCCGGCAGGCTCAGCGGGAAGATGACCCGCCGCAGCACGCTGAGGTTGTTGCAGCCGAGGTCGCGCGCGGCCTCGATCAGGCGCGTGTCCATCTTGGCCATGACCGAGTAGATTGGCAGGATCATATACGGGAAGTAGTCGTACACCATGCCGACGACGACGGCGCCCTCGGTGCCGATGATGTGCGCCTGACCGAGGTGCAGCGCGGAAAAGAGCATGTTGAGCAGGCCAGTGTCCTGCAGGATGGTCATCCACGCATAGGTGCGGATGAGGAAGTTCATCCACATCGGGATCATGATGAGCGTGATGATCGTCTTCTGCGTGCGCGGGGCTGCACGGGCGATGATATACGCGATGGGGTAGCCCATGAGCAGACAGATCGCCGTGGAGATGACGGCCAGCTTCACCGAGCGCCAGAAGATGAGCAGGTACGTGTGCACCTCGCGCGTAGCGCCGCTGTCGTCGGTGATCGTGCTCACGGCGGTGAAAAATTTTGTCAGGTTTTCGGTCGTGAACCGGAAGCTCTCGTCCGTGAACGCATAGTAGGCAACGAACACGAGCGGCACGGCCACGAAGATGACCGCCCACACGGAATACGGTGCGAGCGCCAGGCGCTGCGCCAGTGAGGCGCGGCGGTTTTCGGTACGGATGCGGCTGCTCATTCGTCCGGCTCACTTTCCGCGTCCGAGAGCTCGTCCAGCTCGTTGCTGAACGAGGAGTAGTCGCCGTACATGCCCGAATACTCAGACTTTTTCATGATATGGATGGCGTCAGGCTCAATATACAGGCCGACCTCCGCGCCTTCGTCGACGTAGTCCGTCGTCTGGATCATCCACTTGAAGCCGTTGATATCGATGATGATCTCATAGTGCACGCCCATGAACGTGATGGACGTGACTGTGCCGCGCAGCATGCCCTTCTCGATGGGCACGATGTCCACGTCCTCCGGACGGATGACGACGTCCACATTCTCGTTTTTGGCAAAGCCCTTGTCCACGCACGTGAACGTGTGGCCGGAGAACGTCACGCTGAAGTCCTGCCGCATAATGCCGTCGACGATGTTGCTCTCACCGATGAAGTCGGCAACGAAGGCGTTTTCCGGCTCATTATAGATATCGATCGGCGTGCCGATCTGCTGGATCCGGCCCTCGGACATGACGACGATCGTGTCGGACATGCTCAGTGCCTCCTCCTGATCGTGCGTGACGAACACGAACGTGATGCCGGTGGCCTTCTGGATGTTCTTGAGCTCCTGCTGCATGTCCTTGCGCAGCTTCAGGTCGAGCGCGGCGAGCGGCTCGTCGAGCAGCAGCACGCGCGGACGGCTCACGAGTGCGCGCGCGATGGCGACGCGCTGCTGCTGTCCGCCGGACAGGCGCGTGACGTTGCGGCGCTCAAAGCCCGTGAGCTTGACGAGCGCGAGCATTTCGTTGACCTTCTGCTCGATCTCGTCGCGCGGCAGCTTCTGCTCGCGCAGCGGGAACGCCACGTTTTCAAACACGTTCAGGTGGGGGAAGAGGGCGTAGCGCTGAAAGACGGTGTTGATGTTGCGCTTGTGCGGCGGGATGTCGTTGATGCGCTCGCCAAGGAAGAGAATGTCGCCCTGATCCGGCGTTTCGAAGCCGCCGATCATGCGCAGGGTCGTGGTCTTGCCGCAGCCGGACGGGCCGAGCAGCGTCAGAAATTCATTGTCGTAAATGTCGAGGTTGATGCTGTCGAGAACGGTCTCGCCATCAAATTGCTTGGTGACGTTCCGGAGCTCAATGACTTTTTTCATGGCTGTGTTTCCCCCTTCGTGCACGAAAAAACGCCGCTGCATCAGCAGCGGCGCTTGTGAGCAAACATATGCCATTGGGCGCGCAGCAGCCGTCCGCGGCCCATGCGCACCGTTCCCAACAGAATGTCGTGTCTTGAGAGTCTATATAGCAAAGATTACTTTTACTACTCTTATTGACCATTTCACAAGTTTGGATGCTGAAAGCAGCCTGGTTTTAAGTGACCAACTTATAAAACTTGAGCTTTTAACTCAATCAATAAGGCAACAGAAGTTGCCACCGCACGCGGTGCGGTTTGCGGCATTCGACCCGGCTGTCCGTATGGCCTTGGCCGGCGTGCGGGGCACGGCGGCGGTCGCATCTTGCTTCGGAAAGACTCTGTACATCATTCCAATTGAGACGCCTTATTTTATCAGGAATCATTCCGTCTGTCAATCATTTTTCGACTAAATTCTTGCCTCTCAGCACGGCAAAAATTCATGCTTTGTGCATGGTTTACATAATGATGAGCAAAACAGAAGAGAAGTTCGTCAATTTCGTGACCCACAAATGTTTTTGCTGAAAAATCAGGAGATTGCGTTTCCCACCGGACTTGTATGATTTAAACGAAATCAGTTTACATAACTGCTGATCTTTCGGCGCTTTTGTGCAATGCTTATGAAAAGTCGACAAAAAAGAAAGCGGATATTTGTCATTCTTTTCACTTGAAAGATTCTGGTGTGCGCGCTATCATAACCTTAGCAATACGTTTACACTTTGTTCTTAGTTTGTTCATGGACTCCATGAAAACATACTATGAAAATTTTGCATCGAACAGGGAGGACGGCGTATGACCCGCGAGGAAGCGCTCGACAAACTGTGTCACAGTTATTCGGGATATTTTGATGTTGTGCGCTACGAGGAACCGAAGGGTTATCTCGTCGCAGAGGCCGGGCTGCACATCCACTCCGAGAAGTATGTGCTGGTCAAGGCCGCCAAGCTCTGGGAAGCGGATAATAACGAATATGTCTACATTTTCTCGGTCCCCGTGCTTACGAAAGAAATTTTCGAGCAGTGCCGCGAGCAGGCGCGTGCCGATGGCATGCAGCGGATCGAGCCGGGCCCGAATCATATGTGCTCTTATATCACAGCGATCTTTTTGTGTGACACCTGTGAGCCGGATGCGCTGCGCGCCCTGCGCCGCACGCGTATTTATAAGAGCTTCAAGCTTGCGTTCCACGGCTGGATGGATTACCACACCGGCGTCGTGGAGCTCAGCACCGGCAAAACGGCTGCCAATGGCAGCGGACGCAGTACAGCACAGTTGTTGAAGACAACACTGTTTAAGAATATGAAAGAAGGGAGTTAATTCAATGAATGCTGCTGTAATTCTGATTGTTGGCATTGTCATTCTCGCCCTGGGCTACATTTTCTATGGCGGATGGCTGTCCAAACAGTGGGGCATCGACCCGTCCCGCCCGACCCCGGCTCACGAGCTGGAAGACGGCATGGACTACTGCCCCGCAAAGGCCCCTGTCCTTATGGGCCACCACTTCTCCTCCATCGCGGGCGCCGGCCCGATCAACGGCCCGATCCAGGCCGCTGTTTTCGGCTGGGTTCCGGTGCTGCTGTGGGTGCTCATCGGCGGCATCTTCTTCGGTGGTGTGCATGACTACGGCGCGCTGTTTGCCTCTGTCCGCAATAACGGCCAGTCCATCGGCACCGTTGTCGAGACCAGCATCAGCAAGAAGGCCAAGCGCCTGTTCCTCATCTTCTCTTACCTGACCCTGATCCTGGTCGTGGCCGCGTTCGCGTCCATCGTTGCCAATACGTTCAAGGCCACCTATGTGGATGGGGTCGTGGATGTGGCTGCTTCCGCGGCCAACGCCACGACGGCGATCATCTCGCTGCTGTTCATCGTCCTGGCCATCTTCTTCGGTTTCTTTGTGTACCGCAGAAATGCGCCGATCGGCGTGTCCACGGTCATCGGTGTTGTGGCCATTGCCTTGGTGATGTGGCTTGGCATCAAGTGGCATCCGATCTACCTGAGCTACCAGACCTGGATGATCATCTGCGGCATCTACATTCTGGTCGCTTCCGTCACGCCTGTGTGGATCCTGCTCCAGCCGCGTGACTACCTCAGCTCGTTCCTGCTGTACGCGATGATGATCCTCGCGATCATCGGTGTCATCGGCTGCCACCCGACGCTGGATATGCCTGCGTTCACCGGCTTCAAAGACACCGTCGCCCCGACGGGCAGCTCCCTTGGCTATATGTTCCCGGCTCTGTTCGTTACCATTGCCTGCGGCGCCATCTCCGGCTTCCACTCCCTCGTTGGTTCCGGCACGACGGCCAAGCAGCTCAACAATGAGAAGGACGCGCAGCCCATCGCCTACGGCGGCATGCTCATTGAGTGCGTGCTCGCGATCGTCTCCCTGTGCGCTGTTGCGTACATCTGGCAGGATTACAAAGCCGGCACGACCGTCACCCCGACCGTCGTGTTCGCGACCGGCCTGTCCCAGATGCTCGGCAAGATCTTCGGCTCCGGCGCCGTGTCCGTCACCTACACGCTGATGGTCCTGGCCGTGTCCGTGTTCTGCCTGACCTCTCTGGACACCGCGACCCGTCTGGCTCGCTACATGTTCCAGGAATTCTGGCTCAAGCCCGGTGAGAAGGCCGGCGATGCGACCGTTACCGGCGCGCGCAAGGTTCTCTGCAATCCGTATGTCTCCACCGCGATCACCGTCGTGCTCGGCATTGCCCTCGGCATGACCGGTTATGCGAAGATCTGGCCCCTGTTCGGCGCTGCCAACCAGCTCCTGGCCGGCCTCGGCCTGCTGGCCGTCGCCGCATGGCTCGGCAAGATGGGCAGAAACAACAAGATGTTCTACTTCCCGATGATTTTCATGATCCTCGTGACGCTGACGTCTCTGGTCTTCACCATCAAGTCCCAGATCACTGCCATCATCGCCGGCGGCACCGGCCTTGCATGGTGCTACATCCGCGCGATCCTGGCTATCCTGCTGGTCATCCTTGCCATTGACCTCGTCGTCGAGGGCAGCAAGGCACTCGCAGCGCAGGCCAAGGCCAAGAAAGCCGAGAATGCCTGATTTGTTCCGGCTGTAAGGCTCTTACTGCAAAACAAAGGATACAGAATAACCAGAAAAGCAAGAGCACTCTGCTTCGGCAGGGTGCTCTTTTGCTGTTTATACTATGGCTGCGGCCGAGGGTAAAGAGACAGAGCCGCGGGGGAGCTCGAGGGGGGGAAGGCCCGCCTCGAATGAGATCCGGTCTTTTTTATGTCCGGTTGCACCGTATGAGAATGGCTTGGCTATGGTGGTTCAAAAGCTGCGACCGAGGGTAAAGAGACAGAGTCGCGGGGGAGCTCGAGGGGGGAAGGCCCGCCTCGAATGAGATCCGGTCTTTTTTTATGGCCGGTAAAACCGGCCATAAAAAAAGACCCCGACTTACGTCGAGGCCAAAACATCCGCTCCGGCGGGGGAGGAATCTCTCTGTCTGCCGTGAGCATACCACGCATCGCGGCACCGCGCAAGGCACAAATGTTTCCACACGAAGCACATTTCCGGTTGCAAACGGCACGGAAACATGGCATACTGTAAACAACTTTGCGTAGGGAGGGGCAGCTCATGAAACGCAGTGAGGAACGCGAATACAACATCCGCCGGGTGATCCATACGGCACAGATGCTCTTCATTGCCGACGGCATCTCAGCGACTCCCATCAGCCGCATTGCTGAGGCGGCCGGCCTGACGCCGACGTCGCTGTACCGTTATTTCCGCAATAAGGACGCGCTCGTATTTGCAGCCTGGCGCGATGCGCTGGCCACGTTTTTTGCCGATTTCATGGAGCAGTACGCACGCGAGGCCGCCACGTGCAAGACCGGGTACGAGAAGTTTGTTGTCTGTATGCATATCTATTTCAGCATTTACGATGCACAGCCGGAATGGTATGACTACACGCGTGAGATGTTTTCTGCGTACTCCGAGAAGAACACAGGCAGTGACGTCAATAATGTGTTCTGGAAGTATTATGACAAGGAGATCCCCGTTCCGGCGCTTAAGGCGCTGCGTGAGGGCGTAGCCGACGGCTCCATCCGCCCGGATGTGAATATTTATGCGGTGTATCAGTGTCTGCTCAACGCTTATACCGGCACGACGATCTATGAAAATGTGTCGTTCGGTGTCTCACCGGTCGATGTGGTCCAGTTTACCGGCGAGCTGCTCGTGAACTATATCAAAAATGAACCGAATACTTTTACACTGTACAATAAAAACTGAAAAGGCACCTTGTGTGTAACAAATGATACGGTATGGGCGTACCAGTTTGATAATATGTGAGAAGAGAGATTTCTTTTTTTGCGGCTATGTGTTAGATCTGCTAACATATGTGAAATCACACGGTCATACGGAGGTGAGCGGCACGGATAAGAATAAAAACAAGCGTTCCTATGACTTTACGGTGTGTCTGCCGTTTTGGGATGCACTGACGGGCTCCCAGCAGCAGATGCTGCGCCTGAATACGATCGTCCGATCGTATCGCGCGGGGGACAATGTGATTTTTTCCATGCCGGAGAAAAACGGCTTGTTTCTCGTGCTCTCGGGCGGGCTGCGTTTGTTCATTGCGACGGATACCGGCCGGGAGATCACGCTCATGTCGATCGTCAGCGGCGGCTGCTGCGTGCTCAATACGCTCGACAGCGCGGTGCCGGGCGACACGGTCCCCATCCTGCAGGCGAGCAGCGACGCCGTGTTTGCCTATATCAACATTGTTGCGCTGCGCCCGCTGTGCGCCGAGTCATCGGCTGTGCAGCAGTTTCTGCAGCGCACGCAGGCGCGCAATGTCCAGACTGTGCTCAATAACATTGAGTATTATTTTTTCCATCCGCTGCGCAGCTGTATCGCCCGCGTCGTGCTCGAAAAGGCCGACGCGCACCCCGAGGACGGCTTCGCGCGCATTACCCACGAAGAGATCTCCCACCACCTCGGCACCACGCGCGAGGTCATCAGCAGGGAGCTGGAGGGCATGCGTCAGATGGGCCTTCTGCAAACCGGCCGCGGCAAGATTTATGTGCTAGATCGCGCCGCTCTCGAGGGGATGGCCAATTTATAGCTTGACTCGCAGTTTGATAAACGACCAATTTCAAGCTGCCAAAAAGCAAATTCTTGCTTTTTGGCAGCTTCTTTTTGTGCTATTTCACACATTTCAACTGGACGAACGGCAAAAAACAGTCAATTCGCACAATACTGAATCGTCAATTTAGTGACATTCAACGAAACCAAGTGGTTATGTTTAATTATCGCCATTTGCGTAACAAATGGTGCAGTAAAGATGGTGAAATCCGCTATATTGATAATTGTCAAACGAAGCTGCTTCTTTTTTTTGGAGGCAAGTGTTAGTGACCATAACAGAAGAAACTCGTGCAGCGGACTGCACAAAAATACGGAAAACACATCATGAATGGGAGGTACACAGAATGTATTACAGCAGCGGTAACTATGAGGCGTTTGCAACGCCGAAAAAACCTGAAGGCATCGAGAATAAGTCGGCTTATGTCGTCGGCACCGGCCTAGCCGGTCTGGCGGCGGCTTGCTTCCTGATCCGCGATGCGCAGATGCCCGGCGAGCACATCACGCTCTTTGAGCACCTGCCCGTGGCCGGTGGCTCCTGCGACGGCATCTACGATGCGACTAAGGGCTTCATCATGCGCGGCGGCCGTGAGATGGACAACCACTTCGAGTGCATGTGGGATCTGTTCAAGTCCATTCCGTCGATCGTGAATCCGGGCGAGACGATCTTCTCCGAGTACTACTACCTCAACAAGGAAGACCCGAACTTCTCCCTGTGCCGCGTCACCGAGAAGCAGGGCCAGGACGCCCACACCGACCGCAAGTACGGCCTGACGCCCGGCGCCGCCACCCAGCTGCTGAAGCTGTTCATGGCGACCAACAAGTCCCTCGAGGACAAGAAGATCGACGACGTGTTCGACGATGAGTTCTACGCCACGAACTTCTGGACCTACTGGCAGACGATGTTTGCGTTCGAGAAGTGGCACAGTGCTCTCGAGATGAAGCTCTACCTGCAGCGCTACATCCACCACATCGATGGCCTGCCGGATCTGAGCGCGCTGCGTTTCACCCGCTACAACCAGTATGAGTCCATGATCCTCCCGATGTGCAAATACATCACCGATCACGGCGGAAAGGTGCTCTTCGACACCACGGTCACGAACATTGTCTGCGACTGCACCGAGGACAAGAAGGTCGCCAAGAAGATCGAGTACACCCAGGGCGGCGTGGAAAAGGTCATCGAGCTGACCGAGAACGATCTCGTCATCTGCACCAACGGCTGCCAGGGCGACGCGTCCGCTTACGGCGACAACACCCACGCGCCGGTCGTGAAGGTCAAGAACGGCGAAGGCCCGTCCGTCGAGATGTGGAAGAAGCTCGCCGCGCAGGATCCGGCGTTCGGCCATCCCGAGAAGTTCTTCAAGGACATCAAGGAGACCAGCTGGGAGTCCTGGACCGTTGACACGGCCAACAAGCAGATCCTCGATGCGATCCAGAAGATCTGCAAGCGCGACCCGCTGTCCGGCAAGGTCGTCACCGGCGGCATCGTCACCTGCCGCGATTCGAGTTGGCTCATCAGCTGGACCATCAACCGTCAGGGCCAGTTCCAGGAGCAGCCGAAGGATCACTGCCTGATCTGGGTCTACGGCCTCAACTGCTGGGACGACAAGGGCGACTTCATCAAGAAGAACATGTGCGACTGCACCGGCATCGAGCTGGCGGCAGAGTGGCTGTACCACATCGGCATCCCCGAGGATCAGATCATGGATCTGGCCACGAACGAATGCAACACCACGCCGTGCATGATGCCTTACGTCACCACGTTCTTTGAGCCCAGAGCCGAAGGCGACCGCCCGAAGGTCGTGCCCGACGGTTCCGTCAACCTTGCGTTCGTCGGCCAGTTCGCTGATACCCCGCGCGACACCGTGTTCACCACTGAGTACTCCATCCGCACCGCGATGGAAGCGGTCTACACGCTCTGCAACGTCGACCGCGGCGTGCCCGAGGTCTGGGGCAGCGTGTATGATATCCGCGACCTGCTCTACGCCACCAGCAAGCTGCTCGACGGCAAGAAGCCGCTGGAGTTCCTGCTCCCGTCGGTGCTGCCGCTGCTCGACCTCGTCAAGGAGCCGCTGGTCAACAACGTCGTGGTGGATCTGCTCAAGAAGTATAACATCGTCTGACGTACCACCCGTTAGATGTCGCATCCCCCCTTTGCCCCGGCAGCCTTGGCTGCCGGGGCATTTTGCGTGGTGGGGCGACGGCTTTTTGCGCGCGAAAAAGGCGGCACCGCGAACAGCGGCGCCGTCTTTCAAACATTTATTCTTCCACGACCGGGAACGAGACCCGCACCGCGAACCCCGCGCCCCAGTCGGACGCGGCGGTGAGCGTGAGCCCCAGATCCTTCGCGACCTCGCGCGCAAGGTAGAGCCCCATGCCGGTGGCCTTGTTCTTCTCGTGGCCGGAGTCTCCGGTAAAGCCTTTTTGAAACACATACGGCAGGTCGCACGCGCGCACGCCCGGGCCGTTGTCGCGGATGGACAGGACGGTTGCCGTGCCGCCGTTTTCCAGGGAAAAGGTCAGCACCGGCGCATCGAGCGCATACTTCACGCTGTTGCTCACGACCTGCCCGAGCAGGAAGCACAGCCCGCGCCGGTCGGCAAACACGGTCTCGTCCGCAAGCCGGAGCTCGACCCGGAAGTGTTTTTCCTCCAGCAGCGGGCGGTAATCGTCGAGCACCTCGTCGATGCAGCTGCGCAGCGCCAGCCGCTCGAAGCGGTAGTCGCGCCGCGCGCCGCGCAGACGTGCGTTGTAGAGCATCTGGTCGATGAACGCCTGCATCCGGTTGCGCACGTAGTCGAGCTTAAAGCCCACGGCCTCCGGCAGCGCGTCGCGCCGGTTGTCGAGCACGAGCGTCAGCAGTGCCAGCGGCGTTTTCACCTCGTGCGCCCAGAGCTCCACGTAGTTTTCGTAGTCGTCCATCTGTGCCTGTAATTGCGCGATGGTCTGCTGCTGCGCGCGCAGCGTCTCGCCGAGCAGGTGCGCGCTCCGTGATTCAGCAGGGGAGAGCAGGCGGCACAGCGCCTGTTCGTGCGCCGCGTCCGGCGTGGTCAGAAAGGCCGTGAAGGCCTGCTCCCGCCGTTTCGAGCGCGCGCAGAGCACCGCGCACACGCCGGCGAACAGAAACACCGTCGCCAGCACGATCACGGCCGTCATGTCGGCGAAGGCCCGCGCGTCCGCCAGCCAGAGCAGCAGTGCGGCGAGCGCGTCCACCCCCAGCAGCAGCCCCAGCCACGGCAGGTACTGCCGCAGGTGGCTTCCGTTACGCTTCATGCGGCACCTCCAAGCGGTAGCCGACGCCGCGCACGGACACGAGCTGCTGGCGCATGCCGAGGGACGCCATCGTCTTTTTCAGCCGCGTGAGGTTGACCTGCAGCGCGTTTTCATCGATGAATTCCGTCGTGCCCCAGAGCGCGCGGCTCAGGTCGTTTTTTGCGACGGTCTGCCCGCCGTGCGCCAGCAGTGTCTCGAGCAGCTTGCCCTGATTCGGCGGCAGGACGACGGACTGATTGTGGATGAAGAGCGTGTAGGTCTGCCGGTCGAGCAGAAAGTCCGCCCCCTCGAGCAGATTCGGCCGGCCCTCGTAGCGCTTGAGCACGTTGCCGATGCGCGCGAGCAGCCGCTCCTTTCGATAGGGCTTGGTGAGGTATTCGTCCGCCCCGAGCTCGAGCGCGTGCACCTCGTCGCGCAGCTGATCGCGCGATGTCAGCACCAGCACCGGCAGGGCGCTGCGCTGCTTGATATCGCGGCAGATCTGAAACCCGCTCACCTCCGGCAGATTCAGGTCCAGCAGCACCAGATCGGGGGCGAGCGCGAGCAGCTGCCCGGTCACGTCCGCAAAGTCCGTGACCTCCGTGACGGTGTAGCCCGCCCGGCGCAGCATGTCCGCCAGCTCCTCGCACATGAGCGCCTCATCCTCCACGACGGCGATGTGCTTCATCGCACCGCCCCCTTTCTGTGTGCGTTATTCTTCGCGTTCCGGCGCCATCAGCCCCAGCAGATACCGGCTGCTGGACCGCTTGACGGCCGCCATGTACAGCCATTCTACCACACACAGCAGCAAAATCATAGCACCGGCGGCAATCATCATTTCCGTCATGCCGTTCTGCGCGCTGGCAGAGAGGATGCCGGAAAAGAGCGCGCGCACGCCAAACAGGCTGCTGACCGCCGCCACGCCGACCGGCAGGCCGAAATACCAGTTGATCTGCGTCTTTGCCGCGCGGCAGAGCGTGTCATGCTCCGCGCCGAGGCGCACGAGCGTCCGGTAGCGGCGCTCGGCCCGCTGTTGGCCCATGAGAAACTGCACGCCGATGATGGTGTTGGCCACGACGAGGAAGATGATGGCGAGGTAAATGGTCAGGTAGCTTGCCGCGACGATGTAAAACAGCTCACGGCCGAGGTTCTGCAGGTAACTTTCATATTTCAAGCCGAGCGGGCCGAGCAGCGCGTTCATGTCCGCGATGGCGTTCATGAGGCTCTTGCCCTCCGCCATGGACGGGGCGAGCACGCCGTCGAGGTAGACGTCATAGTCGCCCTGCGTGTAGTGGTCAAACGCGGCGTCCGGCACGATGAGCGCGAATGACATCGTGATCGACCGGTCGGTGACGACGCTCGCCGACTGCACCTGCCCCCGGAGTGTGAACGGTGCGCCGTCGATCGTGATGGACGAGCCCTCTGCGATCAGGCGGTTGATCAGCGCCGTGCAGCTGGCCAGAGAGACCTCGCTGTCGCAGTAGACGGCGGCCTCGTTGTCCGCGAGCGTCAGCTCCGGCAGACCGGCCGCGTCCAGCAGGCGGTTATAGCTGCTGAGCGCGATGAGGTACGGGTAGCCCACGGCCTCCAGCATGTATTGCAGCTGCTGCTGCTCATCGGAGACGGGCATGGCATCGATGGTGCGCTGCAAGGCGGGGAATTTCACGGTGTTTTGGTAGTCCGTGCTCGTGCGCACGCGGCCGATGCGCATCTCAAAGAGGTCGGAAAATGCACCGTCGAGCCCGTGCGCGGCCAGCGTGTCGCGCACGGCGCTGCTGTCCTCGCTGTCAGTGGGGAAGGTGTAGTCGAGCGTGTGCGTCTCGGCGCGGGACGAGCGCGCGGTTGCCACGCCCGCGCTGAAGCAGCACAGCGCCGCCAGAATCAGCAGTGAGCAGATCGCAAGCGCGCCGGAGCGGTGGATGACCGTCTCCTCGACCTGGCGGAAGTTAAATACCCGCAGTTTGCCCGCGCGGTCTCCGCGCCGGGCCAGCCGGTCGATGATGACGCGCAGCCCGTAAAACAGCAGCAGTGTGCCCGCCACGCCGAGCGCGAGCGTGCCCGCCATGTAGCGCAGGCCGCTCCACGCGTACCCGCGGATGGCAAACGTATACGCACCGGCGAGCAGCGCCGCGCCCAGCACGAGCGCCGCGGCGTAAACGGCGGCAGGGCGCTGCTGCTTTGTACCCTCCGGCGTCTCTGTGAGCAGCGCGCCGATCTCTTCGCGCACGATCTTCCCGCTGAGGATGAGCGAGGCCAGCAGCTTGATCGCCAGAAAGCCCACGGCCGTCCACCCGATGGCGGACAGGGAGAGCGTGAACCGGTGCCCCACGATGCCGAGCCCGACGAGCCGCGCCGTGACGAGGCTGATGACCTCCGAAATGAGCAGCGCCGCCGGCAGGCCGATGGCCAGCGCGATGAGACTCGAGTGCAGATCCTCCGCCAGCAGCATGCCGAAGAGCTTGCGCCGCTGCATGCCCAGCATGAGGTACACGCCGAATTCGTGCCGCCGCCGTGCGAGCTGAAAGCGGTTGGCGTAGTACACGAGAAAGAACAAAATGAACAGCGTCAGCCCATACAGCACCGGAACGAGCGACAGCAGCCGGTCTACGGCGCTGCTCTCCATGCGCTGGAGGAACACCATCACGTCCTGATGCGACAGGGAGAGGATGATGTAAAACGCGACGATCGAGATGAGCAAGGACGTGAAAAACAGCCCGTTTTCCCGGCGGCTGCGGCGGCTGTTGCGCGCAACAAGTTCAGAGAACATTGGCACTGCCCCCTCCCAGCTGCGCCATGACGGCCAGGATGCGCCCGTAAAATGCCTGCTGCGTCTCGTCCGGCACGTCGCGCCGCAGCTCGTGGAAGAGCACGCCGTCCTGAATGAAGAGAATGCGCTTGCAGTAGCTCGCCGCGTTGCAGTCGTGCGTCACCATGAGGATGGTCGTGCCGGCGTCCGCGTTCAGGCCGGAGAGCTTTTCCATGAGCGAGCGTGCATTTTTCGAGTCGAGCGCGCCGGTCGGCTCGTCGGCCAGCACGATCTCGGGGTCGAGAATGAGCGCGCGCGCCGCTGCGATGCGCTGCTTCTGTCCGCCGGACATCTGCGCCGGGAACTTGTCGAGCACATCCGCCACTTCCAGATAGTCTGCAAGCTTTGTCAGCCGCTCGCGGCTCTCGGCCTCGGACACACCGTGCAGCGCCAGCGGCAGGAGGATGTTCTCCCGCCCGGTGAGGTTGTCGATCAGCTCAAAGTTCTGAAACAGGTAGCCGATCTCCTTGCCGCGGTAGTCGGCGAGCGCCTTGCCGTGCAGCGTCGTGATGCACTTGCCGTGCAGGGCGACGGCGCCGCCGGTCGGCGCGATGACGGTCGCGATGCAGTTGAGCAGCGTTGATTTGCCGGAGCCGCTGCTGCCCATGATGCCGAGAAACTCGCCCGGCATGACCTGAAACGAGATGCCGTCGAGCGCGCGGGTCAGATTCGGCTCCTTGCCGTAATATTTTTTCAGGGCTGCAATTTCGAGAATGGGTTCCATTGCATGTACCTCCTTTGCTTTCTGCTGCCATGGTACAACACCCGGCGCGCAAAATCCACTTACAGTGCCTGAAAGGTTTTCGCCGTTCGGCTTGACAGCTGCGCGGCGGCACGATATGCTGAAATTGCTGAAATCATACCCCCGCAACCGCCGGTTGACACATTTGACAGTCGCCTTGGTGGTGCGCAACCGGCCGATCTGGTATTCTGTCCTCAGCCGGAAACGGAAAATCACACGGGAGGAAGCCGCTTATGCTATTGGCAGATAAGATCGTGACCCTGCGCAAGCGCGCCGGCTGGTCACAGGAGGAGCTGGCGGCACAGCTGGGCGTGTCGCGCCAGTCGGTGTCGAAATGGGAGGGCGCGCAGTCCGTGCCCGATATGCAGAAGGTCGTGCAGATGAGCCGCCTGTTCGGCGTCACGACCGATTACTTATTAAAAGAAGAGCTCGGCGAGCCGGAACCGACCCCGGCCGAGTCGGCCGCGCCGCTGCGCTGCGTGACCATGGAGCAGGCGGCGGACTATCTGGCGCTGCGGCAGGCGGCCGCGCCGAAGCTCGCGCTGGCGACGCTGCTGTGCGTACTCTCGCCGGCGGCGCTGCTTTTGCTCGCCGCGCTCAGCGACCGGCCGGGCGCGGCTATTTCGGAAAATGCGGCGGCGGGCATCGGCCTGTGCGTGCTGCTGGTGCTCGTGGCGGTCGCGGTGGCGGTGTTCATCACGTGCGCCGCGCAGGTGAAAGCATATGCCTTTCTGGAGAGCGAACCGTTTGAGACGGCCTGCGGCGTGACCGGTATGGTGCGCGAGCGCCGGACGGCATTCGCACCGCGCCACACGCGCGGAAAGGTCGTGGGCACAGTGCTGTGCATCCTGTCGGCAGTGCCGCTGTTTATCGCCGTCTGCCTGGACGGGCCGGACCTGCTGTATGTCGGGGCGGTCTGCCTGCTGCTCGTGCTGGCGGGCATCGGCAGCGCGGTGTTTGTCTCCGGCGGCGTGTATTGGGCGGCGATGGACCGCCTGCTTGAAGAGGGTGACTATGTCCGGCCGCGCAAGCGGCAGAACGGCGTTGTCGGCGCGGTCAGCGGCATCTACTGGCTCGTGGCCACAGCGGCGTATCTGCTCTGGACATTCGGCCCGTGGTGGGACGCGCAGCCGCAGGACACATGGATCCTCTGGGCGGTCGCGGGGGTGCTCTACGGCGCAGTCATGGCGCTCGTGCGCGGGATCCGAAAATGATGTGCCTGCAGGGGAATAGAAAAAGAAAAGAGCCGCAGGGTATGCCTGCGGCTCTTTTGCAGCCGTGTCCGTGCTGGTGTGAAGCGTTCAGGGGATGCACGCCGGGAAGGATGCCGGACACAACTGCTGTATGGACGAGTATGCCTGTTGAAAGAAGGGAGTGAAGGTGTGCGCGGGTTTTATCTGCGCCGACCCGGCATACAGAGACCGGCGGGGGAGGAGTGGATGTCAGGATTTCTGCTCTGCGGCAGCCTGCTCGCGCTCCGCCTGGCGGAATTTGCGCGTGCGCTGCGGCCAGATGAAGAACAGCGGAATGACCACCAGCGGCATGCCGATGTAGGACACGATCGTCAGGCCCGTGTTGGCGAGGTTCGTCAGACCAAGCGCGCCGATCAGCGTGCAGATGACCATAAACAGGATGGCGGCCACGATGTTGCGGCTGTTGTCCGTTTTCAGTGCCGGGATGAACTTGAGTGCCGACTGGTAGCGGGAGGAGATCATGTAGGTCGCCGGGATGGTGGACGACACGATCGCCAGCAGCATGAGGATGTAGTAGCAGGTGCGGATCCAGGGATATGCCGCGCTCAGGTAGTTGTTCATGACGTGCACGAGCGGCAGCGGATCGTTCATGACTTCGTCGACGAACGGCAGGAAGGTGAAGCAGCTGATGGCCTGCAGCAGTCCGCCGAGGACGAGAATGAAGATTCCCAGCAGGCAGCTCTGCTTGTGCGTTTCAATGGGCTGCTCCACGCAGCACATGGTCAGTGCGAAAGCGCTGGAAGCAAACGCATACTTGCAGCAGCTCCACAGGCCGCTCCAGATCGACACGCCCTCCGGAACATACCAGGACGAGAGCAGGACCTTGACCTGCGGCCCGAACAGGTAGACGACCAGAAGTGAGATCACGACAAAGCCGACCAGCAGGACAATGGTCATGATGGAGTTGGCGTACCGGATGAGTTTGTCGCGGTATTTGACGAGAATGACCGTGATGATGGCGATCAGGATCATGCCGACGATGGTCGAGACGCCGGTCAGCTCGGTGAGGAACGTGCCGGACATGTTCAGGATGATCGACGTGCCGACGACGTTGGATAGAAAGACGTAGATATCAAAGAGGATCGTGAAGATGCGCTTTCCACCGTATACCTTTTTGGACAGCGCACCGTATTCGTATATTTTGTAGTGGCGGATGATCTCGGACGCGCTCAGGCACATCAGACCGACGATGCCGCACGCCAGAAACGGCAGCCACAGCGAGTTGCAGCCATTGGACAGATAAAAGACCGTGGCGTAGGTGCCGGCGACCAGCGCGGGGCCGACCAGTGCGCCGACGTAAACGCTTGCAACAGAGAACGGGCCGCTGATAGTCTTCCAGAATGATTGTTTCATGTGTTCACCTTATTTCAGAAAGCCGTAGCTTGGCGGCTCTCCGGCCAGGTCTGCCCCGGCCGGAGAGCACAGAAAATCAGTCGTTGTAGATGACAGGCTTGACCATGTCATCCGGTTTGACGTCCATCATGTTGTAGGCGTCCATGATATGCTCCATGCCGTGGAAGCGGTGCGTGATGAGCTTGGTCGGGTCGAGCCGGCCGGCTTCCATGATCGACAGCAGGCGCTGCATGCGCTTGCGGCCGCCGGGGCACAGGCCGCCGTTGACCTGCTTGTGAGACTGCCAGTAGAGCGTGTACATGCCGGGGATCTCGGTGTCGAACGTCTGTGCCTGCAGGTTGGAGACGATGCCGTTCGGCTTGACCATCTTCAGGCAGCGGGCGAACGTGTCGTTCGTGCCGCCGGTGGTGATGCAGCAGTCGGGCGCAACGCCGCCGGTGAGCTCGAGCACCTGCTCGTCGATCGGGCCGTCCGTGTAATTGAGCACGTCCGTTGCGCCGTATTCCTTGGCGAGCTCGAGCGTGATCGGGCGGCGGCCGATGGCGATGATCCTGCCGGCGCCGCGCAGTGCGCTGCCGGCGACGGACATCAGGCCCACCGGGCCGATGCCCATGACGACGACTGTGTCGCCCCAGGTCACGTGCGCCATTTCCACGCCGTGGAAGCCGGTCGTGACCATGTCGGAGGCCATGAGCGCGTGCTCGTAGGTCAGACTCTTGGGAATGTAGGTCGCGTTGCAGCCCACCTGACGGATGCGGAAGCGCTCGGCAAAGGTGCCGTTTTCGGTCACGCACCAGTTCATGCCCTGGGCCGCGCCGTTGGCGTCCTGATGGATGTTGTCCTGGCAGTTCGGCCAGGTCCAGTCGGGCGTGACCGCGCCGACGCAGACAATGTCGCCGACCTTGAAGTCTTTGACCATGGTGCCGACTTTTACGAGCCGGGCCACGACCTCATGGCCGAGGATCAGTCCGGCCGGCAGACCGGCGTGCACCTGGTGCGGGTCCGAGGTGCAGGTCGCCCAGGCAACGGCTTCGGCAATGGCGTCCATGGGCTCGCAGATGGGTTCCGGTGCGCCGGTGATCTTGCCGAACGTATTGGGAGCAATGATTCCATAACCGTTCATTTCATTGTTCTCCTTTGCTGTTTCAGTTGGCTGCGGAAGCAGCCTTGTTCAGTTTTTTGAGCGGGGAGGTCGCGATCGAGAGCATGACCAGAACCATGCCGACGATGGACACCGCGCCAAAGACGATCCACAGGGTGTTGAAGCCGCCCGGCGTTGCGAGCACGGCGGAGGTCAGCAGCGAGGAGATGAGCTGGCCTGCGTAGACGGCGGTCATCAGGTTGCCGATGATCAGAGCGATCTCCTTGGGCCCGAAGATGCCGTGTGCGACCATGCTCGGGAATGCGGCGTCGATCGGATAGCAGACGCCGGCGGTCACAACGATCAGGACCATAATGAAGCTGGAGCTGTTGGCGCCCCAGACGAGCATGAGGGCAAAGCAGGCGATCATGCAGATGTGCGTCAGCAGGGTATAACCGCTGCTCTTGAGTTTCTTGAACACGGCGCCGGCGATCAGGAGCGAGAGCGAGGAGATGAGCAGATACACAGCCGTCCAGTTGGAGGAGGCGGTCGCGCTCATACCGAGGCCCTGCCAGTAGGCGGCGGCGTAGGAGATGATCGCGGAGCAGGCGGTGACGGAGCAGAGCATGCCGATGACGAGCAGCCAGAAGGAGCCGGATTTCAGCGCGGCCTTGTGGGTGACGCCGGGCAGCTTGGCCGCATCGGTAACGGTGTCGTTTTCTTCTTTGGCCGGCATGGGCAGCTGGCCGACTTCTTTGGGCGTGCGGATCAGGAACAGAACGGCGATCAGGCCGAACACAAGCGCGATGACGGTGATGATGCGGTAGCACTGCTGCCAGGTGAAGTACTTGAAGAGCTGGCCGGCGAGGAACACCCAGATCGCAGCGCCGAAGCCTGCGCCGGAGAGCACGGTGCCGGTGACCTTTTCACGCTGGTGCGAGTCCAGGAACCACTCGGCGATCAGGCCGGAGCAAACGGCGTGCGAGCCGAAGGCGATGGCCACGGACGCGAGCGCGCCGCCGATGTAGAAGCAGATCAGCGTGCCGACGTTCTGGCCGGGCGTCGCAAAGCAGTACATGTTGACGTGCAGTGCGACGGCCAGAATGGAGATCAGCATGGTCCAGCGGTAGCCGATCTTTTTCGCGACCGGGATCGCGACGAGGGACAAAAGCAGGTTGACGATGGTGTTGATCGTGCCGATGATGACGCAGGCACTCAAAGACCAGCCAGAGTAGGACGCAAGCTGTGCGATGAACACGCCCAGGGTGGTGCACACGCCGATGTTGACGAAGATGACCAGGAAGGCGCCGAGGGCGGCTTTATAGCCGGCAAATTTTTTGTTTTCCATGTTTCGTCCTCATTTTCCTTTCTAATTGGTGGGTGTTACTGCAGACCCATCGCGGCATAGAAACCGTCACGGATGGCCTTGCCGGATTTGCCGACCTGGTTGCAGTCGCCGATGTAGTTGCACTTGGTGTGATACTTGGCGTAGATCTTGTCCGCGACTTCGGTGTTGGACTTCTGGCCGAAAGCGGCGAGAACCGTATCGCCCGCGATCTTGGACTCGGTGCCGTCGTCGACATTGACCACGCGCACGCCGTCCGGCTCGATGCCCACGACGCGCTGAGACGTGTGCAGCGCGATGCCGTATTCCTTCATGAGCTCGTGGATGGTGATGCTGTTGATGAACTGCGCGTCCTTGGCGATGTCGTCCTGCATTTCGATGATGCTGACGTTCTTGCCTTCGCCGTGGAGCTCGATCGCCGCGTCGCAGCCGGACAGGCCGCCGCCGCAGATGACGATGTTCTGCCCGTCGGTGCCGTAGCGGTGGTAATCGAGCACGGTCATGACGTTCGGCAGGTCCGCACCCGGAATGGGCGGCACCAGCGGCACGGAGCCGGTAGCAAGGAAGATCGCGTCGGCGCTGCCGAGGATCGGGTCGTCGGCGGTGATCTCCGTGTTCAGGCGCAGGTCCACGCCCAGCTTGTTGAGCTGGTTGTTGTACCACCAGATGAGGTCGCGGATGCGGTGCTTGAAGCCGACGGATGCGATCGTGCCGAAGTTGCCGCCGATCTTACCGCTCTTTTCAAACAGCGTGACCTTGCAGCCGCGCATGGCAGCGACGCGCGCAGCCTCCAGACCGCCGGGGCCGGCGCCGATCACGACGACGTTTTTCGGCTCGGGCAGCTTCGTGATCTGGTAGTGGCCCTCCATGCAGGCCTGAATGTTGACCGTGCAGGACAGCTGGGACTGACGGCCCATGATGCGGCCGATGCACTCCTCGTTGCACAGCAGGCAGGGGCGGATGTCATCACGGCGGTTGTCCTTGAGCTTGTTCGGGAAGTCGGGGTCGGCGATGAGCTGACGTCCGAACTGAATGATGTCCGCGTCGCCGCTCTCGAGCAGGTCGACGGCCGTTTCCATCGTGTGGCTGCCGCCGTTGATGATCGGCACGGAAACATGCTTTCTGGCCTCCTTGCAGACGTAGGACGTCACGGAGTCACCGTAGTAAACGGTCGGGTAGATGAGATCCAGGTGCTCGTAGCTCGCCACGTCCACATCGAACGCGTCCACGCCGGCCTTCTCCAGAATGCCCAGCAGCGGCACGCTGTCCTCAAGCGTGCGGCCGCCGTTGAAACGGTGATCGAGGGAGATGCGGAACAGGATCGGGAACTTCGGGCCGACGACCTTGCGGATCGTCTGCACGATCTCGCAGGCGTAGCGGGCGCGGTTTTCAAAGCTGCCGCCGTATTCGTCCGTGCGGCGGTTCCAGATGGGGGACATGAATTGGTCGATGATGTAGCCAGCGTGTGCGTGCACTTCGATGGCGTCAAAGCCGGAGCGCACGGCAATGTCCGCGTCAATGGCCCAGTCCTTGAGCGACTCCTTGATCTCCTCAATCGTCAGCGCGTGGCAGATGATGCTCGGATCGAAGAAGTTCGGGTTGTCGGACGCGGAGAACATGTTCTCGGTCGCGCCGGTGTCGATGGCGCCGTTGCGGCCGCAGCCGCCGGACAGCTGCAGGCAGACCTTTGCGCCCCATCTGTGGCAGCGCTCGGTCAGCACGGTCGTGCTGGGGATGGAGTGGTAGTCCCACACGGCGATGCCGGGGCTGCCCTGCGCCAGCTGCTTGTTGACGAACATGGCGCCCGTCATAATCAGGCCGACGCCGCCCTTGGCGCGCTCTTCATAGTAGCGCATGCCCTCTTCGGTGTCCGTGCCGTCGAGGCGGGGGGTGTATGTACCCATCGGGGACAGGGAAATGCGGTTGCGGAGCTTCATACCGTTGATCTGGATCGGCTCCCAGAGCTTTGTATAATTATAAGGATAAGGCATAGTGGTTCCTCCTGATGTATCTTTGCGGTTCTCGTTTAGGGCTTAGTGGCAGGTCCAGCCGCCGTCGACGGGGAGAATGGTACCCGTGACGTAAGAAGCCTCGTCGGAGGCCAGGAACACGGCCGCGCCTTCCAGCTCACCGACCTTATCCAGTTCGGACGGCAGGCCCGGACGGTCCATCGGGGTGTTGACGCGGATGAAGCTGTCCATGGCTTCCATCTCGGCCGGGCCGTTGGATTCGGACGGGAAGAAGCCCGGGCAGATCGCGTTGACGGTGACGCCGGTGGTGGCCAGCTCCGTGGCAGCGCAGCGGGTCAGATTCACGACGCCGCCCTTCGCGGACTGATAGCCGGCGACCGGAACGCCGTTTTCGCCGACGAGACCGAGGATCGAGGCAATGTTGATGATGCGGCCGTGGCCCTGCTTGACCATGACCTTGCCGAACTCGCGCAGGCACTTGAACAGGCCCAGCAGATCGGTGTTGATGTCCTTGAAGTATGCCTCGTCGGTCATTTCCAGGATCGGCATCGACGTGCCGCCGCCGGCGTTGTTGATGAGGATGTCGACCTTGCCGAACTCGGCGAGAACGGTATCCAGAGCAGCCTTGACCTCTTCCAGATCATTCACATCGCACTTGACCGGCAGGCACTTGACGCCGAGGGAGCGAACCTCTTCCGCGACCTGATCGAGCTTTTCCTTGCGTCTGGCAAGGATCGCGACGTCAGCGCCCTGACGGGCCATGGCAAATGCAAAACCTCTTCCGAGACCGACAGATGCACCGGTGACAACGGCAACTTTACCGTGAAGATCAAACATAATGAAACCTCCTGAATTTTTCGTGATGGAAATGTGTTGGAATGATATGTCTGTGTGCAGTGCAGTCCGTCCTGCGCGGTACGGTCTTCCTGCAGTAAAAACCGAAACCGGCAGAGCAGAGCTGCTCGCCTTGCATGGCAAAATAGTAGCAGGAAAAAAAGATTGTTTGTCAATTCACGAACTATGTGAACTTCGCGGATTTCATACCCCACATTTTTCACGGATTTCACACATGAAAAACGGCACTCGGAGCCGATTTTGTTAATTGACACAATTTCGACGCTCGGTTTTGTAACAATTGCACAACAAATGTTCTGCGCATAACAGATGCGTGGAAACCGGAACGCCATCTTTTCCACGAAAATGACATTCTGCGACAGAAATGATGAAAAACGACATTTGACAAATTATTAACGGTACAATATAATGGACACTGTTTTAGAGAAACTTTCAGAAAAGGAGAGACCGGCATGCAAACGGAAGCGAAAATCGATGTGGTTCGGCGGCTGTGTATCGATGCGATCTTGTATCACCAGGATGCGACGACCCTGCTCAATGCTGTTTATGCAAAGCTCCAGATCCCGCTGATCGCCTTTGATGAGACCATTGCGCTGATCGCGTATGCCTTTCCGCGCCCGTTTTATTTCGAGGACTGGGAAGAGATCGTGGAATACGGCACCTGTCCGAAGAAGAAGGTCCTGCAGAATCTGCGCGACTATCAGGAAGTGATCTACCGCAATCGCGCGCCGACGGTGATCTCGTGGGGCACCTGCGCCGAGCTGCCCCAGATCTGCTGCCCGATCATTTGCCGCGATTTCCTCTACGGCTATATCGGCATGGCACCGCAGGCCGGCAGCGACATGGAGGAGATGTCTGTGATCGAGGCGATGCTGGCCAAGACGCTCGGGCGGATTCTCAATGATGAGCAGCGCACGGATGTGCTCGCGCCGGAGCAGTATGTGAGCCATCTGCTGATGCGGGACAAGCCGGATTACAAGGTGCTCGACGCCTACGGGAAGCACTTTGCCCCGCCGTATCTGTTCGTGATGCTCATGAGCCCGGTCGTGAATGAGGCGGAGCTGCAGTATGTTCTGGGCCATATTTGCCGCACACAGCCGCAGGTCATCGGCTGCGCCAGCGAGTCGCGCTATCTGTATTTGCTGGTTGCCGGAATGGACAGTGACGCGGCGCGGGTGATGATCAATCGGCATCTGCGCGCCGTCGCGCTGCAGACGGACTATTACGTCAGCTTTTCCGATGTGTTTTATGACATCCGCACGCTGCCGCAGCACAAGCTGCAGGCAACGCTTACGCAGACGGTCAACACCGCGCTCGGCCGCAGTGAGCACGTTTCCTCCTTTGTGGAAAACTACCCGGATATCATCGGCTATTACTCGATCGAGCATTACGGCAAGGCTGCCGTTTTGCCGTATGTGCTGCAGAAGCTGGCAAAGCTGGACGCGCAGGAGGGGAAGGACTATATTCCCACGCTCTCATGCTATCTCGGCAACTCCATGCATCTGTCCCCAACGTCACACGCACTCAACCTGCACCCCAATACGGTCCGCAGCCGGCTGGAGCGCATCAGCAGCATCACCGGGCTGGATCTGGAGGATTATGACACGCTGATCCAGCTGCGCACGGGCCTGCATATCTATGGCCTGCTGCGCACGGAGGATGCGAAAACGGATACGCACGATCGGGAGGAGCGCCTATGAATACCACAGCAACCTGCATCGACTTTGAGAAGATCCTGTTTGATGATCTTACGGCGGAAAAGCCGCTGCGTCAGATCCTGGAGCATGTGCGCTTGCGTACAGGGCTGAATGTTTTTGTTCTCTCCTGCGATTACCGGCCGCTACTGTATTCGGCCGATCAGCTGCTGACGGCGTATTTTCCGCATCTGTATGAGAGTGGTGAGGATGTGATCTGCTACATGGGTGACGAGGCAGAGCAGACCGCCCTGCGCGAGATCTTCCATCGTCAGACGGCGGTGGTCTGGAGGCCGAGCGCGGACGATCCGTTTTTCACGGTTTTCTATCCCACCGGAAAAGAAGGGCAGCCGATGTGGCTGCTGGCGATCAAATGCAGCACGGAGGCGCAGCTGGCGCTGGCCGAGCAGGCCGCGCCGCTGCTTGCGAGCCTCTGCGCGAGCCAGCTGGCGGATGAAAGCAGTGGCACGGCGGCGCTTGACGGCGGCGTGGAGACGACGGTCGCGCGCGAGCTGATCGTGTTCGATTCTCCGGCGTCCGGCAGCATGTCGCTGGCGCAGTTCAAGCTGCAGTACGGCGCGCTGCTGAGCGGCGAGACGATGAGCCGGTTTTGCCCGCCGTTTTCGATCTGCGCATTTCGCAGCCGTTATCCGCAGCAGACGGAGGGGGACTATACGCAGGCACTCGCGGAAATGAAGGAGCATTTTCCGGACAGCTTTTCCATCGTCAGCCGCGGCACCCTGTATGCGTTCTTCTATGCTTGCGACCGCAGCTGCTTCAGTGAGCTGGAGAATTTCTCCTATCAGTTTCAGCTCCGCGCCGGCCTGTCCGACCGGTTTGATACGCTCGAAGAGCGGCACTATTTTAAAAAGCAGGCGCGGGAGCTGCTGAAGATCGGCGAACACACGGCCAGCTCCAAGTACGTGTTTCCGTTTTTTGAAAACTACACGCAGCTGCTGCTCTGCAACGCGGCGGACCGCTTCGGCGCGCAGGCGTTTGTGTTGTCGGACGTGGAGCGTCTGCGGGAACTGGACGCGGAAAGTGGGAATAACAACATGCTGCAAACGCTCTGGCAATATAGCCGGTGCTTCAATACGCCGACGGCGGCCGCAAAGGCGCTGTATGTCGACCGCAGCACGCTGCATTACCGCCTCAAGAAGATCTCGGAGCTCATGGAAACGGACCTGGACGTGCCGGCCAGTGCGCAGGCGCTTTCAGCGTCGATCTGGCTGCGTGAGATCTATCGCTTTTCCGACGGTCCGGATAAACAAAACTAAATACGCCATTCGTAGGCCGCGCGGTCACTCTCGCAGACGAGGATCGTGCGGCCTGCCTGCGTCAGGCGCAGGTGCACGTGTGCGTCGCAGCTCTCGCGGATGGTCTCGGTCATGCTGCCGCGCTGCGGCGCCAGCAGCGGGTGTCCGCCGTTCAGCGGGCGCATCGTCAGCTCCAGCAGAAGATCGCCCTGCCGGAGGCGGACGGTGTCGTCTGTCAGCGTCAGGATGCGCACGCCGCGGTAGGTGGCGAGCCGGTATTCGCGCCCCATGAACACGAGCGCGCAGATGCAGCCGGTGAATGCGCCGCCGAGAAACGGGATGTGCGCGATGGAGAGCATCAGCGCGCACGGCGGGGTGAAATCGTTGCACTGCAGCCACAGATAGGACTTTGGAAACGAGCGGCCGGAATCCTTTTCCGCATAGCCGCTCCCGCCGTCAAACACATGCGTCTGCCCGTCCACGGTTACGCGGCCGTGGACCGTGTGCCCCATGCTCACCACGCCGTGGCGGCACTGCATCGGCAGGTGGGCAAACGGGCCCATGATGTCCGAGCGCAGCGGCGTCCGGCCGTCATAGCGCAAGTCGCCGGTCACGCCGGGCAGCCGGATGTGCAGGCCCGCCGGGGAGAAGGCGCATTCCCCGGTGCGCACCGTGTCGCCCCGGACGTGAAAGTCCGGCATGGCAAAGCGCCGCGTGCCGTTCGAGTCGATCATCTGCACGAACGGACCGTCGGCGGCGCGGCCGGGGATGAATGCGAGCATATAGCCGCCCGTGCGCTGCTTGTAGTACCAGCCCTGAAACCGCCCGTCAGACATGGGCGTCCCTCATGGCGGGGTTGTCGATGAGTTCCCCATCCGGGCCGAAGCGCGAGCCGTGGCACGGGCAGTCCCAGCTGTGCTCGGCGGCGTTCCAGCGCAGCGCGCAGCCGAGGTGCGGGCAGCGCTTCGCGGTCGGGATCACGAAGTCTGTGAGCGTCGCGCCGAGGTTGCAAAACAGCTGTGGGTGCAGCATGCTCCGGTCGGGTGCGAACACTGGCGCGCAGGGATGCTCCCGCCCCATGACGGCGTCGCACAGGATGCTGGCCGCTGCCATGGATGTCGTCATGCCCCAGTGGTTGAACCCGGTCGCAACATATACGTCCGGCATCGCGGGGCTGTAGCGGCCGATATAGGGGATGACGTCGAGCGACATGCAGTCCTGATTTGACCAGCGGTACCGCTCGTGCACGCCAGGGAACCAGGTGCGCGCAAAGGCCTCTGCGGTCGCATACCCCTCGCCGCGGCGGCCCGTGCGATGGTCGCCGCCGCCGATGAGCAGCAGGTCGCCGTAATTGCGGAAGTAGCAGCCGTTGCCCGCGTCCTCGGCCGTGCAGCCGACCTGCGGCGCGTTGTCGTAGGCGATGACGTAGGAGCGCTTCTGGTAGAGCTTCAGGAAATACCCGCCGTGCCGGTTGAGAAACGGGAAGTGCGTGGCGACGATGACCTTCTTCGCATGCACACGGCCGTGCGCGGTGACGGCCGTTGTGCCGTCGAGCGCCGTGACGAACGTGTGCTCGTAAATGCGCAGCCCTTTGGCCACCGCGTTGAGAAACCGCAGCGGGTGAAACTGCGCCATGTCCGGATAGATCACGGCGTCCGCGACTGGCAGCGGCAGCTGCGGGTCGGTCGTATACACGGCGTCAAAGCCGAGCGTGTGCAGCAGCTCGGCCTCTTCCTGAAGATGATCCTGCCCGGTCAGTGAGTACATGACCGAGGGGCGCGTCTCGAGCGCGCAGTCGATGTGCTGCGCCAGCGCGCGAAACTGTGCCAGCGCGTCCAGATTCGCGCGCAGGTACTGCTGTGCACGCTCCATGCCGTATAGGTTGGTAATGTCACGATACAGGGTGTCGTGCTGCGCGGTTAGTACGGCGGTCGTGCCCTTTGTGATGCCCTCGCCGATCTGCCGTGCCTCGAGCAGCACGTTGTCGATGCCCTGTGCGGTCAGCTGCGCCGCGCACAGCACGCCCGCCATGCCGCCGCCGATCACGCACACCTCGGTGTGCACGTCCTCCCGCAGCAGCTCGCCCGGCGTGGGCGTTGTGCCGTTGGTCCAAAGAAAGTCCATAGGCTCCGGCTCCTTTTTCATTTTTCCTTAGGATTTGCCGCCTTGGGCGGGATATGTGTGCGGGTGCAAAAATGCGGGAAAATCTCTGTTTTTGCATTGCACGGCCGGGGCAATGCTGATATCATAAGCGCAAACGTGAAAACGAGATCATGTCCGCAAGGGAGGAATTGGCATGAAAACGATCGGCATCGTCGGCGGTCTCGCGTGGCCCAGCACGATCACGTACTATAAATTGATCAACGAGGAGATCGCAAAGCGCCTGGGAGGCGACGGCCTCCACTGCGCCAAGCTGTTCCTTGCCCAGACGGATTTTGAAGAGATTGCGCACGATCAGGCATGCGGGAACTGGCAGCGGGTCGGCGCGCTTTTGGCCGAGCAGGCCAACCGGCTGAAGGCGGCCGGTGCGGATTTCTTCCTGCTGGCGTGCAACACGGTGCATACCGCCGCGGAATATCTGGAGGCCGGAACGGACCTGCCTTACATTCATATCGTGGACCCTGCGGCGGAGCTTGCCGTCGGCATGGGCGCGAAAACGGTCGGGCTGCTGGGCAGCGGCTATACGATGCGCGGTACCTACTTTCGGGGCCGCTTGCAGGAGCGCTACGGCCTGAATGTGCTGATCCCGGATGGCGCGCATTTTGACAACATCCATAACGCCCTGTATCAGGAACTGGTCAAAGACGTGTTCCTCCCGGAGACCCGAGAAAAGTTTCGGGCTGCGATCCGGGACCTGACCGACCGCGGCGCGGAGGCCGTGATCCTCGGCTGCACGGAATTCGGTCTGCTGGTCAAGCCGGAGGACTGCGCGGTGCCGCTCATCGACACGACCCATGCCCATGCAATGGCGGCGGTCGACCGTGCTCTGGCCTGAAACACGATATTCGGACGCAAAAATGCCGCAGGCGGCTGCCTGCGGCATTTGCGATTCTTATTTAGGAATGTTACAGCGTGTTCTCGCCGGTCTCGAGACCGATGACCTCGTCCACCGGCAGCGAGAGAATGATGCCGTGTGCGTCCGTGCGCAGGCCGCAGGCATCGCTGATCGCGTTCATGACGGCGGCCTTCTTTTCACGCGGCGTGACGATGACGACAAACTCCTCTTCCTCCTGCATGGAGATGCCGAGCTTCTGGCTGATGCGTTCGGAATTCTGCCGCCGGCCCTTGAGGATCGTTCCGCCCATGGCGCCGGCGCTTCTGGCCGCGTCGATGGCGTCGCTGCTGTAGCCGTTGCTGAGCGCGACCCAGATGGCGGTGTAACCGGCGCTGGTCTGCATATCGGACATATCGCTATCCACCCTTTCTTCGATCTTCTGTTCAATGGTTTCGCGCGCCTGGTCGTTCAGGAGCTGGAGCATCGGCCGCTGCAGCCCCGTGATCGGGATCGTCAGCACGATGCCGCCGCCGCGTTTGTGCAGCGGGATGCGCTGCTGCAGCGCGTCGAGCAGGTCACGCACGAGGAATTTCGGCAGCAGCCCGATCGTGAGCAGGCGGCCGCTGCCGCTCAGGCCGAAGATGTCGAGCATCTCCGACGGTGCGGTGCCGTACCCCTGGCACTGATAATAGATCGGGATGCGGAAGTTCTGAAACGTCTGCTCGAGTTTGCGGCGGTATTCATGGTTGGTAATGATGAGCACCATGCGCGGTGCGAGTCGGTTTTCGGAATGTATCATATCTCTTCGTCCTCCAGGTCGATGACGCCGTCATCGGACAGCAGGTCAGCTTTGTTTTGCGCCACGGCTTTGGATCTATGTACGTAAAGGACGCCCATGATCTGGATCGCCACCGGCGGAGCGAGCGCGACGAGCGCCACGACGCCGAATGCATCCGTGACGACGTTGCCGCCGAGCGCGGTGCACGCGCCCATGGCCAGCGGCAGCAGGAAGGTAGAGGTCATGGGCCCGCTCGCCACGCCGCCGGAGTCGAAGGCGATGCCTACGAACACGGACGGCACGAACCGTGCGAGGATGAGCGCGAGCGCGTAGCCGGGCACAAGGATCCAGTAGATGCTGATGCCGGTCAGCACGCGCACCATGGACAGCATCACCGCGCAGGCGACACCGATGGACAGCGCTGTGTTCATCATGCTCTGCGACACGGTGCCGCCGGTGACGTCCTCGACCTGCTTGTTGAGCACCTGCACGGCGGGCTCGGCCTTGACGATGTAGTAGCCGATGAGCGCGCCGATCGGGATGAGCACCCAGCGGTACGCGCTGCCGGCCAGACCCGAGCCAAGCAGATTGCCCACGGGGGTGAAGCCGACGTTCACGCCGGTCAGAAACAGGATCAGGCCGATGACGGTGTACAGAAAGCCGACGCCCGTGCGCAGCAGCTGCCGCCGCCGGTAGTAGTGCGTCAGCAGCTGGAACAGCACGCACACCGCCGCGATCGGCAGGATGCTCAGCAGCACTTCCTCGGCATAGCCCGGGAAGCCGAGCGCGAACTGCTGCGCCACATCGCGCGTCGTGATGACCGGCGCGATCTCTACGGCGGAGTAGGCCGCGTCCGTCGGGTGGTAGAAGATGCCGAGCAGCAGCACCATCAAAATCGGCCCGACGCTGCACAGCGCGACGAGACCGAAGCTGTCGTCATCGTGCCCCTGCGTGCTGCGGATGGCCGACACGCCGACGCCCAGCGCCATGATAAACGGCACGGTGATGGGACCGGTCGTGACGCCACCGGCATCGAACGCGACGGCGAGAAACTCCTTCGGGGAAAACAGCGTCAGCACAAACAGCAGCGCATACGCGCCCAGCAGGCACTTTGCCAGCGAGACGCGGAACAAAATGCGCAGCACGGCCAGCGCCAGAAAGACGCCCACGCCGACGGCGACCGTCCAGATCAGCACGCTGTTCGGGATCGACGCGACCTGGTTTGCCAGTACCTGCAGGTCCGGCTCCGCGATGGTGATGATCGTCCCGAGCGCGAACGCCACGAGCACGATCAGCAGCACCTTTTCGCGCTTTGCCAGCGTCTTGCCGACGCCCTCGCCGAGCGGCGTCATGGACATTTCGGCGCCGAGCTGGAAAAACCCCATGCCGACAATCAGCAGCACGGCGCCGGTCAGAAACAGCGCCAGTGTGCCGATCTCCATCGGGACGAGCGTGACGCTCAGCACCAGCACGATCAGGGTGATGGGCAGCACGCTCGAGAGAGATTCCTTAACTTTTTCTTTCAGTTTTTCATTCATACGGTTGCGGTGGCCCTCCTTTCATGGGGGGGATTCGGGGATCGCTGCACGATCGCATCGCAGTCCGTCAGGCGCGGTTGAGAATGGCCATGAACTCCTCGCCGGTGATGGTCTCCTTTTCATAAAGGTACTTGGCCAGCTCGTCGAGCTTGGCGCGGTTTTCCGTGAGGATGCCGACGGCCTTGGCGTGCTCCTTTTTCACGAGCGCGACGACCTGATGGTCGATCTGCGTCTGCGTTTCGGCCGAGCAGGCGAGGGAGGTGTCGCCGCCGAGGTACTGGTTCGTGACCGTCTCGAGCGCGACCATGTCAAATTCCTCGCTCATGCCGTAGCGCGTGATCATGCCGCGGGCGAGCTTCGTTGCCTGCTCGATGTCATTGGACGCGCCGGTGGAGATGACGCCGAAGCGTACCTCCTCGGCCGCGCGGCCGCCGGTGAGCGTGGCGATCTTGTTTTCCAGCTCCTCCTTGGTCATGAGGTAGTGGTTGCCCTCTTCGACCTGCATAGTGTAGCCCAGTGCGCCGGACGTGCGGGGGATGATGGTGATCTTCTGCACGGGAGCCGAGTGTGTCTGCAGCGCGGCGACGAGCGCGTGGCCGATCTCGTGATAGGCAACCGTCCACTTCTCTTTATCCGTGAGGATGGCGTTTTTCTTCTGATAGCCCGCGATGACGACCTCGATACTCTCCTCGAGATCGGACTGTGTGGCAAAGCGGCGGCCGTCGCGCACGGCGCGCAGCGCGGCCTCGTTGACGATGTTCGCAAGCTCTGCGCCCGAGGCGCCGGAGGCCATGCGCGCGATCTTATTGTAGTCCACGTCCTCGGCGACTTTGATCTTGCGGGCGTGCACCTTGAGGATCTCCTCGCGGCCCTTGAGATCGGGCAGCTCCACGGGCACGCGCCGGTCAAAGCGGCCGGGGCGCGTGAGCGCCGGGTCGAGCGACTCGGGCCGGTTCGTGGCGGCGAGGATGATGACGCCGTTGTTGCCCTCGAAGCCGTCCATCTCGGTCAGCAGCTGATTGAGCGTCTGCTCGCGCTCGTCGTTGCCGCCGACCTGCCCGTCACGCTTTTTGCCGATGGCGTCGATCTCGTCGATGAACACGATGCACGGCGCTTTCTCCTTGGCCTGGCGGAACAGGTCGCGCACCTTGCTCGCGCCCATGCCGACGAACATCTCCACGAACTCCGAACCGGACATGGAGAAAAACGGCACGTTCGCCTCACCGGCGACGGCCTTGGCCAGCATCGTCTTGCCGGTTCCCGGAGGGCCGACGAGCAGGATGCCCTTGGGCATGGATGCGCCGATGTCCTGATATTTCGCCGGGTCGTGCAGGTAGTTGACGATCTCGGTCAGGTTTTCCTTGGCCTCGTCCTCACCGGCGACATCGGAGAATTTGATGCCCTCGGCGGACTTGACATAGACCTTCGCGTTCGAGCCGCCGAGGCCGAACATCATGGAGTTCGGCCCGCCGGCCTTGTTCGTCATGCGCTTGAGCATGAACTGGCCGAGGGCGACAAAAAACACGATCGGCAGCAGCCACGTCAGCAGAAACGACAGAAACGGCGACATCTGCTCGACGATCTCGCTTGAGAACTCCGCGCCGGAGTCCTTCAGGCGGTAGATGAGGTCAGGATCGTCCATTAGGCCGGTCTTGTATACCTGCGTGTCGTCTTTGTTCGTGAAGAGGATCTGGTTGTTTTGCACCTCCACGCGGCCGATCTCCTGATTTTCCGTCATGGTCATGAACGTGCCGTAGTCGACCTCCTTGACCTGCCGCTGGCTCAGCCAGGGCACCGCCAGAAAGTTGAGCGCCAGGATCACGAGAATGACGATGGCGTAATAATACACCAACGGCTTTTTCGGGTTTTTCACTTCATTCATGTGACCGCTTCCTTTATCTTAATAAAATGTGTGCACTTTTGGGACTTGTGTAACATAACTTTAGTCTACCACATCAGGAAACAACTGTCCAGTGAATAAACTATGTACACCGTGTACAAAATTTGCCCAAAGCGCCGGAAAAGAGACAAGGAAACCGCCTTCTGTGCATCATTGGTTACAGAAGAAAGGGGCTCACGCCTGTATGATAGTTTTATAACAATTGACGGAGGACCTCGTGATGGAGATGCTTCTTTACCAGAGTACGCAGTTTCGCGACGTGAAAAAGATCCTGGACCGCGCCCATGGCTTTGCAGGGCTTTTGACGGCCGGCGGCATCGAGGCCTCGCGGCTGGATGTGCCCTTCGTCTGCGATCAGAAGGTGCTCTCGCGTTATGATGATGCGTGCGCCGATATCCGCCGCATCCTGACCATGCAGCTCGGCCTGGAGCTGCCGAAGGGCTTTTCCATTCCGCTGGAGGCCGAGGACCTGGCGGTCTTTTTTTCGCAGCAGTGCGGCCTGCAGCAGATGCAGGACTACCTGGCACAAAAGAGAGAGCGCACACAGGCGGACATTCAGACCTGGCTGCGCGATCGCCCGTGGGACACTCACCCTGTGACGGCGGCGCAGGCGGCGGCGCAGAATTTCGCCTTTGACGCGGCGACCGGCCGCATCGGCACGGACGGCTGCTTCAACGCCGGCACGGTGCTCGAGCTGCCGTCGTCGGTCGATGGGGTGCGCGTGCGCCGGCTGGCGTCCTACGCCATGGTCTCCTATACGTATCTGGACACGCTCCTCCTCCCGGACAGCATCGAGACGGTCGAGCCCTATGCATTTTATGATAAGGTGCACCTGCGCAGTACCAATCTGCCGCGCGGCCTCGCCGTCATCCCGGAGGGCATGTTCTCGCGCTGCATCGGCCTGACGGGCATCGTCATCCCGGACAGCGTGCGCGAGATCCAGGATGAGGCGTTTTACCAGTGCAGCAATCTGGACACGGTCGTCATCCCCGACAGCGTGGGGCGCATCGGCCGCTGCGCGTTTTTGAATGTGCGGCGCGTGGTCTATCACGGCAGCGCCAAGGGCTTTCCCTGGGGCGCGACGCGGGGCAACTGAGAAAGGCGGGAAGGGAACATGAACATTGCAAAGACGGAGACCGCCGTCTGCGGCGGCAGCAATCTGAAAGCACCGATGAAGCTCGACTTCCTGCGCTCGCTCTGCGCGCAGGACCGCCACGTGTGGCCGGAGGTCGTGCTCTGCCGCGTCGAGGGCGAGCCGCTGCCCGTGTGCTGCCTGTCCGAGGCGGCGGCGGGCGACCTCTTCTCGCGCGTGGGCATCGTGTCAGCGCCGTCGGAGGCGCTCACGGCGCTGCTGCGCACGGCGCCCGTGCGTGCGCGGGTCACGGCGCTGTGCGACGCCACGGGCGAGCCGTGCGACGGCGACGCGCCGGACGTCTGGGGCTTTCTCGCCGAATACCGCTGCGGCGACCCGCTCAGCGGTGCGGTGCGCGCAGCGATTGACGGCGCTGCCGCGCGCGGGTGCGCGTCCCCGGAGGCGCTGACTGCGCGCGCCGAGTACCTGCTCGAGCAGGCGGTGCCGGAGCCGATCATCCTGCGCGTGTTCGCGGAGATGTTCTCCCTGCCGGAATACCCCGAGCTGGTGCCGGACCCGCCGGTGCGCTATGTGCAGGCGGACAGCTTCGGCGCGCTCACGCGCTGCCTTGCCTACCGGCTCTCGGGCATGCACCTGCGCCTCGTCGGCAGCAAGGGCTGCGGCAAGAACACGCTCATCCAGACGGTGGACTGGCTGCTCAACGTGCCGCAGTACCGCATGCAGGGCAATGCCGAGCTCGACAAGCTCGACCTGCTCGGCGGCCCGACGATCGAAAACGGCACCATGCGCTACCGCCTGAGCGACATGCTGCGCTATCTCGCGGCGGGCGCGGACGTCGTGCTCGACGAGGGCAACACCATCAAGCCCGAGTGTGCCGATGTGCTCCACTCGCTGACCGACGCCGCGCGCCAGATCCAGGTGCCCGGCTACGGGCTCGTGCAGATGCACCCGCACTCGGCATTCACGATCACGATGAACGAGGACTATGCCGGCACGAACTTCATGAACGAGGCGACGATTGACCGCTTTACGCCCATCCACATCGCGGAGCCGGAGAGCATCGTCGATGTGCTGCACCGCGTCGTGCCGGAGGCGGGCACCGCTAGCCTGAATATCTGCGACTATGTCTACTGCGCCATCCGCGACCGCATCCGCAGCGCCGGCGGGCTCGAGCCGGACGCCATGACGATCCGCGGCTTCATCGACGCCCTGCGCGCAGAGCCGCTGCTGGGCCTGCGCTGGGGCCTGCTCGACAACGTGGCCTCCAAGCCGCAGGACGCCTACACCCGCCTCCAGCTGACCGAGCTCATTGAGAGCATGGTGCCGCAGAATGGACGGATTTGACGCCGCGCTGGCGCGCTACCGGGCGTTTCTCGCGCATGATCCCATCACGCCGCTGCTCCGGCGCAGTCTCGCGCTGCTTGTCCCGGGGAATATCCGTGTCGATACCGTCACGGCGGACGACAGCCTGCGCTGCACGACAGACGGCGCGGCCGTCATCGTCGGCGGAGCGGCGTATCTGCTGCGCGCGGATTTTGACGCCCGTCACTGGACGGCCGCGCTGCGCGTGCTGCTCGCGCGCGAGATTCAGCATGACAGCAGCTCCGACCGGGATGTCTGCGCGGCGTTCGCCGCGGACGCCGGTGCGTATTTTCATGCGCACCATGCCCTCGCGCCCGAGACCGGGGCGCTGCTCGGGCACCGGATACTCAACATTCTGGAGCAGGCGCGCACGGATAACATTCTCTGCCGCCGCTTTCCGGGCTATCTGCCGCTGCTGCGCTTCGTGTGCTATGCGCAGCTCGAAGCGGCCGAGCCAGGCAGCGCGCTCGAGGCGCTGCTTTGTGAATTGGAGGCCTTTGCGCTCGCGGGTATCCCATGCCGGGATCCGGCGCTCTCTACCGTCCGGGCGGAGGTGGAAGCGGCCATTCTCGCGCCCTCGGCCGCCGCGTGCGCGGACATCGGCCGCCGCATCCTTGCGGCGCTCGCGCCTGAGCTGGCGCGCCTGTGCCGCATCGCGGACGCCGATGCGCTTGCACGCATCGCATCGCAGCTCGTGGACTATGCCTTTAGCGAGGCGGACCGCGCGGAAGCGTTCGGCGACGGGTGCGACAGCCGTCTCCGCCTGCACAGCGAGGCGCAGGACGCGGCGCACAGCGGCCCCTCTGCCGACGGGGAGGACGCAGACCTCGACAAGGGTGACAGCGCGGGCGGCGGCAGCGGAGATAATTCCGAGCGCTATGGCGACATGAGCGGCAGCCTTGCGAGTCAGGAGGTCAAGTCGAGCGGCTCTGCCGGTACGAATGGCAGGGAGGACCGCGGCCGGTCGTCCAGCGTTGGCCGCAGCGGCAATCATGGCCAGAGCGGGGCGACCGCCACCACGTCGGATACGGTGTCCGCCGCGCAGAAGGCGGCCTCCGGCGGGCCGGAGAGCTTGCGCGAAGTGCTTGGCACGGGCTGGGGCGTGCACCGCGGCTTTGCGCTCAGCGCGGCCGAGACGGACGCGATGCTCGCCACGGCGGCGCAGGCGCTCACGCGCGAGCGCGCGCTCGAGCAGCAGCTGCATGTTGCGACTCCGCGTGCCGCCAGGCTCGATGCCGGCGAGCGGCAAGGCCTGGCCGATCGTTACGCCGGTCTGACGTTCACGGAGACGTATATCACCCCGGGTGATGGGCGGCTGCCGCCCGCATTTGCCGAGCGGGCGAAGGCGCTGCACCACCGGCTCGACAAGCTCTTGCGCCAGCAGCGTGAGCGCAGCGCCAGCCAGCGCACCGGTGCGCTCTCGCAGCGAGAGCTGTGGAAAGTTCCACTCGATGCCAAGGACGTTTTTCGCCGAAAGGCACCGCCGTCCAAACGCGAGACGGCGTTTTACCTGCTCATCGACCGCAGCGGCAGTATGGGCGCCGGCATCGGCGACGGGAACTCCAAGCTCTTCACGGCGCTGGCCACGGCGGCCGTGCTCGAGGAGGCACTCAAGGGCATCGCCTATACGAAGATCGTCGCCTTTGACGGCGGCACGAACGCCGTGGAGCACTGCGTCATCAAGGATTTTGACCAGAAAGAGATCGGCTGCCGCTGCATCGACGCCATGACGCAGATCGCCGCCGGCAACGGCAATAAGGACGGCTATTCCATCCGCGCCGCCGCGCTCGATCTGGCCAAGTGCACCGAACGCCGCAGGATCCTCATGGTGCTCTCCGACGGGCTGCCGTCCGGCTATTTCAGCGAGGCGGAGGCAATCGATGACGTGCGCACGGCTGTGCAGGCGGCGCGCCGCCGGGGCCTGCTCGTCATCCCCATCATTTATACTGCGCGCACGGACGAGAACGTGGATGCTTACCGCCGCATGTACGAAAAGAGCATGATCTTTGCCGATTCCGTAGGCATGCTCGGCGAGTTCGAGCGCCTGCTCATGAAGCTGGTGTGCTGAGCGGCGGTTCACGAGTGGAATTGCTTGACAAGCCCGGTGCGGTGTGCTATGATGCTTTCTCGTTAAAAGGGAGTAGTTGCAAATGCATGGCCAACAATCTCCCGGCTCCCGCCGGTGGTCATGCGCCTATTGTGATAGGTAATGAGACTTTTAGCACATCATATTTATGATCGTGCCAAAGGTCTCTTTTTTTGCGCGATCACGAAGGAGAATGCGTTATGAACCTCGATTTTACCGGCAGTACCCTTTTCCTTGTCCTGCTGCTGTTCGCGGCGGGGCTTGTGTGCATCATCAAGGGCGGCGACTTTTTTGTCGATGCCGCCACGTGGATCGCGGAGGCTTCCGGCATCCCGAAATTCATCATCGGCGCGACGGTCGTAAGCTTTGCCACGACCATGCCGGAGATGCTCGTGTCCGTGTTTTCGGCCCTCGAGGGCAACGCGGACATCGCCGTGGGCAATGCTGTCGGCTCTGTCACGGCCAATACGGGCCTGATCATGTGCCTGTCGCTGATCTGTATGGAGTGCACCATGCCGCGTCGGCAGTATGCCGTCAAGGCGGTGCTGCTGCTGGCGGCGATCGCGGTCCTGTTTGGCTTCACGCGCGACGGGCAGCTGTCCATCGTCGAGAGCGTTGTGATCCTCGTCATTTTCGTGTGCTTTGTCGTCGAGAGTCTTGTCGCCGCGCGGCGTGAGCAGACGCTTGAGGGGCCGGAGGCCGGCGAGCGCCCGAAAACGGACGGCCGGACGATCGCGTTCAACATCGGCAAATTCGTGCTCGGCGCCGCGGCCATCGTGCTTGGCGCGCAGCTGTTGATCGACAACGGCACCGCACTCGCGCAGATGGTTGGCGTGCCGGACGCCATCATCGGCGCTACCATGATTGCCATCGGCACTTCGCTGCCGGAGCTTGTCACGACCATTACGGCCATCCGCAAAAAGCAGTCGTCCCTGTCGGTGGGCAATATCATCGGCGCGAACATTATGGACCTCACGCTTATCATGCCGCTGTGCGCGCTCATCCTCGGCAAGCCTCTGCCGGTCGAGCGGCAGGGCATGCTGCTGGATATTCCGGCGTGTCTTGTCGTGTGCGCAGGTGCGCTCATCCCGGCGCTCGTGCAGGGCAGGTTCAAACGCTGGGTCGGCTTTTTCATCGGCGGACTGTATATCGCGTATCTTGTCATCATGTTCACGTGCTTCGGCGCGTAAAAAAACCGGCGCCGGTCTCCTGTGGAAGACCGGCGCTTTTTTGCTACAGACAGAAAAAACCCCGGGAGCCGAAGCTCTCGGGGTTTTGGTGCGCGAGGCGGGACTTGAACCCGCACGTCCGGAGTGGACACTAGAACCTGAATCTAGCGAGTCTGCCAATTCCACCACTCGCGCATAAGCCTTGTCGTTCAAAGCTTGTTTAATATAGCATTTCGCGCGCGGATTGTCAAGCGTATTTTCCGCAACTGCCCGAAAAAATCGCAACGTGTGTCGAAAACGTGAATTTTTCCCGCGCCGGGTGTTCAAATCCGGCGGTATCTGGTATACTATATCGATGAAAATGAGACCCGGCCATGCCGGGAACGGAGTTGTGATCAAAATGGATTTGAACCGTGCTGCACTCAAAGCAGACGCCCGCCGGCGCGCCGCCGGCTATCACCCGAGCCCGATCCTCGCGGCGCTGATCGTTTTTGCTCTGGGGCTACTCATCTCGACGCTCTCGTCGTACCTGATGGGCGCCGACCGCCTGACCACGGCGCTGACGAACGCCGCGCAGTTCGGCGCCGAGGCCGTCGAGCAGGCATACATCAGCTTCTTTGAGCACTACAGTGTGTCCGCCGTCGCGGTCGTGCTCGTTGTCGCGCTCGAGATCATGAGCTATATAGTCAGTGTCGGCTTTGTGATCTTCTCCCTGCACGTCAGCCGGGACGAAACCGCCGAGATCGGCAACCTCTTTGATGGGTTCGGCATCTTCTTCCGCGCGCTGTGGCTTGCCATTTTGCAGGGGCTGTTTGTGTTCCTGTGGAGCCTGCTGCTGTTCGTGCCGGGCATCGTCGCGGCCTACCGCTACCGGCAGGCACTGTACCTGCTGCTCGACCATCCGGAGAAGTCTGCCTGGCAGTGCCTGCGCGAGAGCGGAGCGCTCATGCGCGGCCACAAGTGGGAGCTGTTCGTGCTGGACCTGAGCTTCCTCGGTTGGATGCTGCTGAGCGCCATGTTTGCGCCCGTGACGATCTGGCTCAATCCGTACCGTGCCATTACGAACGCAAATTATTATAACCGGCTTGTCGGCGCACAGGGCGGCCCGCGCATTTACGAGGGGTCGTTCACCGATATCCCGAACGATCCGCAGTCCTGATGCCTTTTTGCCCTGCCGCACCCCGCCTGCCGCGCGCAGGCGGGGTGTTTTGCGTTGACAAGCCGGGGCTGTGCGGTATAATCTAAAGAGAATTCCGAGGAAAACGAGGTGCACGGATGCAGACAGCAAACGACGGCCGCCCGCAGGCGATGATCGCCATGAGCGGCGGCGTGGATTCGAGCGTGGCAGCATACCTGATGCAGCAGGCAGGTTACGACTGCATGGGCGTGACCATGAAGCTGTATGAAAACGAGGACGCCGGCGCGCCGCGCGGCCACACCTGCTGCGCGCTCGACGATGTGGAGGATGCCCGCCGCGTGGCCTATGCGCTGGGCATGCCGTACTATGTCTTTAATTATAAAGATGCGTTCCGCGAGCAGGTCATGGCGCGCTTTGCCGCGGCCTATCAGCGTGGGGCGACGCCGAACCCATGCCTGGACTGTAACCGGTACCTGAAATTCGGCCTGCTCGAGACGCGCGCCCGCGCGCTCGGGTGCGAGGTGCTGGCGACCGGGCACTACGCCCGCATCGAGCAGCTGCCGGACGGGCGCTATACGCTCAGAAAGGCCGTGGACGCCTCGAAGGATCAGAGCTACGTGCTTGCCTGGCTCACGCAGGAGCAGCTCGCGCACACGCGCTTTCCGCTCGGCGGCCTGCACAAGACCGAGGCGCGTGAAATCGCCGAGGTGCACGGCTTTTGTAACGCGCACAAGCACGACAGCCAGGACATCTGCTTCGTGCCGGACGGCGACTATGCTGCTGCGGTCGAGCGGCTGACGGGCACGCACAGCGAGCCCGGTCGCTTTGTGGACACGCAGGGCAAAGTGCTCGGCGCGCACCGCGGCATCATCCACTATACGATCGGCCAGCGCCGTGGGCTTGGCATCGCGGCTGAGGCACCGCTGTACGTCTGCGGCATCGACGTGCCGAACAATGAGGTCGTGCTCGGCCGCAATGAAGAACTGTTTTCGACCGAGCTGGACGCGAGCGGCTGCAACTGGATCTCCGGCGACGTGCCGGGCGCGCCCCTGCGCGTGACGGCCCGCATCCGCTACCGGCAGCCGGAGCAGCCGTGCACCGTCACGGCCACGGGTCCGGACACGGTGCACGTGTCGTTCGAGACTCCGCAGCGCGCCATCACGCGCGGCCAGGCCGTCGTGTTCTACGACGGGGACACGGTGCTCGGCGGCGGCACGATCGACTGAACCGTGATTTTTGGAAGGGAGGCGCGGCCATGTCCGTGACGCTCTATCTTGCGATCCCCTGTTATAACGAGGAGGCGGTCCTGCCGGAGACGGCGCGCCGCCTGCGGGAGAAATTCACCGTCCTGCGCGCTGCCGGGACGATCGGTCCCATGAGCCGCATCTGCTTCATCGACGACGGCTCGAAGGACGCCACCTGGCAGCTCATTTCCGACCTGCACGCGCGCGACCCGGCCTTTTCCGGTATCCGCCTGTCGCGCAACCGCGGCCACCAGAACGCGCTGCTGTGTGGCCTGATGACGCTGCGGGACCGCGCCGACTGCGTTATCTCCATGGACGCCGATCTGCAGGACGACATTGATGCCATCGATGCCATGCTCGCGGCCTTTCAGAACGGGAATGATATCGTCTACGGCGTGCGCGCCAGCCGGAAGCAGGACTCTGTCTTCAAACGCGCTACCGCGCAGGGGTATTACCGCCTGCTGCGCGCGCTCGGCGCGGACGTGGTGTATAATCACGCCGACTACCGGCTCATGAGCCGCCGCGCACTCGACGCACTCGCGGAGTACAAAGAAGTGAACCTGTTCCTGCGCGGGCTCGTGCCGCTCGTGGGCTACCCGAGCACGGTCGTGTATTATGAGCGCGGCAGGCGCTTTGCGGGCAAGAGCAAGTATCCGCTGCGCAAGATGCTCTCATTCGCGTGGGAGGGCGTGTCGTCGCTGACGGTCTCGCCGCTGCGGCTCATCACGCGCATCGGCATCGTGATGTTCCTCGTCAGCATCGCCATGCTCATCTATTTTCTCGTGCGCTATTTTACCGGCCACACCGTCGCCGGCTGGTCGAGCCTCGCTGTGTCCATCTGGGCCATCGGCGGGCTGCAACTGCTGGCCATCGGCGTGGTAGGGGAGTATATCGGCAAGATCTATCTTGAGACGAAGGCGCGCCCGCGCTACCGCATCGAGACGGAGCTTGACGACCGGGAGGCGGAGCTTTGAAACGCCTGCGCACGCTCTTTGACGCGAAGCTGTGGAAGTTTCTGCTCGTCGGCGTGGTCAACACGCTCGTCGGCATGGGCATTATGTTCGGACTGTATAATGTTGCCGGCTGCTCCTACTGGGTGTCCTCGGCGGCGAACTATGTGCTCACGAGCATCTTGAGCTTCTTCCTCAATAAGCACTTCACGTTTCAGAGCCGGGGGCGCGGCGCGGGGCAGGCCGTGCGCTTCGCGGCGAACATCGCCGTTTGCTATCTCATCGCTTACGGCATTGCCAAGCCGTTGTGTCTGCGTCTGCTTTCCGGCGCTGCGGTGAGCACACGCGACAATGCGGCCATGCTTGTCGGCATGGTGCTCTTCACCGGCCTGAACTACCTCGGCCAGCGCTTTTTCGCATTCCGCAGCCCCAAAACCGAAGAAAACTGAGATCCATTCCCGGATGTGTGTGCACCCGGGAATTCTTTTTGGAAAAAATACAAATATCCTATTGACAAACGGGCGGAGAAATGGTTATATAAACACATGAACAATCATTCATATGTTCAAATGAAAGCGAGGAGATCTCATGGCAGAACCGAAAACCGACTGCGCACCGGCGTGCGAATATCTCAACGTGCACGAGGACGCGGTGGCGCAGGTGCTCGCGGCCCTGCCGGACGACGAGACGCTCTACGACCTGTCGGAGCTGTTTCGCGTTTTTGGCGATTCGACGCGCATCAAGATCCTCTATGTGCTCTTTGAGAGCGAGCTGTGCGTGTGCGACATTGCGCGGCTTTTGAATCTGACGCAGTCGGCGGTCAGCCACCAGCTGCGCATTTTGAAGGCGTCGAACCTTGTCCGCTTCCGGCGGGAGGGCAAGACCGTGTTCTATTCCCTGGATGACGATCACGTCCGGTCCGTGCTGGCCCTCGGCATGGAGCATGTGCTGGAAAAATGATGGCATGGCCATCTTTTCAAATAACATTCAATGACAGATGAAGGAGCGTACATCATCATGGAAAAGACCTATAAAATCGAAGTAGACTGCGCCAACTGCGCGGCGACCATCGAGCGGCACGTGGCAAAGCTCAAGTGTGTCAAGGAAGTAACTGTGAGCTACATGGCACAGAAAATGCTGGTGGAATATGCCCCCGGCGTGGACGAAGCCGAGGCCAAAGCGGAGATCCTCAAGACCGCGCTCAAGGTCGAGCCGGACTTCCGCTTCGAGGACTGAATCTCATGTCGCGCGAACAGAAAAGGTCGCTGCTGCTCATAGCAGCAGCGGCCGTGCTGCTCATTGGGATGCACTTTGTGCCGGTCACGGGCTGGCTCAAGCTTGCGCTGTACCTCATCCCGTATCTGCTCGTCGGCGGCGAGACGCTCGTTGATGCCTGCAAGGGCATTTATAACCGCCAGCCGTTCGATGAGAACCTGCTCATGGCTGTGGCTACCATCGGCGCGATGGTGCTCGGGGACTATCCCGAGGCCGTGTCCGTCATGCTGTTTTACCAGATCGGCGAGCTGTTTGAGAGCTACGCCGTCGGCCGCAGCCGCAAAAACATCGGCGACCTGATGGACATCCGCCCGGACTACGCCAATGTCGAGACGGCGGACGGCGTCACGCGGGTGAAGCCCGAGCAGGTCGCAGTCGGCGATACGATCGTCGTCAAGCCAGGCGAGCGTGTCCCGCTCGACGGTACGGTGCTCACGGGTACGTCGGCGCTGAATATGAGCGCCCTGACTGGCGAGAGCGCCCCCGTGGACGTCACAGAGGGCAGCGCCGTCGTCAGCGGCAGCGTGAACCTGTCGGGTGTGCTGCGCCTGCGCGTGGAGAAGGTGTATGCCGAGTCCACGGTCGCGCGCATCCTCGAGCTCGTGGAAAATTCCTCGCTCAAGAAGGCGCATACCGAGCGCTTCATTACAAAGTTTGCCCGCGTCTACACGCCGTCCGTGTGCGGCGCGGCGCTCGCGCTGGCGATCCTGCCGCCGGTCGTGCGGCTCATCATGGGCATCCCGGCCGACTGGGGCGAATGGGTCTATCGTGCGCTGACATTCCTCGTCATCAGCTGCCCGTGCGCGCTCGTGATCTCGATCCCGCTGTCGTTCTTCGGCGGTATCGGCGGCGCGTCCGCCCGCGGCATCCTCATCAAGGGCTCCAGCTATCTGGAGATGCTGGCCAAGACCGACCGTGTTGTCTTTGACAAGACCGGCACGCTCACGCGCGGCACGTTCGCCGTCACGGCGGTGCACCCCGCGCAGCCGGAGCTGTCCGAGCAGGCGCTGCTGCAGCTTGCGGCGGCGGCGGAGCAGTTTTCCGACCATCCGGTCAGCCAGAGCCTGCGCCGTGCGGCCGGTGAGCTGCCGGCCGACCTGGTCACCGCGGACGCCAAAGAGCTCGCCGGTCACGGTGTGACCGCGCAGGTCGGCGGCCGGGCCGTTGCCGCCGGCAACACGAAGCTGATGGATGCCCTCGGCCTGACGGTGCCTGCGGTCAATGAGACCGGCACGGTCATCCACGTCGCGGCCGACGGCGCGTATCTCGGCTACATCGTCATCTCCGACGAGCCGAAGGACGGCTCGCGTGAGGCGGTGGCCCGTCTGCGGGCGGACGGCGTGCGCGTCGTCATGCTCACCGGCGACCGCAAGAGCGCGGCCGACGCCGTGGCGGAGGAGCTGGGCATCGCGGAGGTGCACAGCGAGCTGCTGCCGGAGGATAAGGTCACACAGGTCGAGCGGCTGCTCGGCGAGGGCGCACCCGGGAAATACCTCGCCTTCGTCGGCGACGGCATCAACGATGCGCCGGTGCTCGCGCGCGCCGATCTCGGCGCCGCCATGGGCGGCATCGGCTCGGATGCGGCCATCGAGGCGGCGGACATCGTGCTCATGGACGACGATCCGCGCAAGCTCTCGCTGGCCATGCGCATCTCGCGCAAGACCATGCGCCTCGTCTGGCAGAACATCGTCTTTGCGCTGGCCGTCAAGGCTGCCTGCCTTGTGCTCGGTGCGCTCGGCATTGCAAACATGTGGGTCGCCATCTTCGCCGACGTCGGCGTCATGGTCCTGTGCGTGCTCAATGCCGCCCGCGCGCTCAATACGAAGCACATGTAATCCGATATCTCTGCATGAAAAAAGACCGCCGATCGGCGGTCTTTTTTCATGCCTTTTTCATGTGCACCGGCGGAAGCTGCTGTCCGTGAGGATGCGCGCACAGATCAGCCCCAGCGGCAGGGAAATGACGATCAGCAGCGAGGCGACGAGCCACGATGCGCTGTCGCTCAGGTTCATCGTGCCCAGATCGTACACGGCGCGGTAGAAATACAGCCCCGGCACCATGATGACGATCGACGGCACGGTGATCGTGATGCGCGGATAGCCCGAGCGCTGCTTATATACGGACGCGAGCAGGCCCGCTGTCAGCGCGCCGAAAAACGCGGCCGCCGCCGGCGGGAAGCCGGCCAGGCTGACGAGTTCGAGCCGCAGCGTGTTCGACAGCGCGCCGATCACGGCGGCGACGGACGCGAGCTTCACGGGACTGTTGAACATCAGCGAGAAGCCGAACACGCCGCAGAAGCTCATGGCCAGCCGCAGCAAAATCCGCGCCCAGACGGGCAGCCCCAGCGGTAGGAAATCCATCGGCTGCAGCCGCAGCAGCAGCGCCATGAGCCAGGCGGTCAATGTTGCCACGACGACGATCATGATCGCGTAGGCCAGCCGTTCGAACCCGGAACGCATGTCCTGCTTGGCCATGTCGATGCCGCTCGTGATGAACGGGAAGCCCGGGATGATGAACAGCATCGCGCAGATATACCCCGCCTGATGCTGTGGGTCGATGGGGAAGAGCAGCGATGCCAGCCGGAACAGCCCGGCATAGACCAGACACGCCGCAGCGACGGACAGGGCGATGCAGCCAAACAGCGTCAGGTGCCGCTGTGTCAGCCGCGCGCGGATATACTGCCCAACGCCCGCGCCCAGAAAGGCCAGCAGCATCTCGATCGGCCCGCCGCCGAGCAGAAACGTGAACCCGCCGCAGGCAAGCGCGGCTGCCAGTCCCAACTGCAGCGGGGTATATCTGCCGCCTGTCTGCGCGATCTTGTCCAGCTTGGTGTGCAGGTCGTCCGCGGTCATGTACACGCCGTCGAGCGGGAAGCGCTTGACAAAGCGCTCAAGCTGGTCGAGCTTCGCGGTGTTGACGCCGGTTGCCGTCAGCGTCAGTGTCTGCGAGAAGCTGTTTTCACCGTCGGAGCAGGTGTACTCGATGGACAGCAGCCCGATGTCGGCGGCGCACACGAGACCGAGCGCCTCGGCAATCTCGTTCATGGAGCTGCGCACACGCCATGCGCCGGTGCCGCACGAGAGCAGCAGCAGCCCGACCCGGCCGACGACACCGGCCCGGATGGGCAGCGGCGCCTGCGAGATGGGCAGCTCTTTCTGGTCGCGGATGGGATCGTGCCACGGGATCTGCATATGGTTTGGTTTGATGATCGGATGATGCAACGTATCTCACGCCTTTTTTGAAAATTCGGACTGTATTGTAATCTTGTACGCGCCGGAAGTCAAGAGCGGACAATCAGACGGCCTGTCAAATGACAGGCCGTCTCACGATATGGATTTAGAAAATATCGCCGTCGTGGGTGTCCACGTAAAACGAATACGGCTTCCCGTTCGCCGTGAAGGTGATGTGGTAGGCGTCGCGGCCGCCCACATGCACGCGCTGGACGTCGACATCGCGGATCTCCGGCAGCGAGATGCCCAGCTCCTGCAGCACCCGGCGCAGGGCCTCGGATATGCTGATCTCCGAATCCGTGGGGTCGGTCGGATCGTCCGGAACGTCCGGCTTTGCCGGGGCTGCCGGAGCCTCCGGCGTTTGTGCAGGTTTCTCCGGGCGCTGCACATCGAGAATATCACCGGTGCGCGCGGCGATCGTGTAGCAGTATTCCCCGTCGGCCGCCGCAAAGCGGACACGGTAGGCGAGCTGACCGCCGTACTGCGTCAGCGCCTGCGTGCAGTCGGCCGGATCGACCGCCGCGTCGCCGCCCACGATCATGCGCACGTCGTCCTCGCTCCGGTATCCGTCGCGGCTGACGGTGCCGTAGAGCTGTGCTGCGTCGAACGTGACATCATACGTCTCTGCCAGCACGAGCAGATCCTGCACCGGCAGGGCACTGAGCGCCTGCGCCGTGTCGAGCTGCGTCTGCAGGGCGATCGTCTCGGCCAGCGCCGCCTTGCCGGGTGACACCTGCCAGGCGTCGGCGTCCGTGCGCGTCTGCTCGGCGTCCGCTGCCTGCTGGCAGAGCACGGCGGCGGAAAACTGCCGCTGCTGCGCAGACGCCTGCGCCGCGTCATAGACGGCCCTGCCGAGCTTCTGTGCCCGCGCGGCGGAAGCGCCCTCGACCGTCACGAGCAGCGTGTTGTCCGCGTCCGTGAGATAGTCGGCGTCCGCGAGCGCATCCGTGAGCGTGCCGAGCGCGTCCTGCGTGCGCGCGCCCGCCAAATCGACATCTGCGAGCAGGGCGGCGGCGTCCGCGTTGCCGGTGTCCATGGCCTTGACGCGGCCGAGGCGGTTGACCGTCAGCGTGACGCTGGGGTTGATGTCGACGATGACGGTGCAGACGTTTTTGTCAAGCGCGCGGTAGCCGAAGATGCCGCCGAGCAGCAGCACGAACACGGCGGCTGCGGCGAGCGGCTTCCACACCGGGCGGCGGGGCGCCGGCATCGGCACCGGCTGCGGCGCGTGCTCCTGCGGCTGCGCATCGCAGGCGGCCAGCAGATCTTCCAGCCGGTCGGGCGCGAGGTCGGCCATTTCATCGCGCAGACGTGTTTTGATCTCTTCCGGTTTCATGACGGCTCTCTCACCAGCCTTTCCAGCTTCTTCAGGCTGCGGCGGTACTTGCTCAGTACCGTCGGCAGCGGCATTTCCAGCAGCTCCGCGATCTCGCGGTGCTTGAGCCCCGTGACGACGTGCAAAACGACGATCTCGCGCTCGTCCTGCGCAAGCTGCGCGAGCATGGCCTGCGTCACGATCCGGTTTTCGCAGTCCCGGAATGCGTCGCGGGGATCGACTTTGTCCGCGGCGTCCTCGAGCGGGATGCCGGCGCGCTGCCCCTCGCGCAGACGGGCGAGCGCGGTGTATTTTGTGATGCCCAGGATCCAGGTCAGCGCGTTTTTGCCGCTGGGGCGGTAGGTGGGCGCGCTCTTCCAGACCTGCAGGAATGTCTCCTGCATCACGTCCTCGGCAGCGAAACTGTCGCGCAGGATGGACAGGGCAAAGCAGTAGACGGGATTTTTTGCCTGCGCATACAGCTCGGCAAGCGCGGCTTTGTCTCCGGCGGCAATGCGCACGAGCAACTGCTCGCTGACCGCCGGATGGGTGATGTTGCTCATAGCGGGGACCTCTTTTTTCGCAAGGTGGACCTTATCTGTCGCCAGCATAACACACCTGCATACCATATTGCAAATCCGGCGGCAAAATATTGCACGAAACTGTGGGAAATGAAAATTTTGAGGTCCCGTTTTTAAGCGTTTAAAATTTTTTTCAAATTGCCTGCAATATTTTTTCCATGGAAACGCAATACAGGGAAAAGAAGTTTTGTCCAGAAGCGGGCACATCACGAGCTTCTGTTCAAAAACTTTGCGGCGGAGCTTTTGGGCATGCCGCTGCACATTCATTGGAGCAGGACTCCAAGCAGGGGGTATCAGTATGTATGCGCTTTCTTATGACATGCAGGTAAAACCGCGCCCGTCCGAGGGCAAACCGTGGCTGAAATACTTCAGCCCGGAGGCCGTGGCTGCGCCGCTGCCGCAGGACACGCTCTACGGCTATCTCGTGGCGCAAAACGGCGCGTATCCGGACAACGCCGCGCTCAACTATTACGGCAACCGCATTCCGTTCAGCCGTGCGCTGCGCGAGATCGACCGCACGGCGGACGCCTATCAGGCGCTCGGTGTGCTGCCGGGCGAGATCGTGACGTGCTGCTCGCTGGCGATCCCGGAGACGGTCTACTCGCTCTATGGGCTCAACAAGATCGGCGGCGTGTCGAACATGATCGACCCACGCGCGAGCAGTAAGGGCATCCGCAATTTCGTGGCCGAGACCGGCTCGCGCGTGCTGGTGATCCTTGACGCGATCCTTGAAAAGAATCTGGACATGCTGCCGGAGCTGGATGTGGACACGATCATCGTCCAGACGGCGGAGCGGTCGCTGCCGCCGATGGTGCGGCTGCTCAAGCGGCTCAAAGACGGCGCGGTCCGCCTGCCGGCGGACAAGCGCATCGTCTACTGGGACGATTTTCTGCGCGCGGGCGCGGGAGCGAATGCCCAGCCCGTGCCGTACCGGGAGAACATGCTCGCCGTCATCAACCACACCGGCGGCACGACCGGCGTGCCCAAGGGGGTCATGCTCACGAACGACGGCATGAACGCCATGAGCGTGAACTTCGGTCTCTCGGGCGTCAATTACAGCCGCGACAACCGCTTTCTCGATATCATCCCGCCGTTCGCGTCCTACGGCGTCGTGTGCAGCCTGCACGTGCCGTTTTCGCTCGGGCTGGAGGTCGTGCTCATCCCGCTGTTCGACCCGGAGAAATTCGCGGACATGGTCCGGCGCTACCGCCCGACGCACACGCTGGCTGTCCCGTCGCACTACGAGCGGCTGATGAACGACGCGCGGATCCGAAAAATGGACCTGTCATTTTTCGAGACGGCCGGTTCCGGCGGCGACACGATGAACGCCGGGCTGGAGGACAAGCTCAACGGCTTTCTGCACGGCCGCGGCTGCCGCTATCCGCTCTCGCAGGGCTACGGCATGAGCGAGGTCAGCGCCGCTGCCTGCTGCAACTTCAATAATGTGCACAAAAACGGCTCGGTCGGCATCCCGCTGCTGAAAACCACCGTGTCCGTGTTCCGGCCGGATTCGTTCGAGGAGCTGGGCTACGACGAGATGGGCGAGATCTGCATCACCGGCCCGACGATGATGCTCGGTTATCTCAACAACCCCGAGGAGACGGCCCGCGTCATGCGCCGCCACCCGGACGGCACGGTCTGGATCCACAGCGGCGACCTCGGCTATATGGACGCGGACGGCTTCGTCTACATCAAGGGCCGCATGAAGCGCATCATCATCCGCCACGACGGGCACAAGGTGTTCCCGACACAGCTCGAGGGCATCATCGGCGGCTGCGGCAAGGTGGAGGCGTGCGCGGTCGTCGCCGTGCGTGACCGGGAGCGGGCGCAGGGCAAGCTGCCCATGGCGTTCGTAAAGCTCAGAGATTCGATCCCACACGAGCGGTTCCAGGCTATCCGGGATGAGATCCTGGCGCTGTGCAACGCGCAGCTCCCGCTCAAGGACCGGCTGTATGATCTGGCTTTCGTGCCGGAGCTGCCGCACACGGCCGTCGGCAAGATCGACTACCGCCGGCTGGAGGACGACTACGAACGAGAACACTGTGCCTGACTTACAGGAAGGAGAAACGATATGAAACACGTCAGAAAACCCATCGCCCTGCTGCTCGCGCTCGTGCTTGCGGCGAGCCTGCTGTGCCTGCCGGCGCTGGCGGCGGACACTGTTCCGGCGCGCTATGCCCGCTACCGCGTCTATACCTGCCTCGGCGACAGCAACGCCGCCGGTTACGCGGCCGAGGGCTATCAGGACCAGCCGTGCACCGTGACGCCCGGCGCGTACCACTCCATGGTCGCCGGTGACCTCGGCGCCAAGCTCGACGCCCGCGGCTGGGGCGGCTTCCGCAGCCACGAGATGCGCCATCTGCTCGACCCGGACTGGGAGATCACCGACTGGGAATATGCCGATAACTGCGCCGGCTACGTGCAGTACAATGATCTGGAGTCCCGCCGTGACATTTATATTCAGGCCGTGGAAGAGGCCGACATCATCACGGTCAACATCGGCTCGAACGACATCCTCGGCAACCCGCTCGGTCAGGCCATGCGCGAGATGTACAACACCGACGGTGCGGACAAGGCCATTCTCGACGCCATCAAGGCCGAGCTGCAGAAGGCCGGTGACTTCGGCACGGCGCTGCTCAAGCTCATCGGCTATGCCGAGTCCATCGGTCAGGGCACAAAGCTCCTTGTGTCGCTGGCGCACTACATGAACATCGCCTACCAGCAGTTCACGGAAAACTGGGACGCGATCGTCAAGAACATTTACCGCCTGAATCCGGACGTGACGCTTGTCGCGGTCGGCATGCACAATGCGTTTGCCAACACCTCTCTCACGGTCGGCAGTGTAATCAAGACCGGCAAGCTCCTGCAGCCGATCATGGACAAGATGAACGCCTGGATGAAGACCGGCTCCGCCTACGCCGGACAGTACATCTACTGCGACGTGCCGGATGTTGAGTGCGGCGAGCTGGCGTTCACGCAGGACGATTTCTGGACGGCATATCTCCCGGCTGTGCACCCCACGGCGGCGGGCCATCGCTACATTGCCGACCGCATCCTCTCCGTGCTCCCGGACACGGCACTGTCGTTTGAGGATGTGCCGGAGGGCGCGTGGTACTACATGGACGTGGCGGCCTGCTACTACCGCGGTCTTATGGTCGGCGTGACGGATACGCGCTTTGCGCCCAATATGCCGGTGGACCGCGCCATGGTCGCGGCCATCGTGCACCGCATCGCCGGGGAACCGGCTGCGGCGGGCACAGACATGCCCTTCCGCGATGTTCCGGCCGATGCTTACTATGCGCGGTCCGTCCTCTGGGCCTACCACGCCGGCGTGGTCAGCGGCTGCAGCGCCGATGCGTTCTGCCCTGCGCAGGCAATCAGCCGGCAGGATCTGACCGCCATCCTTTACCGCTATGCCTGCCTCACTGGCATCGCGGGCGCGGCGCAGTCGGATGATGCGCTCGGCGGCTTTACCGATGCGGCCGCCGTCAGCGACTATGCCCGCGCGGCACTGGCCTGGGCCGTGGAAAACGGCATTCTCTACGGCAAGGACGGCAACCTGCTCGACCCGCAGGGCACGGCGACGCGCGCCGAGTGCGCGGCGCTCCTGTGGCGCTTCGTCAGCCAGTATTCTCTCGCTTAACACCGCGCTGTCATGTGCGTGTTGCATCCCCCATTCCCGTAACTGCGGGGCCGCCCCGGAGCCAACGGCTCCGGGGCGTTTTTTCAGGCGCAAAGCGCCTGAAAAAACGCATAATTTGATTCGAGGCGGGTCTTGCCCCCTCGAGCACCCCCGCTGCTCTGTGGATGTTCCCTTGTGCGGAATACGGAGCGCGGCAAAAGCTTTTTTCGGCGCATTGCGCCTGAAAAACCGCAGAATCTGATTCGAGGCGGGTCTTGCCCCCTCAAGCGCCCCGCTGCTCTGTGGATATTCCCTTGTGCGGAATACGGAGTGCGGCAATAGATTCGCCCGGCGCGGAAGCGTCTAAAAACCGCATGATCTGATTCGAGGCGGGTCTTGCACCTCGGGCACCGCGCCCCTCTGTCGTTATTTTCTTGTGTGGAACAGGAAGCGCGGCAATAGAAACGCCCGCCCCGGAGCCAACGGCTCCGGGGCGGGTGTTGCTATTTTATCCGGCGCGGAACAGCCGCCGGTACTCGCGCGGGCTGCAGTAGCCCGCCGCGCACTGCGAAAAGGCGTCGCCGAGAAAGAGCCTGTCCGTGCAGATCTCGATGATGGAAAACCGCTCGCCCGGCGCGGCGGCCAGGATGCGGATCTCCGCGTCGAGCAGCGGGCGGAACTCCGCCTCGCAGGCATCCGTGATGCACATGTCCGGCTGCCAGCAGAAAGTCTGCTGCACGTCGCAGCCGCAAATGACGGCGTCAAAGGCGGCACCGTCGCGGATCGCGCGGTCAATGTACGTTCGCAGAGTCATAATTTTTCTCCTCCCATGTCCATGTTGTGTTTCTGTTTTCTCCCTTTTATCACAGCATAGCACATGCAAAGTCCAATAATCAGGACAGTGGAGACAAAGATTCCGCTAATTTTGCGCCGCGCGCAGCCATGCAATCTCCTGCGCGTACCCGGCGTCATCGTTCGGCGTCTCGAGGATGAACGGCAGCCCCGCCAGCGCCGGGTGGCGGGTGACGCGCACGAGCGCCTCCGGCGGGATGCAGCCGTCAAGCAGCTTTGCGTGCCGGTCCTTGTGGCTGCCGCAGGGGTTGAGGCTGTTGTTGAGGTGCACGGCGTGCAGGCGCCCGAGCCCGATCACGCGGTCAAACTCCGCGAGCACGCCGTCGAGGTCGCCGGCGATGTCATACCCCGCGTCCCAGACGTGGCACGTGTCGAGGCAGACGCCGATGTGCGCCTGCAGCTCCACGCGGTCAATGATGGCGCGCAGCTCCTCGAAGCGGCTGCCGACCTCGCTGCCCTTGCCGGCCATGGTCTCGAGCAGGACGGTCGTGGTCATGCCGGGGAAGAGAACCTCATTGAGCAGCGCGGCGATCTTCTCGATGCCCGCGTCGATGCCCTGCCCGACGTGGCTGCCGGGGTGAAAGTTATAGAGCTGTCCGGGCGTGTGCTCCATGCGCTGCAGGTCGTCGGAAAAGGCCATGCGCGCAAACTCCGCCACGTTCGGCTTGGCCGCGCAGGGGTTGAGCGTGTAGGGCGCGTGCGCGACCAGCCGGTCGATGCCCGCGCGGGCGCACTCGGCGTGAAAGGCCGCGATGTCTGCGTCCTCAATGGGTTTGGCGCTGCCACCGCGGGGATTGCGCGTGAAGAACGCAAACGTGTTTGCGCCCAGCGCCTCCGCGCGCTTTGCCATGGCGAGATACCCGCCTGCGGAGGAAATGTGACAGCCGATTCGGAACATACGATCACCTCAAAGAATGGATGCCCCCATCATAGCACACCGCGCGGCGGCTGCCAAGCTTGCCACCGCGCCGCGGATGGTGTATGCTGTTCGTAGATTCGTTTTGATGATGGAGGATGTGGCATGGAATCATTGACTTTTCAGCCCAATAAAAAGGGCGTGATAAGCGGCTGCACGATACCGGTTATCTTTGTTCTAGGATATGTTGCTTATGCCATGTTCCCGGATGGATACAAGATTCTTACAAAAGGGGAACTGGTTTTCGAGTGTGTACTGGTGACGGTGGTCGTTTTTGGTTACGCCGCGGCATTGGTTAATATCATAAAATCAGCTGGATACCGCACGATGATTGAGGTCAGCCAGCAGGGTTTTGCGGTTGTAGACCCCAAGCGTTCGGAACCTGTGTTTGTACCTTGGAGCGAGCAGATCTATCTGTGTACTTGCATGGAAGGAGACGTCTATAGCTATCATTGGATTCATGATACGATACTTTGCTTTTCCAATCAGGACATAAGCGGACAGTGGATAGAAAGGGGTCAGACTGTGAATTACCGGCAGACGTTTGAAACAGATGCCGGACAGCCGTGGGTCGTTGCACTGACTTACGGCAGCAAGGCGAAATGTAGGAAAGATGCAGCACGCGTCCGTCAGTACATGGACGGCTGTTTGCAGCAGACAGAATAACCTTGCCGGAAGACCGATTTGGCATACCACAGAAAAAGGGGGGGACAGGCCATGCAGCCGTATGAACTCATCCGCTCCGGCCGCCGCACGCTGGCGCTTGAGCTGCGCGGCGGGCGCGTGATCGTGCGCGCGCCGTACCGGACATCTCCGGCCACGATCGACCGCTTTGTTGCGTCGCACGCCGACTGGATCACACGCGGACTGGCCAAACAGGAGGCCCGCGCGGCCGCGCACCCGGAGCCGACGGACGCCGAGCGGGCGGCCTACATCCGGCAGGCGAAAGCCTGCCTGCCGCAGCGCGTGGCGTACTATTCCGAGCGGATGGGACTCTACCCGACGCAGGTGCGCATCACGGGCGCGCGCACGCGCTTTGGCAGCTGCAGCTCGCAGGGGCACATCTGCTTTTCGTGGCGGCTGATGCAGTACCCGCCGGAGGCGATCGACTACGTCGTCGTGCACGAGCTGGCGCACCTGCGCTACATGAACCACGGCGCGGAGTTTTACGCGCTCATCGCACGCTATCTGCCGGACTGGAAGGCCCGCCGCGCCCTGCTGCGGGCATGAAAATGCACACCGGAGGACGGGCTGTCCTCCGGTGCTTCTTGTTTGGAATTGACTTTTCGCATCCGTTGCGTGTAAACTATAAATTCAGGAATCAAGGAGGGATGTACCATGAAGCAGGCGATCGCGCTGGCCGGCGGCGGCACGAAGGGCGCATATCAGGTCGGCGCGTGGAAGGCGATGCGGGAGCTGGGCATCCCGTTTGACATCGTCACGGGCACGTCCATCGGCTCGGTCACGGCGGCGCTGATGGTGCAGGACGATTTTGACCGCGCGTGGGAGCTCTGGACGCACATCACGGAAGAGCAGATCATGCTCGAACGCGCCGATGCCACGCCGCACGAAAAGCGCGAGCTGGCGGCGCTGGCCGAGCACCCGGAGCAGCTCGTCGCGCGCGTCAGGGACTGGGCGGATCTCAACCGCCGCACGGCGGACATCACGCCCTACCGCGCGCTCGTGCACCAATATCTCGACGAGGCGCGCTTTTTCGCCTCGCCGGTGGATTTCGGACTCATGACGGCGCGCTTCCCGTCGTTCCAGCCGGTCGAGGTGCGCAAGCAGGACATTGCGCCCGGCTACCTGCCGCAGTGGATCCTCGCGTCGTCGGCGTGCTTTCCGATGTTCCCGATGTGCGAGATCGACGGGCAGAATTATCTCGACGGCGCGTACTCGGACAATCTGCCGATCAGCACGGCGTTTCGCCTCGGCGCTGACCGCGTCATCGCCATCGGCCTCAAGCCGGAGACACCGGAGAAAAAATACACCAACCACCCGCTCGTGACCTACATCGCCCCGGCGGAGCCGCTGGGAAAGCTGCTGGAGTTTGACCCCGACGCGATGCGGCACAGTATCGCGCTCGGCTATACGGACACGCTGCGTGTGCTCGGCAGCCATATCGGCCATACCTACACGTTCGAGCCCGATGGGCAGACGCTGCTCGAGGGCGTCGCGCGCGACTATCTGCTGTGGCTGCTGCGCCGGGAGCTGACGCCGCCGGACTCCATGCTGGACTTTTTCCGCAGCGACACGCCGCTGACCGATCGCATCCTCAGCGATCAGCGCAGCGGCCTGACGGACTGCGCGCTCGCGGGCGTGGAGTGCGTGCTGGAGGCGTATGCCTACCCGCGCGGGGAGATCTACGACCTAAAACTCCTGCTGCCGGAGCTGGCCATGCGTCTGACGGAGGACGAGGACACCCCGGCACTCGAGCGCGCGCACGCGCTGTGCGCGTCGCTGGGCAGCGAGCATTTCTTCACGCAGCTGGCCCCGCTCACGCCGCGCTATGACGCCAAGGACATCTTCCTCGCCACGCTCACGCTCTATCTGCGCGAGCAGACGGCCTGACGGGCAGGTTTTTGTTGCACTCGCGGGAAAAATCGGGTATACTATCTAGGTTTGATATTCGAAAGAACAACAGAGGAGCGCACTATGGATCTGAAACAGGAAATCGAGCGCCGCCGGACCTTTGCGATCATCTCGCACCCGGACGCCGGCAAGACGACGCTCACGGAAAAGCTGCTGCTGTACGGCGGGGCCATCCAGCTCGCCGGCTCGGTCAAGGGCAAGGCGACCGCACGCCATGCGGTCTCGGACTGGATGGAGCTCGAAAAGCAGCGCGGCATCTCCATCACGTCGTCGGTCATGCAGTTTGAATATGAGGGCTATTGCATCAACATCCTCGACACCCCGGGCCACCAGGACTTCTCGGAGGACACGTACCGCACGCTCATGGCAGCGGACAGCGCCGTCATGGTCATCGACGCGGCCAAGGGCATCGAGCCGCAGACGCGCAAGCTCTTCAAGATCTGCGCCATGCGCCACATCCCAATCTTCACATTCATCAACAAGCTCGACCGCGAGGCCCGCGATCCGTTCGAACTCATGGAACAGCTGGAAAATGAGTTCGGCATCGGCACCTATCCGGTCAACTGGCCCATCGGCTGCGGGCACGATTTCAAGGGCGTGTTCGACCGCGACCGCCGCGAGATCCTCGCGTTTCAGGAGTTTCACCGCGGGCAGAACAAGATCCGCCCCATCGAGTGCGAGCTCACGGACGTTGACCGGCTCGACGAGCTGATCGGTCCGCGCCAGCGCGAAAAGCTGACCGAGGACATTGAACTGCTCGACGGCGCGGGCTATGCCTTCGATCTCGACGAGGTGCGCGCCGGCCGGCTCAGTCCGGTGTTTTTCGGCTCTGCACTGACGAATTTCGGCGTCGAGCCGTTTCTGGAAAACTTCCTGCACATGACGATGCCGCCGCTGCCGCGCACGACGGCTGACGGCGTGGTCGACCCGATACAGCCGGCGTTTTCCGCATTCGTGTTCAAAATTCAGGCGAACATGAATAAGGCCCACCGCGACCGCATCGCCTTCATGCGCATCTGCTCGGGCAAGTTCGAGCGCGACCATGAGTACCTGCACGTGCAGGGCGGCAAGACGCTCAAGCTTGCGCAGCCGCAGCAGCTCATGGCGCAGGAGCGCGCGATCATCAATGAGGCCTACGCCGGCGACATCATCGGCGTGTTCGACCCCGGCATCTTCTCCATCGGCGACACGATCTGCGACCCGAAGCTGCGCGTGCGCTTCGAGGGCATCCCCACGTTTGCACCGGAGCATTTTTCCGTCATCTCGCAGGTGGACACCATGAAACGCAAGCAGTTTGTCAAGGGTGTCACCCAGATCGCGCAGGAGGGCGCCATCCAGATCTTCCACGAGCCGAACAGCGGCATGGAGGAGGTCATCGTCGGCGCGGTCGGCGTGCTGCAGTTCGAGGTGCTGGAGTACCGCCTCAAGAACGAGTACAACATCGATATCCGCCGCCGCGACCTGTCGTATTCCTATATCCGCTGGATCACGAGCGAGGGCACCGACCCCACGGCGCTCAACCTCGCCTCGGATACGAAGTGGGTGCAGGACTTCCGCGGCCACAACCTGCTCATTTTCAACAATGAGTGGAGCATCCGCTGGGCGGAGCAGAAAAACCCCGGCCTGACGCTGGCGGAGTTCAGCACGAATCAGGACGACGAGGCATAAGATCACACAGGGCCATCCGGACGGATGGCCCTGTTTTTTCGCGGTGCATCGCGTTTCCCTGAATGCGTAAAAATCCCCCGGCACGGGCTCACTCCGCGCCGGGGGAACCTTGTCTCCGCAAAGTTTTCTGTCCACCGCCAGGATGTGACGGCTTTTTTCGCGGCGGCTGTGTATACTGGTGTCAAACGAAAGCAAAGGAGGATGGATCGGTGAAGAAGCTCCGCTTTGTGATCTTTGTCATGCTCATCATGTTGATGCTGTGTTCGGCTGCGCGTGCGGTCCTGCCGGCGCCGGAGGCGCTGCCCGCACAAATACAAAAACCTCCTGCACAGCAGGAGGTTTTCCATATGTATCGATGATCGATGCTCAGAACAGATCCTCGACCACTTTCTCGGGCGGGACTTCCAGCAGCGCCGGGTTGTGCATATACATCTTCATGTACTTGAACGAGGAGGCGTAATAGTACCCGTCGCACACGCGCTCGTCCATGACGGCCATGAAATCGATGTACTTGCGCTCGACCGGCTTGCCCTCGCGGTCGAGTTCGACCGCCTTGCGCTTGGCGCCGAAGGCGATGAACATCGGCAGGTTGCCGAAGTTGTACAGGTGATGATAGATCGGCGGGATGCCGAGCGAGCCCATATCGGTGATGATCATTGAGCCGTGGAAGGGGCTGGCGTCAAGCAGCTTTTGCGGGATGATGCCGAAGTAATCCATCACGCGTAGACAGCCGATGGCGAAGCGCAGCAGGAAACGCGGCAGCTTCAGCAGCGCGCCGGCGACCTGCTCGGTGTTGTTGTCCTCGCCGCCGAACTTGATCTCGTCGATCTTCTCGTTCATCTTGCGGTAGACGTCAAAGATCGTGTCCGTCGGGGCAAAGACGGCCTTGATGGTCGTCTCATTCGAGGTGGTGGACATGCTGCGGCGCACGGTCAGCACGACCTCGATGTTGTTGCGCGCATAGATGCGCCGGCCGGCCACGAAGCGGTTGATGCCGGGGCGGAGGGAGACCATGCGGATGTAGGCCGCGATGAACAGGTGCAGGTAGCCGAGACCCTTGTAGCCCTCGAGGCGCTTCTGCCGCAGCCAGCGGTCGGTGTTCGTGATCTCGATGCAGTCCTCAAACTGATTGCAGGCGTCGTTCTTCGTGGGCATGATGTAGGGCATGAACTTGTAAAACGGCGCGAGAGACTGGATCAGGCGGCCGTCCTTACGGTCACCGAAACGGCGTTTGCTCTCCATGTGAAAGTACCTCCGAATATGCGAATATAGTTCAAACTTTTTAACTTTAGCAAAAACATTATAGGCTATTTCCGGCACAATAGCAAGGGAAAAAACATTTTAAATGTTGAAATCGCGTATTTTCCAACATTTTGTTCATTTTTATGCCGGATTCGTACCAGGAATCCCGAACGATTCCATCGCGAGAAATCATGCAAATATAATAACGTTAAATTTTTGCCAATGACGTGAAAAACGTAGCAGGTTCAATAGTTTTTTAACATATAGGTGTTTGAATTTTGACAGACAATTTTGGGCAATTTCACTTGATTAACGGCTGTGAATAAGGTAAAATACCTACATTATGTAGAAACAGTTCGTGAAAGCGGGCGTTGCGCGGCATAATAACAGTTTGATTCGTAGGGAGGTGTACAGATGTCATTTGAGGCGATAACAACGATCAGTGACGCAGAAAACCGGGCCAGGCAGATCAAAGCCGACGCGCAGGCAGCCGCTGCAGCGGCAGTGGAAGCGGCCCAGGCCGAGGGGAAGGCAGCAATAGAGGCTGCTGTCGGCAAGGCGCAGCAGGAACTGCAGACGCTGCGGGCCAAATCGGATGAAAAGGCGAAGGCGGATGCGGAAACGCTGGCGGCGGAGATCAAGAACAAGGAAGCTGCCATGCGCATCAAGGCCAAGACCAATCTGGATCGGGCTGCATCACTCATCGTGGAAAGGATTGTGAACGGCTGATGGCCATTGTACACATGAAAAAGCTGCGGCTCATGGTCGTTCGCCGGCAGAAAGATGAGCTGCTCCGGGATCTGATGCTGCTTGGCTGCGTGCAGATCTCGGAACCGGACGCGCTGCTTGCGGATACGGAGGCTGCCGCAGTCCTGCGTCAGGAGAGCGGCAATGTGACGGAGGTGCGCAGTGAACTCACGCGCCTGACCGCCGCACTCAAGCTGCTCGACAAGTATGCGCCGGTCAAGTCCAAGCTGCTCAGCTCCCGGCCGGAGGTCACAGAGGCTGATTTTCTGGATGACGGTGCATACTGCCAGGAGCTCGATGCAGTTGCACAGCTCGAGGATCTGGAAGCGGCCGTGCGCCGCTACAACGGCGAGGAGGCCAAGCTCCGCGGCAATATCGAGGCCCTGCGCCCGTGGCAGACGCTGGATCTGCCGCTGGATTTGGGCGAGACCGTAAGGACCCGCATTTCTCTCGGCATGCTGCCCGCAGCGGTGGATCTTGCCGAGGCCGCCAAAGCGCTGGCGGACGCTGCGCCGGAGTCGCAGTTGTATGAGATCTCTTCGGATAAGGAACAGCACTATGTGCTGCTCATTTGTCTGAAAGAGGAGCTGACGGAAGCCATCACGGCGCTGCGCGCGTCCGGCTTCACGCTGGCAAACCTCAGCGGCACGCCGGGCACGGCAAAGCAGAACATCGAGGATGCGCAGCAGCAGATCGCGGACATCATCCGCAAGCGCGAGCAGGCGGAGACGGATATCGCCGCCTTTGCCCCGCACCGGGATGCGTTCAAGCTCTGCATCGACCGCGCGAGCGTGAAGCTCGGCCGCGCGGAGGCGGAAGAGCGCCTCGTCGGCACCGAGAGCGTCGTGTGCATGCGCGGCTGGCTCACGGCACCGGAGGAGGATAAACTCACCGCTGTGCTCGCAAAGTATGACTGCGCCTGGGATCTGGCCGATCCCACGGAGGACGAGTACCCCGAGGTACCGGTCAAACTCAAAAACAACAAATTCACCGAACCGCTGAACATGGTCACGAACATGTACAGCCTGCCGGCCTACGGTACGGTCGATCCGAACCCGCTCATGGCGCCGTTTTTCATTTTGTTCTACGGCATCATGATGGCGGACATGGGCTACGGCCTTGTGATGATGATCGCGGCGCTCGTCGCGCTCGGCAAGATGAAACCGAAACGCGGCAGCAAGTATTTCTGCGAGCTGCTGCTTGCCTGCGGCGTGTCGACGTTCCTGCTCGGCATCGTGACGGGCGGCTTCTTTGGCAACGCCGTGCCGACGATCGTGAACATGTTCGGCCACGACGTCAAGCTCGGCATCCTGACAAGCCCGCTGCTCGACCCGCTGACCGATACGACGACGATCCTCGTCGGCGCTATGGTGCTTGGCTTTATCCAGCTCGTGACCGGCATGATCGTGAACATGGTCATGGAGTGCCGCCAGGGCAAGGTCGGCGACGCGATCTTCAACGAGGGCACATGGTTGGTCCTGTTTGCGGGACTTGCGCTGTATGTGCTCAAGATCGGCAACATTGCCGGCGTCCCGGTCGTGCTGTGCATCGGCGGTCTGATGCTGATCTACGGCTCCGGCCGTGAGGCCAAGGGCTTCGGCAAGGTCACGGCCGTGTTCGGCGCGCTCTACAACGGGCTGACCGGCTGGTTCGGCGACATTCTCTCGTATTCCCGACTCATGGCTCTGATGCTGGCCGGCAGCGTCATCGCGCAGGTGTTCAACACCCTCGCCGCGATGCCGTCGAGCGGCGGCGTGACGGTCGTGTCGATGCTGATCTTTATCATCATCTTCCTGTTGGGCCATCTGCTCAACTTCGGCCTGAACCTGCTCGGCTGCTTCGTGCACGACCTGCGTCTGCAGTGTCTGGAGTTCTTCGGTAAGTTCTATGTCGACGGCGGCAAGCCCTTCAGCCCGCTGGAGATCAACACGCGCTATGTCGACGTGGAAAATCATAATTTCTAAACATTCGTATTCAAGAGATATTTAAGGAGGAAAATGAAAATGGCATTTCTCGAATCCATCGGTGGTCTGGCACTCGGCCTTCTCGGCGCTGCGCTCGCAGCGGCTCTCGCGTGCATTGGCTCTGCAAAGGGCACCGGCATCGCCGGTGAGGCCGGCGCAGGTCTCGTCTCGGAGGATCCCAGCAAGTTCGGTAAAGCGATGATCATGCAGGTCATCCCGGGCACCCAGGGCCTGTACGGCTTCGTTATCTGGTTCCTGGCTCAGAGCCAGATCTTCGCTGCCAACGCTGCCGCTCCGCTGACCGTCGCGCAGGGCCTGCAGTACTTCGCAGCCTGCCTGCCGATCGCGCTCGGCGGTCTGATCTCCGCCATCGCGCAGGGCAAGGTCGCTGCCGCGTCCCTGAACATCCTGGCCAAGAAGCCCGATGACTGGTCCAAGGGCATGATCTTCTGCATCACGGTCGAGTTCTACGCCATCCTCTGCCTGCTGGCATCCTTCCTGATGCTCAACGGCTTGAAGTAATCCCCATCCTCTTCCGACAGAAGGGAACAAAGATCTATGAATGGTATTGAAAAAATCACCGGCCGCATCGAGGCGGACGCGCAGGAGCAGGCAAAGGCCATCGCGGCCGAAGCCGAGGCCAAGTGCGCCGAGATCCGCGCCGATTATGACAAACAGGCGCAGGACCAGTACTGGGCCCGCGTCCGTGACGGTGTGAAAGCGTGCGAGGATCGCGTGCAGCGCATGGGCCGTCTGGCGGAAATGGAAGCCAGAAAGAGCGTCCTTGCGCTCAAGCAGGAGATGGTCGATGCGGCGTTTGCCGCCGCGCTCGACAAGATCTGCGCCATGCCGCAGGCGGACTACGTGGCGTATCTGGCCAAGCTCGCAGCACAGGCCGCGACGACCGGCACCGAAACTCTGGTGTTCAACGCCAAGGATCAGGCCGCGTGCGGTCAGGCGGTCGTGGATGCTGCCAATGCGCTGCTCTCGCAGCAGGGCAAGCCCGGCCGGCTCACCATGAGCCCGACCACGCGTGACCTGCGCGCCGGGTTTGTGCTCCAGCAGGGAGATATCGAGGTCAACTGCGCAGTGGAGACGATCGCAGAGCTCTGCCGCAGTGATCTGGCTGCTCAGGTCGCCGAGGTCTTGTTCGGCGCGTGACCTGCCCCGCCCCGCGCGGGGGAACGAATTATCCTATATGGGGCGCAGAGTGCTGCGCCGCATGAGGGAGGAACCGAATTGTCTAAAGTAAAAGATACGAATTACCTTGCGATTACGGCAATGCTGGCAGCCCGCGAGACCAAAATGCTCTCCGCTGAGCGTATGGAGCGCATGATCGATGCGCCCACGAATGACGAAGCGGCCAAGATCCTGGAGGAATGCGGCTATGGCGACCTGAGCGGCTTGTCCGCAAAGGCGGCCGGCGCTGCGCTCGAGGCGCACATCGCGGCGCTGTTCGATGAGGTCGAGGGCATGGTCCCGGAGGCGCAGCTCGTGCAGCTGTTCCGCCTCAAGTATGACTATCACAATGTCAAGGCGCTCATCAAGGCGCAGGCCATGGGCGTGGAGTGCGATGCGATTCTGTCGCAGCGCGGCACCATCCCACCGCAGAAGCTGCACGCCGCGTTCTATGAAGAGGACTACCGTGACATTCCGTCCGTTCTGGCGCAGGCCATGGTCAGCGCTGCTGCAATCCTGGCGCACACGGCCAATCCGCAGGCGGCGGACTTCGAGCTCGACCGCGCGTATTTTGCGCAGATGCTCGATCTGGCCAACGGACTGAGCGACGGCGGCTTTGCCAGAGACTATGTGCAGCTGCAGATCGACAGCGCAAACCTGCGCGCTGCCGTGCGCACGCGCCGCATGGCCAAGGATGAGGACTTTCTCAAGACCGCGCTCATCCCGGGCGGCACGATCGGAACGGATCGTGTGCTCACGGCGTTCGACTCGGCCGAGGCGCTCACGGCGCTCTACGGCAACACGTGGCTGGGCAATGCGGCGGCTGCCGGCGCGGCGGCCATGAGCGGCGGCGCGCTGACGGCGTTTGAGCTGCTGTGTGACAACGCGCTCATGGACTACATCCGCGCGGCCAAGCTGCGCAGCTTCGGTGCGGCGCATGTGACCGCTTATCTCGCCGCCACGGAAAACGAGACCACGGCCGCCAGAATGATCCTGACGGGCAGACTCGCCGGGCTTCAGCCCGCGGTCATCCGGGAAAGGCTGCGTGAGACTTATGCTTAAAATTGCAGTTGTCGGCGGTGCGGAGACCGTCATGGGCTTCAAGGCGCTCGGCCTCGAGGCCTGCCCGGTCGCCAATGCCGAGGAGGCGCGCGAGACACTGCGCCGCCTGACGAAAGACTCTGAGGACTACGCCATCATCTATGTCGAAGAGAATCTGGCGCAGGAGCTTCAGCATGAGATCGACAAATTCAAAGATGTTCCCCTGCCGGCCATCATCCTGATCCCCGGCAGGGAAGGCCCCCTCGGCCTCGGCCAGACCGCGCTCAAGGCGGCCGTCGAGCGAGCGGTTGGCTCCGATATCCTTTAAGGAAAGGAAGAATGAAATTGAGCGGAACCATTACAAAAGTTTCCGGCCCGCTGGTCGTGGCGAACGGCCTTGCCGATGCCAACGTTTCCGACGTTGTGCGTGTCGGTGAGCAGCGCCTGATCGGCGAGATCCTGAATATGACCGGCGACAGCGCGTCCATCCAGGTCTACGAGGAGACCTCGGGCCTTGGCCCCGGCGCGAAAGTCGAGACCACCGGTATGCCGCTGTCCGTGGAGCTTGGCCCCGGCATGCTGGAGAATATCTATGACGGTATCCAGCGCCCGCTGCCCGAGATCCGCGACCTGACCGGCTCCAACATCACCCGCGGTATCGAGGTGCCCGCGCTCAACCGCGAGCGCGTCTGGCACTTTGATCCCGTTGTGCAGCCCGGCACTGCTGTCGCCGGCGGCGACGTGATCGGAACCGTCCAGGAGACGACGGCCATCCTGCACAAGATCATGGTGCCCCCGCAGATGAAGGGCACGATCAAGCGCATCACCGGCGGCGACTTCACGGTCGATCAGACCGTCGCCGTGCTCACCGATGCCAGCGGCGTCGACCATGAGCTGAACATGATCCAGCGCTGGCCGGTGCGTATCGCGCGCCCCTATGCGCAGAAGTTTGCCCCGAACAAACCCATGAACAGCGGCCAGCGTATCATCGACACGCTCTTCCCGATTGCCAAGGGCGGCACGGCCGCCGTGCCCGGCCCGTTCGGCAGCGGCAAGACCGTCGTGCAGCACCAGCTCGCCAAGTGGTCGGACGTGGACGTCGTCGTCTACATCGGCTGCGGTGAACGCGGCAACGAGATGACCGACGTTCTCATGGAGTTCCCGGAACTGACCGACCCGCGCAACGGCGAGCCGCTGATGAAGCGCACCGTGCTCATCGCAAACACCTCCGATATGCCTGTGGCAGCGCGTGAGGCGTCCATTTACACCGGCATCACCATCGCCGAGTACTTCCGCGACATGGGCTATGACGTCGCCGTTCTGGCTGACTCCACCTCCCGCTGGGCAGAGGCCCTGCGTGAGATGTCCGGCCGTCTGGAAGAGATGCCTGGCGAAGAAGGCTACCCGGCCTACCTCGCATCCCGTATCGCGCAGTTCTACGAGCGTGCCGGCTGCGTCCGCTGCATCGGCAGCGAGGATGACCGGCGCGGTTCCGTCACCGCCATCGGCGCTGTCTCGCCTCCGGGCGGCGACATTTCTGAGCCGGTCTCTCAGGCCACCATGCGTATCGTCAAGGTGTTCTGGGCACTTGACTCGAGCCTGGCCTACGCCCGTCACTTCCCGGCCATCAACTGGCTGACGTCTTACTCGCTGTATGTTGACTCGCTCAAGCCGTGGTATGAGGCTACGTTCGGCGAGGAATATATGGCCAACCGCGACAAGGCCATGAGCATCCTGCAGCAGGAATCCGAACTGCAGGAGATCGTCCGCCTCGTCGGCCAGGACGCGCTGTCCCCGGCTGACCGCCTGACGATGGAGACTGCCAAGATGATCCGTGAGGACTTCCTGCAGCAGAACGCCTTCGTCGATATCGACAGCTACTCCGAGTACCGCCGTCAGTTCCTGCTGCTCGGCCTCATCCTGCATTATGACGCCGAGTGCCGCGACGCGCTCGAGAAGAACGCACCGATGCAGAAGCTCTTTGCCATCCCCGCCCGCGTCGACATCGGCCGCGCCAAGAGCGTGCCGAGCGACGAGTACGAGCAGGTCTATGCCAAGATCGCCGCGGACATGACCGCACAGATCAAAGAGATTATCGCCGGAGGTGAGGAGCAGTGATTAAAGAGTACAAAACAATCCAGGAGATCGCCAGCCCTCTGATGATCGTCAAGAACGTCGAAGGCGTGACCTACGACGAGCTGGCCGAGATCGAGCTCCCGAACGGTGAAGTCCGCCGCTGCAAGGTCCTCGAGGTCGAGGATGACCACGCGGTCGTGCAGCTCTTTGAGAGCGCGCAGGGCATCAACCTTGCGCAGTCGAAGGTCCGCTTCCTCGGCCACCCGCTGCAGCTGGGCGTGAGCGAGGATATGCTCGGCCGCGTCTTCAACGGCATGGGCGAGCCCATCGACGGCGGCCCGGCGATTCTCGCCGAGGAGCACCGCGACATCAACGGCCTGCCGATGAACCCGGCAGCCCGCGCCTACCCGGCAGAGTTCATCCAGACCGGTGTTTCCACCATCGACGGCCTGAACACCCTCGTCCGCGGCCAGAAGCTGCCGATCTTCTCGGCGTCTGGTCTGCCGCACGCCGCGCTGGCCGCGCAGATCGCGCGTCAGGCGAAGGTGCTGGGCGACAACGAGAACTTCGCCGTCGTCTTCGCTGCCATCGGCATCACGTTCGAGGAATCCGAGTACTTCATTCAGGAGTTCCGCCGCACCGGAGCCATTGACCGCACGGTCGTGTTCTCGAACCTTGCCAACGACCCCGCCGTCGAGCGTATCGCCACTCCGCGTATGGCGCTGACCGCGGCCGAGTACCTGGCCTTTGAAAAGGACATGCAGGTGCTGGTCATCCTGACCGATATCACCAACTACGCTGAGGCTCTGCGTGAGGTCTCCGCGGCGAAGAAGGAAGTTCCGGGCCGCCGCGGCTACCCCGGCTACCTGTACACCGACCTGGCCACGCTCTACGAGCGCGCCGGCCGCCGCATCGGCAAGTCCGGCTCGATCACCATGATTCCGATCCTGACCATGCCCGAGGATGACAAGACCCACCCGATCCCCGACCTGACCGGCTATATCACCGAGGGCCAGATCATCCTCTCCCGTGACCTGTACCGCAAGGGCATCATCCCGCCCGTGGACGTGCTGCCCAGTCTGTCGCGTCTGAAAGATAAGGGCATCGGCGAGGGCAAGACCCGTGAGGACCACTCCGGCACGATGAACCAGCTGTTCGCGGCCTATGCCCGCGGCAAGGACGCCAAGGAGCTCATGACCATCCTGGGTGAGGCGGCCCTGTCCGATGACGACAAGCAGTTTGCGAAGTTCGCCGACGCGTTCGAGCAGCGCTACGTCAACCAGGGCAACAACACCAACCGGTCCATTGAGGACACCCTCAACCTCGGCTGGGAGCTGCTGAGCCTGCTGCCGCGCACCGAGCTCAAGCGTATCAAGCCCGAACTGATCGAAAAGTATATGCCCGAGACCTGAGCGCACCCGTCCCGCAGACTTACCAAGTGAGGTGATTTGATGGCAAATACGGCAATTACCCCGACAAGAATGGTGCTCAACCAGCTCAAGGGCCGGTTGAAAACCGCTCGCAGGGGTCATAAGCTCCTCAAGGATAAGCGTGACGAGCTGATGCGTCAGTTCCTCGACAACGTGCGTCTGAACAAGCAGCTGCGCACGAAGGTCGAGCAGGGACTCACGGAGGCGTTCGGCTCTCTGTCGGTCGCGTCCGCGATCATGTCCCCGGAAATGCTCGAGCAGTCGCTGCTCTACCCGCGGCAGAGCGTCGAGCTGGGCATGACCTATCAGAACATCATGAGCGTGAACGTGCCGGTCTACGATTTCCAGACCCGCAACAGCGATCCGTCCGAGATCTTCCCGTACGGCTTCGCGCAGACGTCCGGCGAGCTGGACGATGCGCTTGAGAAGCTGGCGGAGGTGTTCAAGGACATGCTCGAGCTCGCGCAGGTCGAAAAGACCACGCAGATGCTCGCGCAGGAGATCGAAAAGACCCGCCGCCGCGTCAACGCGCTCGAATACGTTATGATTCCCGAGCTGGAGCAGAACATTCGTTACATCTCCATGAAGCTGGATGAAAACGAAAGTTCGACCAAGGTGCGCCTGATGAAGGTCAAGGAAATGGTCCTCGAGGACGCGCACCACTACAAGCAATAAACAAACATCAGAAAACCGCCGCATCTTAGATGCGGCGGTTTTTGCACGCTATTCTCATCTCATAAGTTTTCGTCCCGCTCCATGAGCTCGAGCAGATGCGCCGTCTCGGCGGCGGCGTCCGGCGCATTTGCCTCGACCTGCAGTGCGGCGGCGTTTGCGTCCGGCCGGATGGTCAGTTCCCAGCTGCCGTCGTGTATATGCAGGCCGTCGGTAAAGTCCGCCCCGGCCTCCATCATCGCCTCCGAGATCGTGCGCATCAGGTGCGCGCGGTCGCGGCAGGGGACGGTGCGACAGTTCGGGTCTGTGATCTGTGGCGGCAGGTCATCCGGGGCGTCCGGCCGCGCCGGGCTCAGTCGCCCGTCGAGCACGTCGAGACTGCACTGGTAGTAGGCGCGCGGTGTGCCGATGTCGCACCAGTAGCCGTCCATCGGCACACCGAGGATCGGCTCGTGCGCCGCGAGCAGCAGCGGGAAAAGATCTTTGGCAAAATCAAACGGCTGGTCTTCCGGCACATAGGCCATCGCCCGCGGGGAGACAATATAGGTCCCGGTGTTGACGAGATCGGTCACTACGTGCTCCCAGTCCGGTTTCTCGATGAAGTGCTGCACAAAGCCCTGCCGGTCCTGCAGCACGAGCCCGTACTGCAGCGGCTCCGCGTTCGGGTAGAGCGCGATCGTCACGGCCGCGTCCGCCTGCTGATGCCGGCGGTAGAGTCCCAGCAGGTCAAAGCTGCATGCGGCGTCGCCGCTGATGACGAGAAAATCGTCCTCGCCGTAAAAGTCGCTGCACGCGCGCACACCGCCGGCCGTGCCGCGCGGCTCGGACTCGATGCGGTATTTCAGGTGCACGCCGTAGTTGCTGCCGTCGCCGCAGTGCTCCTGAATGACCTCCGGCCGGTAGCACAGCGTCATGCACACGTCCGTGAAACCGTTGCGCCGCAGCAGATCCAGCAGCCGGTCGAGCACCGGTACGCCGACGAGCGGCACCATGGGTTTCGGCAGATTTCCGGTGATGCTGCGCAGCCGCCGGCCCTGACCGCCGGCCAGCAAAATTGCTTTCATGCGCACGCTCCTTTCACAAATCTTCAGCAGGAAAGTGTATTGTCAATGGGGATAGAATCTGATATAATCATTGATTATCATGGGGGCAATAGGTTTTGCCCCACAGGGTGCAAGGAGGTATGACGATGCGGGATCCCAAAGTCAGCAATGTACCCAACGAATCCAAGCTGCAGCGTGCGCTGATGCCCAATTCGCGGATGTTTCTGCTGTTCCTGATCGTGTTTGCAGTGCTCACGTTTTTCTTCTCCGACCGGCTCTGGCTGTCGATCGGCGAGGGCGTCATCATTTTGCTGCTCATTATCTATTCGGTCATCATGCGCGCGCGCAAGCGCCGCACGCTCGAACGATATATTGAATCCGTCACCTATGATACGGAGTCTGCACGAAATAATACCCTGCAGAATTTCCCGCTGCCGATGGCGGTCTTTCGTCCGGCGGATTCGCAGGTCATCTGGGCCAACCAGAACTTTTTCGACCTCTGCGGCCGGCACAAGCCGTCGGTCGATATGCGCATCACGGACGTGATCCCAGAGTTTTCCGGCCGCTGGCTGCTCGAGGGCAATACCCAGTGCCCGGAGCTGCTGGAGTATCAGGGCCATAAGTACCAGATCCACGGCAACCTCGTGCGCACGAACCCCGACGATGCCGCCAGCTACATGGGCATCACCTACTGGGTCGATGTCACGGATTATGAAAAGATCCGTCTGGAGTATTACGCGTCCCGCCCGGTCATCGCCGTCATCGTCATTGATAACTACGACGAGCTCATCCGCGGCCTGACCGACCGCAAGCGCAACGAGCTGCGTGACGCCATTGAGGACAAGCTCCTGCAGTGGTGCGAAGGCAAGGGCGGCTTCTTCCGCCGCTACGACCGTGACCGGTATCTGTACGTGTTCGAAGAGCGGCACCTCGATGAGCTGCGCGAGAACAAGTTCGCGTCCCTGCTCGACAGCGTGCACGCAGTCGCAAATCCGAGCGGCATCCGCGCGACCGTCAGCGTCGGCATCGGACGCGACGGCGACAGCCTGGATGAAAATTATAACTTTGCCATCCTCGGCACCGAGATGGCGCTCTCGCGCGGCGGCGATCAGGCCGTGGTGAAAAACCGCGTCACGTTCGAGTTCTTCGGCGGCCGCGGCGGCGAGGTCGAGCGGCGCACGAAGGTCAAGTCCCGCGTCATGGCCAATGCGCTCAGCCAGCTCATTCAGGACTCGTCCAAGGTCTATGTCATGGGCCATAAATTCTCCGATCTGGACACGCTCGGCGCGGCCGCCGGCGTCTGCTGCATCGCGCGCAAGCTCGGCACGCCCTGCCGCATCGTCATGGATGCGAACAAGACGGCGGCCGGCCAGCTGCGCGACCGGATGCTGCGCGTGCCGGAGTACAGCAAGGCGTTTCTGACCCCGCAGGAGGCGTACCTGCACGCCGACAGCCGCACGCTGCTCGTCGTGGTGGACACCAACCGCCCGGATCAGGTCGAGAACCACAACCTGCTCGAGGCCTGCACCCGCGTGGCGGTCATCGACCACCATCGCCGCGCAGCGACCTATATCACCAACGCGACCATGAGCTTCCACGAGCCGTATGCGTCGTCGGCCTGCGAGCTGATGGCGGAGCTGCTCGAGGAGCTGGTCGAGCAGCCGGACATTCTGCGCGTGGAGGCGGAGGCAATGCTCTCGGGCATCATGCTCGATACGAAGGATTTCACCGTCCGCACCGGCGAGCGCACGTTTGAGGCGGCGGCGTTCCTGCGCCGCGCCGGGGCCGACACCTCGGAGGTCAAAAAGCTCCTGCAGACGGACATGGAGCACACGGTCGCCCGCTATAAGATCCTGCAGACGGCGTCCATCTACCGCGCGGACATTGCCATTGCCGCGCCCACCGAGCCGCAGGACCGCATCGTCGCGGCGCAGGCGGCGGATGAACTGCTCAACATTGCCGGGGTCACGGCATCCATGGTTATTTATCCGATGGGCGACGGGGATGTGTTCATCTCCGCGCGTTCGATCGGCGAACTGAATGTGCAGCTGGTCATGGAGGCGCTCGGCGGCGGCGGCAGCCGCTCATCGGCGGCCGTGCAGCTGCATGACGTGTCGGTCGCGCAGGCGGCGCAGATGGCGCGCAGGGCGATCGACGACAATCTGGAAAATTAAGCAAAGGAGTATCTTGCTATGAAAGTGATTTTGAATGTAGACGTAAAGGGTCAGGGCAAAAAGGGCGAACTCAAGGAAGTGTCCGACGGCTATGCCCGCAACTATCTCCTGCCGCGCAAGCTCGCGACGGAGGCCACGGCCGATAATCTCAATGCCTTCCGCCTGAAGGAGAAGGCCAAGGCGGCGCAGATCGCCCGCGAGAAGGCCGAGGCGGAGGAAAACGCCAAGAAGCTCGGCGCCATTCAGGTGAAGATCGCAGCGAAGGCCGGCAGCAACGGCAAGCTTTTCGGCTCCGTCACCTCGAAGGAGATCAGCGACGCGCTGCACGAGCAGTTTGACCTCACCATCGAAAAGCAGAAGATCGTGCAGGCCGAGCCCATCAAGAGCTTCGGCGCGTATGAGGTCAAGTGCAAGCTCGGCTATGAAGTCACCGGCACCATCCACGTGCTGGTCATCGAAGAGAAATAAACCGCGCGCAGACGAGGGAGGGACCCGTCATGGAGGAGCTGCTGGGCAGACAGCCGCCCCATTCCGCTCCGGCGGAGCAGGCAGTCATCGGTGCGATGCTCATCGACCCGAGCTGCATCCCGGACGTGATCGAAAAGGTCAAGTCCGACGAATTTTATATTCAGGCCAACCGCGATATTTTTGACACCATCTTCGCCATGTTCTCCTACGGGCAGAGCGTGGACGCGGTCACGGTGCTCGAGCAGATGAAGGTCCGCGGCGTGTACAAGGACACGACGCAGCAGTACCTCATGGAGGTCATGCAGATCACGCCCACGGCGGCGAATGTGCTCAAGTACGCGGCCATCGTGCGCGATCAGGCGCTGCTGCGCAATCTGCACACGGCGGCCGATGAGATCAACAACATGATCTTTGAGGGCTCCGGCGGCGCGGACGCCATGCTCGAGGCGGCCGAGCGCAAGATCTATGCGCTCCGGCAGGGGCGCAACGTCGGCGGCTTGCAGCCGATCAGCATGGTCATCCAGCGCGTGTATGCAAACCTCTCCGAGGCGGCGAGCAGCGGCGGGGGCATCCCTGGTCTGGCCACCGGCCTGCCGGATCTGGACCAGACGATCCTCGGCCTGAACGCGGGCGAGCTCATCCTCATCGCGGCCCGCCCCGGCATGGGCAAGACGAGCCTTGCGCTCAACATTGCGCTGTACGTCGGCAAGACGTCCGGCAAGACGGTCGCGGTGTTCTCGCTCGAGATGGCGCGCGAGCAGCTCACGACGCGCCTGCTCGCGGGCGAGGGCCTGGTCGACAGCCAGAAGCTCCTCACCGGCAAGCTCTCGGCGGACGAGTGGCGGCGCGTCGGCGCCGCGGCCACGACCATCAGCGCGACGGATATCCGCATCGACGACAATCCGTCGCTTTCCGTCGCGGACATGAACGCCCAGTGCCGGCGCATCCCGAACCTCGGCCTCGTCGTCATCGACTACCTGCAGCTCATGCAGTCGGCCGGCAGCGGCCATGGCTGGTCCAACGAGAGCCGCACGCAGGCCGTCTCCGACATGAGCCGCATGCTCAAGATCATGGCCAAGGAGCTCAACGTTCCGGTCATCTGCCTGTCGCAGCTGTCGCGTGCCAACGAATCGCGCCAGAACAAGCGCCCGATGCTGTCCGACCTCCGTGAGTCCGGCGCCATCGAGCAGGACGCGGACATCGTGCTCGCGCTCTACCGCGACGGGTATTATAACAAGGAGTGCGAGAATCCGAACCTCGCCGAGGCGATCATCCTCAAAAACCGCCACGGCGAGACCGGCACGCTCGAACTCATGTGGCTTCCGGAGTACACATCCTTCGCGGCCATCGAAAAGAAGTACGAAGACGATGACTATTGACGCCATTGTGCCCGGCGCGCGCGTGCTGTGCGCCGTGTCCGGCGGGGTGGACTCCATGTACCTCCTGCACCGGATGACGGAGCTGGGCGCGCAGCGCGGCTTCGCCGTCGGCTGTGCGCACTTCAACCACGGCCTGCGCGGCGCGGAGAGCGACCGCGACGAGGCGTTCGTGCGCGCGCAGTGCGAAAAACTGGGCGTGCCGTTTTACGCCGGACGCGGCGACGTTGCGTCCGTGCGCGGCATGGGCACCGAGGCCGCCGCGCGTGAGCTGCGCTATGCGTTTTTGACGCGCTGCGCGGACGAGCACGGCTATGACTGGATCGCAACGGCGCACACGGCGGACGACAACGCCGAGACGCTGCTGCTCAACCTTGCGCGCGGCTGCGGCCTGCGCGGCCTGACCGGCATCCCGCCGCAGCGCGGCCGGCTCCTGCGTCCGATGCTGGACACGACGCGCGCGCAGGCGGAGGCCTACCTGACTGCACATGCCATCCCGCACGTGGAGGACAGCACGAACGCGGCCGATGCCTATGCCCGCAACCGCGTGCGGCACCATGCCGTGCCGGCGCTCGAGAGCGTGAACGCCGCCTTTGTGCAGCACGCGGCCGATACGGCGGCGCTCCTGCGCGAGGATGAGCGGTTTCTCGGCGGTCTGGCTGCCGGCTTTCTGGCCGGGCAGACGGTTTCGGACGGCATCCCGATCGCAAAGCTGCTGGCGCTGCCGCGCCCGGTGCGTGTGCGCGTGCTGCAGCAGGCGGCCGGACGGGAGCTGTCGCGCCGGCATCTGCTGGCGCTGGAGGAATTGTGCAGCGGGGCAGGACTCGGCTATGCCGATGTGCCCGGCCTGCGCGTGACGCGCGAGCAGGGACGGCTGTTTTTCGGCGCGCAGGCGCTGCCGCCGCTCGGGACGCATGCGCTGCATCCCGGCGAGACGGCGGAGATCCCGGAGCTGGGCCTGCGCATCACGGTCGGAGAGCCGGAACCGTTTCGTGAAATTCACAGCGCGTTCACGACTTTTTGCTTTAAATCTGCGATTATCCATGATAAACTATCTGTTACGCCGCGGCGTCCGGGCGACCGGATCCGTCTGGCGGGGCGCGGCTGCACGAAGCGCGTGAGCGACCTGTTCGCCGAACGGGGGCTGACGCAGAGCGCGCGTGACCGCGTGCCGATCATCCGCGCGGCGGATGTGCCGGCGGCCATCGCCGGCTTCGGCGTTGCCGAGCAATGGGCGGCGGCGCCGGATCAAACCATGATCTGCATCCGCATGGAACAGATCCAGACATATGGGGGAGAATACTATGAGCGATATGAGAGATGACATCGGGTCCGTTTTGCTGTCCGCCGAGGAGATCCAGGCGCGCACGGCGGAGCTGGGCGCCCAGATTTCCAGGGATTTTGACGGCCGCGAGCCGCTGTTCGTCGGCGTGCTCAAGGGCTGCTTTGTGTTCATGGCCGACCTGATGCGCAGCGTGACCATCCCGTGCTCGGTCGATTTCATGGCCGTGTCGTCCTACGGCAACCAGACCACGACCACCGGCGCCGTGAAGATCAACAAGGATCTGAATCAGGACATCGAGGGCCGCGACATCATTCTCGTTGAGGACATTCTCGACAGCGGCGTCACGCTGCACTATCTCAAGGACTATCTCAGTGTCCGCCGTCCTGCCTCCATCACTATTGCCACCCTGCTTGATAAGCCTGCCCGCCGCAAGGCGCCGATCCATGCCGCCTATGCCGGCTTTGAAGTGCCGGACGCGTTCGTTGTCGGCTACGGGCTCGACTACGCAGAAAAATACCGCAATCTCCCGTATATCGGCGTGCTCAAGCCGGAGGTCTACTCCACCTGAGCGCCTCGGTGCGGATCCCATAAAGGATGTGATTTGATTTGAAACCTGATAAGAACCGTGCCAGAGGCATCGGGTTCTACCTGCTGATTGGCGTGATTATTCTCGCTGTCATCTTCTATCTGACCACACCGGCAGAGCAGAAGGAATACACCTACTCCGAAATCGAGGAGCTGTTCCGCCAGGAGCAGGTCAAGTCGTTCTGCCTCGAGGGAGATGAGCTCACGCTCAATCTCTATTCTCCGGACAGCGACGGCAACACGACGATCAAAAAGACGCTTCCGAGCCCCACCTGGTTCCGCGAGGATCTTGGTGACCTGATCGAGGAGCAGACCGCCAGCGGCGTGCTGACGGAGTATGACTACGTCAAAGGCTGGACGGCTCCGTGGTGGATGTCCATCCTGCCGTACCTGATCTCGATCGTGCTGTTCATCGGCGTGTGGTACCTGCTCATGAACAAGGCGGGCGGCGGCGGTGCGCCGGGCGTCGGCAAGTTCGGCAAGGCGCACACGCGCACCGGCGAGGAGAACCTCAAGAAGGTCACGTTTGCCGATGTTGCCGGCGCGGAAGAGGAAAAAGAGGAACTGTCGGAGATCGTGGACTTCCTCAAGCGTCCGCAGAACTATACCGCGATGGGCGCACGCATTCCAAAGGGTGTGCTGCTCGTCGGCCCTCCGGGTACCGGCAAGACGCTCATGGCCCGCGCGGTCGCGGGCGAGGCCGGCGTGCAGTTTCTGTCCATCTCGGGCTCGGATTTTGTCGAGCTCTATGTCGGCGTCGGCGCCTCGCGCGTGCGTGACCTGTTTGACCAGGCCAAGAAGGTTGCCCCGGCCATCGTGTTCATCGACGAGATCGACGCGGTCGGCCGCCAGCGCGGCAGCGGCCTCGGCGGCGGCCATGATGAGCGCGAGCAGACGCTCAATCAGCTGCTTGTCGAAATGGACGGCTTCACGAACAACGAGGGCGTCATCGTCATGGCGGCGACCAACCGCGCCGACATTCTCGATAACGCGCTGCTGCGCCCCGGCCGCTTTGACCGGCGCGTGTATATGGGCCTACCCGACATCAAGGGCCGCGAGGAGATCCTGAAGGTCCACGCCCGCGGCAAGCCGCTGGGCGACGATGTCGATCTCAAGAGCATCGCGCGCGGCACGGCCGGCTTTGCCGGCGCAGATCTGGAGAACCTGCTCAACGAGGCTGCTATCATGGCTACGCGCAGCAAGCGCCGCTTCATCATGCAGGCGGATATCGACGAGGCGATCCTCAAGGTCGTCATGGGCCCGGAGAAGAAGAGCCGCGTCGTGTCCGAGCGTGCGCGCCGCCTGACGGCGTACCACGAGTCCGGCCACGCAATCGCGTCGTTCTTCCTCAAGAACGCCGACCCCGTGCACTATATCACGATCATCCCGCGCGGCGCGGCCGGCGGCTTCACTTGGTACCGCAAGGCCGAGGACGCGGAGGACTTCACGTCCCGTGGCGAGATGTTTGACAGCATCGTCTCAGCGCTCGGTGGCCGCATTGCCGAGCAGCTCTTCCTCGAGGATATTTCCACCGGTGCGTCCGGTGACATCCAGCAGGCGACGAACATCGCCCGCGACATGGTCATGAAATATGGCATGTCGGAGAAGCTCGGCCCCATCTCGTTCGACGATTCGAGCCACAGCATCTTCATCGGCCGCGATTTCGGCACCACGAAGAGCTATTCCGAGGAGACTGCCGCCACGATCGACGAAGAAGTCAAGCACATCTTCGATCAGGCATACGCCAAGTGCGAGGCGTTGCTGCGCGAGCATGCCGATCTGCTGACCGGCCTCGCGGAGTATCTGCTCATCCACGAGACGATCGATGGCGATGATTTCCGCTACTATTGCGAGCACGGTGTGATGCCTGTCCACCCGGACGACACCATCGAGCCGCCGGCGAAGGTCATTCGCAGAATGGACGAGGCCCCCGAGGCTCCGCAGCCGGACGTGGAAGCCCCGGCCCAGCCGACGGACGGCGCCGCACCGGAGGACGGCAGCGACAAAACCGAATGATGTACGAAAGGGCGGGGGACACCCCGCCCTTTTTTCGTGAAAGGAGAAACTACCATGCTCTATACCTTTGGCGGGAAAGCCCCGCAGGTCGACCCGACGGCGTTTGTCAGCGCGAGCGCGGAGCTCATCGGTGATGTGATTGTCGGCCCGCGCTGCTATATCGGCCCCTTTGCCGTCATCCGCGCCGACGCCTCGCGCATCGTGCTTGAGGAGGAGGTCGCGGTCGAGGACGGCGTCATCATCCACACCGGCGGGGAGGACCCCGTCGTGACCATTTCGCGCCGCGTGACCATCGGCCACGGCGCGATCATCCACGCGCGCGCCATCGGGCCGGAGGCCAGTATCGGCATGGGCGCGGTGCTCAGCCTCTGCAGCGAGATCGGCGCGGGCAGCGTCGTGGCCGAGTCGGCGCTCGTGCCGCAGGGCAAGATCATCCCGCCGGAGACGCTCGTCGCAGGCGTGCCCGCAAAGCCGCTGCGTGAGCTGACCAACAAAGACCGCACCGACTGGCGTGAGACGAAGGACTGGTACGTGCGCATAGCGGCACAGTATCTTGACCCGGACAACTATCACCCGGTGAAGTGACGGCTTGAAATGGCCGGGCACCCATGCTATAATAAACTGCTATGTCAGCCGCGGCCGCGGCTGGGAAACGAAGGAGATGCTCGGATCTATGAAACTCGGTATCGTCGGCCTGCCGAACGTCGGCAAGTCCACGCTGTTCAACGCCATCACGAACGCGGGCGCGGAAGTCGCCAACTACGCGTTTTGCACCATCAACCCGAACGTCGGCATGGTTTCCGTGCCGGACGCACGGCTGGATTATCTGGCTGAAATGTATCAGCCGAAGAAAAAGACCCCCGCGGTGATCGAGTTTGTCGACATCGCCGGCCTCGTCAAGGGCGCGTCCAAGGGCGAGGGCCTCGGCAACAAGTTCCTGTCCAATATCCGCGCCACGGATGCGATCGTGCACGTCGTGCGCTGCTTTGACGACGAAAACGTCATGCACGTCGAGGGCTCGACCGACCCGCTGCGCGACATTGAGATCATCGACCTCGAGCTCATCATGGCGGACATCGAGATGGTCCAGCGCCGCATCGACAAGGCGGCCAAGGCCGGCAAGAGCGGCGACAAGGCCTGCCTGCACGAGGCGGATGTGTTCCGCGGCCTGCTCGAGCACCTGAATGACGGCAAGAGCGCCCGCACCTATGCGTGCAGCGACGAGGACCGCGCCCTGCTCGAGACGAGCGACCTGCTGAGCATCAAGCCCATTATCTACGCTGCCAACCTCGACGAGAATACGTTCTCCGCCGGGTACGAGGACTGCAAATACTATCAGCAGGTGCGCGATCTGGCTGCGTCTCAGGGTGCGCAGGTGCTGCCCATCTGCGCCAAGGTCGAGCAGGAGATCGGCGAGCTCGAGCCTGATGAGCGTGCGATGTTCCTCGAAGAGCTCGGCATTGAAGAGTCCGGCCTTGACCGGCTTATCCAGTGCTCGTACAGCCTGCTGGGGCTCATCTCATTCCTGACGTGCGGCAGCGATGAGTGCCGCGCCTGGACGATCACATGCGGCACGAAGGCGCCGCAGGCCGCCGGTAAGATCCACTCGGACTTCGAGCGCGGCTTCATCCGCGCCGAGATCGTTGCGTTCGACGACCTGAAAGCCTGCGGCAGCATGGCCGCCGCTAAGGAGAAGGGCCTCGTCCGCTCTGAGGGCAAGGACTATGTCATGCACGACGGCGATGTGACGCTCTTCCGCTTCAATGTCTGATTGACACGTAAAGAAAGACCGCACGCGGCGTGTCGCCGCGTGCGGTCTTTTCTCATTCCGTTGTGCCGCCGCGCAGGCGGCCAAACTTTCCGCGCAGCCGCTCGCCAAATTTCGGCGGCTGCGCGGGGCGCTCCAGCAGGAAGATGCCGCAGTCCGCGCAGTACCGGCAGTCTGCAAAGCTGCCTTCCCAGATCCCGTGGCTCACCACGAGGTCGCCTTCCTCGTCCGCGCGAAAGGACATGGACTTCTCCTCCTGGCTCCAGATGATCTGCCGCGCGCTCTGCAGATAGCCGGAGAACAATTCTCTGCCGCAGTAGGGGCATTTGTCGCCTATGGTCATAGTGGTGCGCTCCTTTCTGTCGCTGGTTGCGTTTCCAGATTCAGTATAGCATGAAGCGCCTGTATTTGGCAAGCGGCCCGTGCACCGTTTCATGCACAAACGGCGGCATTTTCGCCCGGATTTCGTATGAAATTGTGCTTGACAGGGGATAACAGTCGGTGTTACGATGATACCGTTCAAAAGGCAATGACGGGACTTGCACCCGAGCGAGGACGGACAGAGAATGGCGGTCATAGGCTGTGAGCCGCCTGCGGCACCCCTCTGGCGCAGACCTTCCCCGAGCCGATCGCCCGAACATTCGAGTAAGGCGACCCGCGCGGCGCGCGTTACAGCGCCGACTGAGTGAAACTCAGGGTGGAACCGTGTGATTTCAGCACCCCTGTGCCGCAAGGCGCAGGGGTGTTTTTAGTTTAGGAGGAGACATTATGGACGATCAGTACACCTTTGAAAACAAGACCTACAAAGACACTTACCGTCACACCACCAGCCACATTCTCGCCCAGGCAATGAAGCGCCTGTACCCCGAGGTGAAACTGGCCATCGGCCCGGCCATCGAGGACGGTTTCTATTACGATTTTGACAGCCCCCAGCCGTTCACGCCCGAGGTGCTCGAGAAGCTCGAGGCCGAGATGCGCAAGATCTGCAAGGAAAAGCTGCGTCTCGAGCGTTTTGAGCTCCCGCGCGAGGAAGCGCTGAAGTTCATGGAGGAGCGCGATGAGCCGTACAAGGTCGAGCTCATCAACGACCTGCCGGAGGACGCCGTCATCTCCTTCTACCGTCAGGGCGAATTCGTCGACCTCTGCGCCGGCCCGCATCTGGACTCCACCGGCCGCGTCAAGGGCAACGCCATCAAGCTCACGAGCGTCACCGGCGCCTACTGGCGCGGCGACAGCAGCCGCAAGATGCTCCAGCGCATCTACGGCACCTGCTTCCCGAAGAAGGAGGAGCTCGACGCGTATCTGGCCCGCATCGAAGAGGCCAAGAAGCGCGACCACCGCAAGCTTGGCAAAGAGCTCGGTCTGTTCACGTTCATGGACGAGGGCCCGGGCTTCCCGTTCTTCCTGCCCAATGGCATGGTGCTCAAAAACCAGCTCATCGACTACTGGCGTGAGATCCATAAGAAAGCCGGCTATGTCGAGATCTCGACGCCGATCATGCTCAACCAGGATCTCTGGCACCGCAGCGGCCATTGGGACCACTACAAAGATAATATGTACACGACCGTCATCGACGATGTGCCGTTCGCGCTCAAGCCGATGAACTGCCCCGGCGGCATGCTGGTCTATAAGTCCCAGCCGCACTCCTATCGTGACCTGCCGCTGCGTGTCGGCGAGCTCGGCATCGTGCACCGCCACGAGCTGTCCGGCGCGCTGCATGGCCTGTTCCGCGTCCGCTGCTTCACGCAGGACGATGCGCACATCTTCATGACGCCCGATCAGGTCAAGGATGAGATCAAAGGCGTGGCCAAGCTCATCGACGATGTGTACTCGCTCTTCGGCTTCAAGTACCATATGGAGCTGTCCACCATGCCGGAGGACCATATCGGCACGGACGAGCAGTGGGAGGCTGCGACCAACGGCCTTGTTTCCGCGCTCAACGAGCTCGGCAAGCCCTATGTCATCAACGAGGGCGACGGCGCGTTCTATGGCCCGAAGATCGACTTCCATCTGGAAGACAGCCTCGGCCGCACCTGGCAGTGCGGCACCATCCAGCTCGACATGCAGATGCCCGAGCGCTTTGACCTCGAGTATGTCGGCGCCGACGGCGAAAAGCACCGCCCGGTCATGATCCACCGCGTCTGCTTCGGCTCCATTGAGCGCTTCATCGGCATCCTCACCGAGCACTATGCCGGCGCGTTCCCGCTGTGGCTCGCACCCGTGCAGGTCAAGGTCATGCCCATCACCGACCGCACGAACAACTACGCCAAGCATGTTGCCGACCGTCTGGAGAAGGCCGGCCTGCGCGTCGAGACCGACCTGCGCAACGAGAAGATCGGCTACAAGATCCGCGAGGCGCAGAGCCAGAAGATCCCGTATATGCTTGTCCTCGGCGACAAGGAAGCGGAAAACGACACCATCTCCGTGCGCACCCTCGCCGGCGAGCAGAGCGTTGAGAGCCTCTCAGACTTCATTGCGCGCCTGCAGGCGGACGTCAAGTCGCGCAAAAGCTGATTTTTCAAATTTGCCCGTATAAGAAAAACGCTCCTTCGCAGACTAGAACCAAACGTCTGCGAAGGAGTTTTGTATATGCAGAAACGATCCAAACGCTTGCGTCTCGCGCTCGCGGTGCTGCTCTCGGTGAGTATGGTGCTCGTCGCGCTCGCCCCGGCGGTCGAGGCGGCCTCGTATAAAAAGGGCTCCAACGGCGCCGTGGTCACGCAGATCCAGACGAAGCTCAAAAGCTGGGGTTATTATACCGGCAGCGTGGATGGTGTCTACGGCAGCGGAACAGAGCGCGCTGTGCGCGCCTTCCAGCAGAAAAACGGCCTCACGGTCGACGGAAAGGCCGGCGACCAGACGCTGGCGGCCATGGGCCTGTCTGCAGTCAGCGGCGGTAATAGCGGTAATTCCGGTGGTTCCGGCGGTGCATCCAGCTCGCAGGTCGATCTGCTCGCGCGCCTGATCTCGGCGGAGGCGCGTGGTGAGCCGTACTCCGGTCAGGTGGCCGTCGGCGCCGTCGTGCTCAACCGCATCAAGCACCCGTCGTTCCCGAACACGCTCTCCGGTGTCATCTATCAGAGCGGGGCCTTTACGTGCATCAGCGATGGACAGTTCAATCAGCCGGTCGCGGAGAGCGCCTATCGTGCCGCGCGCGATGCGCTCAACGGGGTGGACCCGTCCGGCGGCGCGATCTATTATTTCAATCCGTCCACAGCCACCAGTTCGTGGATCTGGTCGCGGCCACTCATCACGGTTATCGGTAAGCACCGGTTCTGCTCGTGATTGTCCGGAGAACCGCAAAATAGGGGATGCGGCAGCGTATCCCCGCTACATATAGCGGGCTGAAAAAATAACGTCAAAAAGTTTAAAAAGAGTATTGACAAATGGCAACAAGAAGTGCTATATTATCAAACACGCGAGGGGTTGTGCGTCACGAACGAACGAAACTTCCGAAAGAAAGTTGAAAAAAGTTCTTGACAAAGCGAACCGCGTGTGCTAGTATAAACAAGCTGTCGCCGAGAGGCACAGCGGCGTGTACCTTGTAAATTAAACAATGTAAGAACACAAAACTGATAAAGTTTTGTAGCTTATGCAAAATAAGCACCAGAAAAGGGTTCTTAACAT